>Ga0070730_10001150_pt1 | contig 26188 bp, 22 predicted proteins | sample Coa_R1_3_FD_66447 | JGI IMG/M metagenome (GOLD analysis project Ga0070730, IMG submission 66447) | Surface soil microbial communities from Centralia Pennsylvania, which are recovering from an underground coalmine fire - Coalmine... | ecosystem: Environmental > Terrestrial > Soil > Unclassified ... | reverse complement strand
ACGGCATCCGCCAGGCCCAGGGTATCCTGGGGCGGATGCGGCAGGCGCTCCACGCTGCGAATCAGCTCGTAGCCCAGGTATCCGACCGCACCTCCCGTGAACCGGGGCAGGCCGGGCGCCTCGACGGCCGGGACGTGGCGGAGGAGCCCTGCGAGATGCTCGAGGGGGGCTTCGACCTGTCCCTGCGCGGTCCAACCGTCTTTCGGGGTCCAGCGTTCGACGGAGCGGCCGCGATAGCGCCACACCTCCCGTGGCTCGGTGCCCAGGAACGTGTACCGGGCCCACCGTTCGCCGCCTACGAGGGACTCGAGCAGAAACCCGAAGGGACCGGCCGCGATCTTCGCGTACGCGGCCACCGGCGTGTCGGCGTCGAGGAGCACCTCGCGCACCAACGGCACCATCCCGCCCGCCGCCGCGCGGGTCAGGAAATCGGAGCGGGCATCACTCATTTCGGCGCGGCGAGGAGGTACGTACCGGGCTGCGACAGTGCGGACGAAGCCACGTTGGACAGGTTGCCCGTATTCAGGGCCCGCCACTGATCGGGCCCGTACTCATAGTAGAGAGCCAGGGCCTGGGCGAACGCGGCTGGATTGGGGTACTTGGAAGGCGCCGAATCGATGACGCTGAAGTTGGCGTACCGCGCATACGACACGTCGATGGTCGGTGAGCCGGCGATGTTGAAGACGATCGACGTCGGCAGGAGGGTGAAGCCGAACACCCCCGAAGTGGCCGATGCGTTGAGGGTCACGGTGGACGTGTCCGCGAGAATCGTATCGTTCCGCGAACGCACGCTCTGCAAGTAGAAGTGGAAGGTCGCGAACGTCGACCCCAGGGTATCGTTGTTCAGCCAGGAGATCGAAACGGTCTTGTTGTTCTGGAAGACGAGGGTCTGGTCGATCGGATCGGCCGAGTCGGAGCGCGCGAGCGCCAGGAGGTCTTTGCGGTGGATGACGTTGAGGGGAGCGGCGCTGTTATGACACGCCGCGAGGCCCAGGAGGAGCGCGTACATTACCCGGCGATGCGCGCCCTGCTGCTCTTGGCGATGGCGGGCCCCCTCCGGCTCGCCGCCCAGGACTGGAACGCCCCACCCGCCCTCGCGCTGGTCAGCCGCGGGATCCAGCGCCGCGGCGCCACCACTGCCGATACCGCTCTCCACGACTACAAGGCGCATGCGCACGGGTTCGTGTTCTTTCTCGGGGCTTTTGGGAACGGGCTGAACGACGCACCGCGGTTGATCAAGACCGATCAGCTCGAACTGGAATTGTACTGGAAAGCCCCGGGCGCCAGCAAGCAGCGGATCGTCGGGTGGCGCAATGCGGCGCAGCTTCCCACGGACATCAACTACCACCGCGACCATCTCGGCATCATCCAGAACAACTTCGGCCGGGCCATCCGCCTGGGCGAAGGGGACGAGGTGCAGGACGTGCCCCATCCCCTGTCCCCCGGAGCCCAGCTCGACTACGACTATGCCCTCGGCGACACGCAGCTTGTCTCCATGCCGGGACGGACCGTCAGAGTCGTCGCGGTGCACGTCCGGCCCAAGGAGTTCAGCCAGCCGCGGATCGTCGGCACGCTCTATCTGGACGTGTCCACGGCCGCCCTGGTGCGCATGGCGTTCGATTTTACCCCGGCCGCGTACCGCGATCCCGAGCTCGAGGACGTGAGCGTCGTACTCGACGACGCGCTCTGGGATGGCCGGTTCTGGCTCCCCTATCGTCAGGAAATCGAGATCCGGCGGCGGGTCAACTGGCTGGATTTCTCGGCCCGCGGGATCATCCGGGGGCGCTGGGAGATCGGTGACTACGCATTCAATCTCGGGTTGGCCGACACCTGGTTCGCCGGGGAAGAGATCTCATCGGTTCCGCAAGCGGAGCTTGACTCCTTTCCCTGGCCGAACACGCTGGCGCAGGCGATGGGAAGCGTCGAGACGCCGGCCCGCGCCGACGACCTCGAGCGCCTCCGCGCGGAAGCGGCGCGGATCGCCGGCACCCACGTCATGACCGGCCTGTCGCCGACGCGTCTGGGTGTTCGTTCGCTCTCGGATCTTCTGCACGTCAATCGCGTCGAGGGGCTGACCGCCGGGGCGGGGCTGACCCAGCGCGTCGGCGGAACGGGGATCGAGGTCCGGGCGCGCTCGAGTTACGGCTTCGGGGACCGCCGGGTCAAAGGACGAGGGGACGCGGTCTGGACCAGCCCGGTCGGGATCTTCACGCTCTCCGGATATCGGGAGGTCCGCGACGTCTCCGACCATCCGGTGATCTCACCCCTCTTCAACTCGATCAACACGCAGGAGTGGGGACGCGACTACGGTGACTACTACCTCGCCGACGGTGGTGGGCTCTCCTTTCACCGCCCGCTCGGAACCCAGGGCGAGTGGACCACTTCCGTGGCGCGTGAACGCGTCGGGTCCCTCCCGGCTGTCGGCTGGCCGGCGCAGGACTCGTATGCCCCGAATCCCCAACTGGGAAGGGGACACCTCGATATCGCGCGGGTGACGGTCCGCCGCCGTCCAGCGGGGCTCGGTGAGGACGTCCGTCGCGATCTGGCGGGGGGAATTTCCGTCGAGGGTGGACGGGTCGACGGGGGGGACGAGTACTGGCGCCTGTCCGGGGACGGCACCGCGCTTCTTTCACTCGCGACGACGCGCGTCGTGGTGCGCGGCGAATTCGGGATCGCTTCGCCGAATATTCCCGCGCACCGCGCGTTCGTACTGGGTGGCCGCGGGACACTCCTGGGTGACGATTACCGCAACTGGGGAGGACGGCGGGCGGCGCTCGTGAACGTCGAATGGCGGGTCCCCGTGCCCTTCCTGAGCTTCTCGGCGGGACCCTACACGCGCACGCCGTCGCACATCGTGATCGCGCCCTATGTCGCGGCCGGGTGGACCGACGAGCCCGTCGCCGGGACACCGTGGGTCGCCACCCCGGGCACGCGAATGACGCTCGGTCTCGCCCTCGAATGGCTGGGCCTCTTGCGCCTCGAGGGTGGGTATGGCGCCGAAAGCAGGAAGGCGCATGTGGCACTTGACGTGATGCGCGATTTCTGGGGTCTGCTCTGAAGCGTTTTGGGCTGGACGGGGCCTCAGGCGCGGCTAGGTTTCTCAACGCACATGCCTGAAACCACGTTCCCCGATGAATGGCTGATGACCTCGCTCGAAGGGGTCATTACGCCCGAGCTCCTGGAGGAGCTCCGGGCCAAGGCCGAGCCGTCCCGCACCCTCTGGGAGATGATCGTCTCCCGGCACATCGCCACCGACGACGGCATTCTCGAAAAGCTTTCCCAGCGGTACCGCATGAAGGTCGCCGACGTCGCCCTCGTGGACCCGCACGTCAAGGACACGTTGCCCGAGCAACTGGTCCGGCGGTACCGGGTTTTGCCCGTACGCATCACGGACTCATTCTGCGAAGTCGCCACCGCCAACCCGTTCGACCTCGACGCCGAAAAATCCATCGCGTTCGCCACCGGACGTGAGGTCCGGATGCTCCTCCTCTCGCCCGCCAAGATCGCCGAGAAGCTCGACGAGCTGTACCGGCCGGACAAGACGCTGGACAAGCTGCTCGAAGGCATGGACGAGTCCGGTGACCTGATTCACCTGGCCGAGGAAGCGCCCGACGAGCTCAACGTCAGTGAGGAGGAGGCGAAGTCGCGGCCGGTCGTGAAGCTGGTCGACCTGATTCTCCACGAGGGCATCCTTGCCCGGGCGTCGGACATCCATATCGAGCCGGAAGAAGGGGGCGTCGCGGTCCGGTACCGGATCGACGGTGTGCTCCGGCAACAGATGAAGATCCCCCGCACCGCCGGCCTCCCCCTCATTTCCCGCATCAAGATCATGTCGTCCCTCGATATCGCCGACCGGCTGCGTCCGCAGGACGGCCGCGCACGGGTGGCGGTGAACGGCCAGCCCATCGACCTCCGCGTCTCCACGCTCCCCGCCGCGCTGGGTGAGAAGGTGGTCGTCCGGATCCTCGATTCCCGGGCCACCGTCAAATCGCTGGACATGCTGGGCTTCAACCCCGGCGAGGCTGAGGCGATCAACCACCTGCTGGAGAACCACGAGGGCATCATCCTGGTGACCGGACCGACGGGATCCGGGAAGACGACGACGCTCTATTCGATGATCCGCCAGATCCAGAGTGAAGGCGTGAACATCGTGACCGTCGAAGACCCGGTGGAATACCGGATGCAGGGGATCGTGCAGGTCCAGGTGCAGGAGAAGGCCGGACTGACGTTCGCGTCGGCCCTCCGGTCCATCCTGCGTCAGGACCCGAACGTGGTGCTCGTCGGGGAAATCCGCGACAAGGAAACGGCCCAGATCGCGACCCAGGCGTCCCTGACGGGTCACCTGGTGCTGTCGACGCTCCACACCAACGACGCTCCCAACGCGGTCACTCGTCTGGTGGATATCGGGGTGGAGGCGTACAAGATCGCCGCGGCGCTCCGCGGGGTCGTGGCCCAGCGACTCATGCGAAAACTCTGTCCCACCTGCAAAGAGGTGTGGATGGAGGCGCCTCCCGACCGGCTCCGGAAGTGGATTCCCACGGGGACGCCCCTCTACCGGGCGGCGGGATGCCCGGACTGCGCCATGACCGGGTACCGCGGGCGGTTCTCGATCATCGAGGTGCTGCACGTAGGGCCCGAGGTTGAACGGCGGATCGCATCGGGCCAGACCGCGGACCGGATCGCCGTCGCGGCGCGGCGGGCGGGCATGAAGACGCTGTGGGAGTCGGGGCTCGCGCATGTGCTGCGGGGCGAGTCTACCGTGGACGAGCTGCTCCGGGTGGTCGAGGTCCCATCCGAGGAGGAGGAGAGTCCTCCCGACACACCGGCCCCGGCCCCGTCGCGCTCGGGCGTGGGACGGCCCTCCCCGGCTGCCGGAGTCGCGGCACCCCCGGTCGAGCGGGTGGAGCGCTCGACCGACCATTTCGAGCTTCTGGAGGAGCCCGCGCCACCGCGCGCCACCGGAACGCATGGGGCCGCGGCGCTCAAGGTCCTCCTCGTGGACGACGAAGACTCGCTGCGAAAAGTCATGAAGGACCTGCTGGAGCGCGACGGATACGACGTGGCCGAGGCCCGTGACGGCGTCCAGGCTCTCGACCAGGTGGACCGCGTGGGCCCGGACATCATCGTCCTCGACCTGAACCTGCCGGGACTCGACGGATACGGCGTGCTGTCGCATCTCCGTTCCCGTCCGGCCACGGCGGGCATCCCCGTCATCGTCCTGACCGCCAAGGGCGACGAGGACAACGAGGTGCGCGTCTTCGAGCTCGGCGCCGACGACTTCCTCACCAAGCCCTTCCGCGCCCGCGCCCTCTCGGCGCGCCTGGAAGCGGTGTTGGGCCGCCGCCGGCACTAGTCGGGATGACCGATATCAAAGTGATGTTCGTGGACACCTTCGTGCTGCGTGGCGCGGGGGCAGGGCTCCGGGTGCTCGTCTTGCGGCGCGCGGCAGGACGCACGCGCGCGGGAGCCTGGGAGATCGTCCACAGCACCATCGAGCCCGGTGAGACGCCGGTGCAGACGTCGCGCCGGGAGCTGAGAGAGGAGACCGGACTCACCCCCGTCTCGCTCTACAATCTCTCACGCACCGAAGCGTTCTATCAGCACGACACGGATGTACTCGCGGTCATCCCCGTGTTCGCCGCGTTCGTCGCGGAGGGTGCGCCCGTCACGATCGCGGACGAGCACGACGCGTACGAATGGCTCACGCCCGCCGACGCCGGCGCGCGGCTCGCCTGGCCGCGGGAGCGCAGAGCACTGGAGGACGTTTTGTCAATGGTGGGGGGTGGAAGTGCGGGCTTGCTGGACGGCGTTCTTCGCGTAAGCTAGCAGGAGCCGCATGAACCCCTTCTATCACCGGATCTACCGCGTGGTGCGTCACATTCCGAAAGGACGTGTGGCGACGTACGGCATCGTTGCCCGTCTTGCCGGACGCCCCGGCGCGGCGCGGCAGGTCGGGTGGGCACTTTCAGCGCTTCCCGAAGACTCGGATGTTCCGTGGTGGCGCGTGATCAACGCCGCCGGCAGGATCTCGCTCTCGGGCGCCGATCATGGAGCGGTGGTACAGCGGGCGCTGCTGTTGCGGGAGGGTGTGAAGTTCGCGCCGGGAGGCGCCGTCAACCTCTCGACCTTCGGTTGGCCCGCCGAGGCTTACGACTCGGTGGCGGCCCACACCCGCGCGGCTTCGTCCCGGAGATCGCGCAGGTTGAAAGGTTTGCGCACGTAGCGCAGTCCCAGCCGGGTCAGGGTCTCATCGGTGGCGGGCCGGACGTCCCCCGTCGCCACCAGCGTCCGCGATTTCAGATGCGGCATCCGCTCCGCCAGCTCCTCCACCAGTAGTCTGCCGGTCGACGCGGACCTCCCGTCCGCAATGATCAGATCGAATGCCCGATTGGCCGCCAGCTCCAGCGCATGCTGTCCATTGCGCGCCACCTCGACCGCGTGCCCCTCCCGTCCGAACAGCGCCTGGACCATCCGCCGTACCGCCTGATCGTCGTCGACCAGCAGGATCGACCGCACGGGGCGTGCGCTCTTGGAGACCCTCGAAGAGCGGGTGGGCGGGGCTGGGGTCCGGTGCAGGTCCAGCTTGGCCGGGGTGTCCGCGGGGGCGGGGGGGAACTCGACGTGGAAGGCCGCTCCGCCCCCCGCGGGCGCGGGCTCCACGGAAATCTTCCCGCCATGTGCTTCGACGATGGAATAGCTGATCGACAGGCCGAGCCCCGTGCCTTGGCCGGGTTCCTTGGTGGTGAAGAACGGCGTGAACAGCTGGCGGGCGACTTCTTCGGACACGCCGGGACCGGAGTCCTGAATCCGGAGGTGGACTTTCCCATCGAACCAGGTGGACGCCTTCACGGTGCGAGGGCGGTCCGGCGGATTGCCGGATACCGCCTGGGCCGCGTTGGTGAGGAGGTTCAGCACCACCTGCTGAATGGCGTGCCGGTCCCCCAGGATATCCGGCAAGAGCGAGGCGAAGTCCTTCTCCAGCGTGACGTCTTTCAGCCGCAGGTCATAACTCATGAGCAGCAGGGTGCGCTGGAGCACGTCGGTGACGTCCACGCGCTCCCGCTCGGCGGGCGCCTTCCGCGCGAAGGTGAGCAGGTTGCGGACGATCCGCCCCGCGCGCTCCGCCTGCTCGTGAATCACCCGGAGATGGCCGCGGTCGTTCTCGCCCAGCTCTTTCTGCTCGAGCAGAAACTCCGAGAGTCCGGCGATGGAGGTCAGGGGGTTGTTGAGCTCGTGCGCTACGCCCGATACGAGCTGACCGACCGCCGCCAGCTTTTCGCTCTGGATGAGCTGGGATTCCATCGTCTGCTGCTCGGTCACGTCCTCGACCAGCACGACCAGATGGGAGGCGGTCCCCACGGGGGGCATGCGCGCCGCGTTGATGCGCACCGCGCGCCCGACCCGGGAGCGGGCGACCAGGGGGACGGGACGGCCCCCGCGGCGCGCGAGCTCCATCAGCTCGTTCAGGGGGGCGGGGTGCTCCACCAGGGACGGTGCCAGCTCGTGTCCCTGGACCTCGGCGATCTCGCGGGAGAGGAGCGAGGCCAGCGCGCGGTTGGCGCGGGTGATCCGGCCCGTCTCGTCGACGACCGCCAGACCCTCCGACATGGCGTCGAAGGCGGTTTCCCATTCTTCCTTGGCGCGCCTGACGAGATCGAAGAACCGCGCGTTGGCGATCACGACGGCGGTATGCGTGGCGAGCGTCGAGATGAGCCGGAGATCTTCGGAGGCGAACTGTCCGCCGCGCGGATCGGCCACTACGAGGGTGCCGACCACGGCACCATGCGCGCGCAGCGGCACGGCGGCGGCGGCCTCGGCGTTGATCCCGGCGATGAGGACTACCGACCCGCCACCGGAATTGCGGACCAGCTCCAGGCGCTCGCGGCCGACGGACCGGACCACGAGCCCGGTGTCGGAGCGGCGGATGGTGGCACCCCGCTGTTCGGCCAACGTGCCGTCCGCGGCGGCGACGGTCAGGGGTTCGGTGACGCGTTCCCCCGTGAGGGCGACGAGCGCGCCGCGCGCTTCGAGAAAGCGCATGGCGTACCGGACCACGTGGTCGACGATGCGGTCGAGCTGGAGCGAGTCGGAGAGGACGTACGAGAGCTCCTGAAGGGAAAAGAGCTCGGAGAGACGGCGGTTCAGCTCGTCGGCGATCCGGCGCCGGTCTTCCTCGACGCGCGCGAGGCGGATCCAGAGGTAGACGGCGGCCGCGGCCAGCACCCCGATCGCCAGCGCACCCAGCACCAGACCGATCTGGGTGTTCACGGGCGGATCAGTGCGCCGGGGCTCGGGCGGAGGCGCGGCTCAACACGCGCATCCGTTCGGTATTCAGCGTCTGGATGGTCTTGGACCACGCGTCGTTGGTCATCCCCTCATAGCTCGCGGTGAGGGACTCGCCCCACGCGATGCCGGATTCGAACAGGTAGATCGCCGTGGCCTGCTGGCGCGCGTCGAGCTGCTGGCCTCCCCACTGCGGGGAGAGCGGCACGATGCCGACGGGCCGGAAGAGCCGGCCGCGGCTGGTGAGGTCGACGTCCTCGGGGACGAATCGCGCCTGGGATACCGTGCCGAAGAAGGTGACCATCACGAGGGCCGGGTGCTGCACGCCGGCGCGTTGCGCCTGATCGCTGATGTCGCCCTGGCGCTGTTTGATGAGATCCGTGAGGGACTTGTAGGTGTCGGGCGCGAGGAGCCGGGTCACGGACTCGTCCAAGGGCAGGATCTGGATCTGCAGGGGACCCGTGGAAAAACTGATCACCACGTTGTCCCGCTTGAGCGTGCCGAATCCCACGGGCAACGTGTCCTGGGCGCGGCTCTTCTGTGGAGCCGCCAGCGCGCCGAGCACGCCGATGAGCAGAGCCGTCCGGTGGTTCATCCCGCCGCCTTTCCGATCAACGCCGTCAGCGCTTCGCGGAGGTCCGCGACGCCGGCACCCGTCTTGGCGCTGGTGAGGAGCATCTGGTCGTCGTCCAGCTCCAGCTCCGCGGCCAGCTCCGCTTCCCGCTTGCGCCCCGCGCCCCTCGGAAGTTTGTCGCCCTTGGTCAGCGCCGCCAGGGTCCGCACCCCGATGCCCGAAAGCAGGTCACGGATCTCGCGGTCCTCTTTGGACAAGTCGTGGCGAAGGTCGAGGAGCCAGACGACCCCCGAGAGCGTGGCGCGATTCAGGGTGCCCTCAACTAGTACCCGGAACCCCCCGCGATCGGTGTGCGAGGCACGGGCGTAACCGTATCCGGGGAGATCCAGGAGATAAAAGGCGCCGGGAGCCGTCAGCCGTCCGCTCCCGGGATCGGCGGTCCCCGTCGCGACGGGACGAACGGCTCCCGGCTCCCGGCTGCCGATTTCCACCTCGAACACATTGAGCATCTTGGTCTTGCCCGGAGACGCGGACACCTTCGCGATTCGCTGGCCGACGATCGCGTTCAGGAGACTCGACTTCCCGACGTTGGACCGTCCGAGAAAGGCGATTTCGGGGTGGGGAGGATCGAGTGTGACATCGGCCCGGGGGAAGGAGCCGACGAACCGCGGGTCGGTCAGGCTTCTTTCTTCTGGCGCGGCCGCTCGGTGACCAGGAGGGGCTGCCGGCCGGCGGTGACGCATTCGGCGGTGATGGCGACTTCGCGCACGTCGTCACGGCCCGGCAGGTCGAACATGATTTCCGTCATCATCTCTTCGAGAATGGCGCGGAGGCCGCGGGCACCGGTGCCGCGCTTGATCGCCTTCTGGGCGATGGCCTTCAAGGCGTCCTTGTCGATGGTAAGGCGGACGTCTTCCAGCTCGAAGAGCTTGGCGTACTGCTTGGTGAGCGCGTTCTTGGGCTCGACCAGGATCCGGACCAGCGACTCCTCGTCCAGCGCGTCGAGGGGGACGGTGACCGGCAGGCGGCCCACCAGCTCGGGGATCAGGCCGTAGCGGAGCAGGTCGTCCGGCTCCACGTCCACGAAGGGGTTCTTCTTCCGCTTGTCGGCCTCACCCTTGGCGATCTCTTCCTTGCTGAACCCGATCTGCCGGCGGCCGGTGCGGGACTCGATGATCTTCTCGAGGCCGTCGAAGGCGCCTCCGCAGATGAACAGAATGTCCTTGGTGTTGACCTGGATGTATTCCTGCTGCGGATGCTTGCGCCCGCCTTGCGGCGGCACCGAGGCGACCGTGCCCTCGAGGATCTTCAGCAGGGCCTGCTGCACGCCTTCACCCGAGACGTCCCGCGTGATGCTCGGGTTCTCGGACTTCCGGGCGATCTTGTCGATCTCGTCGATGTAGACGATCACGCGCTCGCACTCGGTGACGTTGAAGTCGCCGGCTTGGAGGAGGCGAACCAGGATGTTCTCGACGTCTTCGCCCACGTACCCCGCCTCGGTGAGCGTGGTGGCGTCGGCGATGGTGAAGGGAACGTCCAGGATGCGGGCCAGCGTCTGCGCGAGCAGGGTCTTGCCCACGCCGGTGGGGCCGATGAGGAGGATGTTGCTCTTGTCGAGCTCCACCTCGGACTCACGCCCGTTGGAGTGGGAATTGATGCGCTTGTAGTGGTTGTAGACGGCGACGGCGAGGGTCTTCTTGGCTTTTTCCTGCCCGATCACGTACTGGTCCAGCACGTCCTTGATTTCCTGCGGCGTGGGGACCTGCGTGATCGCTTCGGCGACTTCCCGCTCTTCGTCCTCCGCCAGGATTTCATTGCAGAGCGCGATGCACTCGTTGCAGATGTACACGGACGGCCCGGAGATGAATTTCCGGACCGAGTCCTTCGACTTGCCGCAGAAGGAGCAACGGAGGTGCTTGTCGTGAGACATATCGGCTAGTATGGGAAGCGGGCCCTATCGGCGCAAGGCCTCAGGCCTTTTTCCCGTCCAAATCCTTGAGTTGCGCGATGACGTTGTCGATGAGGCCGTACTCCTTGGCCTCTTCGGCGGACATGAAGCGGTCCCGGTCCATGTCTTTCTCGATCTGCTCCAGCGGCTTCTTGGTGTGCCTCGAGTACAGCTCGTTGAGCTTGCCACGCAGGTAGATGATTTCGCGGGCCTGGATTTCGATGTCCGCCGCGGTGCCGGACGCGCCGCCCGAAGGCTGGTGCATCATGATCCGCGCGTGGGGCAGCGCGGAGCGCTTGCCCGTGGTGCCCGCGGTGAGCAGGAACGAGCCCATGGAGGCCGCCATGCCCATGCAGATGGTGTTCACCGGCGCGCGCAGGAACTGCATCGTGTCGTAAATGGCCATGCCGGACGACACCAGGCCGCCCGGGGAATTGATGTAGAGATAGATGTCCCGCTCGGGGTTGTCCGCGTCGAGGAACAACAGCTGGGCGATGATGATGTTCGCCACGGTGTCGTCGATCGCGGTGCCGAGGAACACGATGCGGTCCATCAGGAGGCGCGAGAAGATGTCGTAGGTGCGCTCGCCCCGGCTGGAACGCTCGATGATGTACGGCGGATAGATGGTGCCCGAGGTCATGCGGTCTCCACGGTGGACTGCGACAGAAGGAAGGTAAACACCTTCTCCTCGGTAAGGCCTCGCTCGAGATCACGAAGCCGCTTGGCCTTCTCCAGGGACGCGTACAGCTCGCGGGCCGGCTGGCCCCGCTTCGCCGCGAGCTCTTCGATCTTGGCGTCGAGCTCCGCTTCGGTGGCGGCCAGAGTGTTCGCCTCGACTACATAGTCGAGGATCAGGTCCCGGCGCACCTGCTGTTCGGCCACCGAACGCATTTCGGTCGAGAACTGTTCCCAGCGGTCTTCGGGGATGCCGTACGCCTGGGCGTAGACGGCCAGGGCCCGATTCACGAGCGGAGCGGGGGCCACCACGGAGTTCGCCGCGACGATCTGTTCGATCAGCGCCGCCCGCATGTTGGCGTCGGCCTGCCGGTCGGCTTCCTTCTCCAGATCCTCACGGACCGCCTTGCGCAGCGCCTCGACCGAGTCGAAGTCACCGACCTCGCGCGCGAACGCGTCGTCGAGCGCCGGCAGCTCCTGCCGCTTCACCTCGGTGAGGGTGATCCGCACCTCGCGCGACTGGCCCCGCTTCGCCTCTTCCGGAAAATCGGCGGGGAACTTGACCGTGGCATCCACCGTCTCGCCGGGGAGGAGGGACATCACTTTTTCCTCGACGTCCGGGATGGCACGCCCCTCGCCGAGTACGAACTGATAGGGCTGGGTGTCCTTGATCTCCTCCCCCTCGCGCTGGGCGAGGGTGATGTGCACCAGATCCTTCGGCTTGGGCTTCTCGCCGGCGAGCGGAATCCAGGGCGCCTTCTGATCGCGCAGGTCGTTGATCTGCGCTTCGACCTGATCGGCCGTGACCTTCGGCACCGTCCGCTTGAGCGTGAACCCGCCGAGGCGCTCGAGCTTGAGCTCGGGCTTCACCTCGACGTGAAACTCGAAGGTGACCGGCGTGCCCTGCTCCCACTTCAGATTGTGGATGTGGGGATCGGCGATGGGCTTGAGCTTCTCCTGGTCCACCGCGGCCTTCCAGCTTTCCTGGAGAATCTCCTGGAGGGCTTGCTGACGGATGTCCTCGGCGAAACGCTTTTTCACGACGGCCGAGGGAGCTTTGCCCTTCCGGAATCCCGGCAACCGGGCGCGCGACTGATAGGCGCGCGTGGCGCGCTCCTCGGCGGCCCGGACGTTCTCTTCCGGGACGGTCACCGCCAGGGACGCCGCCCCGGGCTCGGAACTGGTTTTGGTGATTTCGATGGTCATGTGGGCCTAGAATCTAACCATGGGGGGGAGGGATAACGGGAGCCGAGAGCCGGGAGCCGTCTGAGTCGGGAAGAGACGGACTCCATGAGGCTTACGGGGTCTCCAACTCCTGGACTGCGACGGCCCCCGGCTCCCGGCGCCTTATCCGATCCGCTCCCTCGTCTCGGCATCAAAGAACACCAGGCCGCTGGGATCCAGGTGCATGGCTGCGGTCTCTCCGGTCACCGGTAAGGGACCGCCCTGGAGGCGCGCGGTGATCTCGCAGGACGCCGCGTTGGAGCTGGCGGTGGTGTAGACCAGCACCTCCTGCCCCAGCGGTTCCACGAGGTCCACATGGGCCCGGACCGCCTGGCCGGCTCCGGTCAGCGTGACGTGTTCCGGCCGTATGCCGAGGACCACCGCGCGTCCCCCGGATTTCGCAAGGGGTGCCCGCCACTCAGCGGGAGGCACCAGCGTGAACACGCCTCCCTCCGATACGAAGCGCGCGCCGTCGGGCGTCAGGCGTCCGTCGATCAGGTTCATGGGCGGACTGCCGATGAACCCGGCGACGAACGTGTTCTTCGGCTGGCGGTAGACGTCGAGCGGTTTTCCGACCTGCTGCACCTTCCCGCCGTGCATCACCACGATCCGGTTGCCCAGGGTCATCGCTTCGGCCTGGTCGTGCGTGACGTACACCATCGTGGTGCCAAGCTGCCGGTGGAGCCGGGCGATTTCCCGGCGCATTTCGACGCGGAGCTTGGCGTCCAGGTTGGAGAGGGGTTCGTCGAAGAGAAAGACCGCGGGATTCCGCACCAGCGCGCGGCCGAGCGCGACGCGCTGCTGCTCGCCGCCGGAGAGTTGGCGCGGCCGGCGCTCGAGCAGGTGCTCGATTCGCAGGGTGGACGCGGCCTCTCTGACGCGATTGTCGATGTCTTCCTTCGACATTCGCTTGAGCATGAGATTGAACGCCATGTTCCGGTACGCCGTCATGTGCGGATAGAGCGCGTAGTTCTGGAAGACCATCGCCACGTCCCGGTCCCGCGGCGCCACGTCGTTCATCAGGCGATCGCCTATGGAGAGGTGACCCGCGTCCACGGGCTCCAGACCGGCGATCATCCGGAGGGTAGTGCTCTTGCCGCATCCCGACGGCCCCACCAGCACCATGAACTCGCCGTCCGCGACGGCGAGATCGAGGTTGTCCACCGCGACGCGCGGCGGGGGGCCTGGGTATATTCTCTGTACGCCGACCAGGGTTACGCTCGCCATGCCCGCCGTCTCCGATGAGTGATTCCACGCGCTTCCCCGAGGATTTCCTCTGGGGTGCCGCGACATCCGCCTATCAAGTGGAAGGCTCGCCTCTCGCCGATGGGGCTGGTCCGTCCATCTGGCACCGCTTCTCCCATAGCCCGGGCCTGACCGCGGGCGGGGAAACCGGCGACGTCGCGTGCGACCACTATCGCCGGTGGTCGGAGGACGTGGCGCTCATGGCCGACTTGGGCCTCAATGCCTACCGCTTTTCGATTTCGTGGAGCCGCGTCCTTCCGGATGGCCGGGGCCGCGTGAACCAGGCGGGGCTCGATTTCTACAGCCGGCTGGTGGACGCGCTGCTCGCGAAGAACATCGAGCCGAACGTCACCCTCTATCACTGGGACCTCCCCGCCGCCCTCGACGACCGCGGCGGCTGGCTCAACCCCGACATTGCCGGCTGGTTCGCGGACTACGCGCGGGTCTGCTTCAAGGCACTGGGTGACCGCGTGAAGATGTGGGCCACCCTGAACGAACCCTGGGTGGTCGTGGACGGCGGCTACCTGCACGGCGCTCTCGCGCCCGGCCACCGGAACGTCTTCGAGGCCCCGCGCGCCGCCCATCACCTGCTGCTTTCCCACGGCGCCGGGGTGCAGGTCTACCGGGCCGAAGCCAAGGGGAAAATCGGGATCGTCCTGAACATCGAGCCGAAGCATCCGGCGACTCAGGATCCCAAGGACCTCGCGGCCGTCCGTCGCGCGGACGCTTATATGAACCGGCAGTACCTGGAGCCGGTGCTGGGCCGCCCGTACCCCGCCGAGCTCGCCGAGGTGTATGGACCGGGGTGGGATAGCTCGGTGCAGCAGGACATCGCGAAGATCGCTCAGCCCATCGACTTTCTCGGCATCAACTACTACACGCGCGGAGTGACGCGCGACGATCCCTCGGCCCCCCCGGTTCGAACCGCGCCCGTGCGCGTGCCGGGTGCGACGTACACCGAGACCGGATGGGAGGTCTATCCCGCGGGCCTCACGGAGACCCTGCTCTGGGTGAAGGAGCGGTCGGGCGCCCTTCCTCTCTATGTCACCGAAAATGGTGCCGCGTTCCCCGATCCTCAGATCGAGGACCACTCCCGTGTCTCCTACTACCGCGGGCATCTCCGGGCCGCGCTCGAGGCCCGGAAGCAGGGCGTCGACCTCCGCGGATACTTCGCGTGGTCTCTGCTCGACAACTTCGAGTGGAGCCTGGGCTACGCGAAGCGCTTCGGCATCGTGCACGTCGATTTCGCGACGCAGAAGCGCACGCTCAAGGCGAGTGCGCGCCTCTATCGTGACGTGATCAGGTCCCGCGGCGGCGTTTTGGCCGTCATGGCGGACTGAGGTCACTGCTTCACGCTCCCCGCGGTGATGCCCTCGACGTAGAAGCGCTGCAGGGCGATGAAGGCGAGCAGGACCGGCACTACCGTGACCACCGACCCCGCCAGCATCAGCTCCGTGTCCTGCACGTGCTCACCGGCGAGCCCGGCGAGGGCGACGGGAAGCGTGTACTTCGCGTCGTCGGTGAGGGCGACGAGAGGCCAGAGGAAGTCGTTCCAGGTGGAGAGGAAGGTGAAGAGGGCCATCGTCGCGAGGATCGGCTTGATCACCGGCATCACGATGGACCAGTAGATCCGGAACTCGCTCGCCCCGTCCATCCGCGCCGCCCCGAGGAGGTCGTCGGGAATTCCCATCGCGTACTGGCGGATGAGGAAGATCCCGAAAATCGTCGCCATCGCCGGGATCATCGCGCCGACGTAGGTGTTCACGAGTCCCATGGCCTGGAGCACCAGAAACAGGGGCAGCATGGCGACCTGGGCCGGAATCACCAGACCGGCGACGAGCACCCGGAAGAGCTGGGCCCTTCCCTTGAAGTGGAGCTTGGCGAGCGCGTACCCCGCCATGGAGTTCAGGAGCAGCGAGATCACCGTCGCGCCCCCCGCCACGATCACGCTATTCAGGAAGTACCGGCCTACGTTGAGCCGCGTGAACAACGCGGCGTAGTGGGAGAGCGTGGGGTGGGCGGGGAAGAGGCGCGGCGGGAAGCTGTTTGCCTCGCCGGTCGCCATGAGGGATCCCGAGACCATCCAGAGCAGCGGGAACAGCGTACCCAGGGCCGCGAGTCCCAGCGCCACGTGCAGGGCGATCAAGGCGGCGCGGTGTCTCTTCACGTCTCCTCCCGGCGCCAGAGGAGCTGGAGGATGGTCACCACGAGCACGAGGGCGAACAGCACGAACGCGATGGACGCCGCCGATCCCAGCCGCCACCAGCGGAAGCCTTCCTGATACATGTAGAGGACCATCGACAGCGTGCTGTTGAGAGGCCCACCTCCCGTCATCACGTACGGCTCGGCGAACAGCTGGAAGAACCCGATCGCGGTGATCACGCCGACGAACACGAAGGTGGGTGTCAGCTGGGGCAGGGTCACGTGCCGGAGCCGGGCCCACAGTCCCGCGCCATCCAGTTCGGCGGCCTCGCGCAGCTCGTGCGGGATCCGCTGCAGCCCCGCGATGAAGATCAGCATGTTGTAGCCGAAGCTCCGCCACACCGCGACCACGATGATCGCGGGCATCGCCCACATCGGATTGCCGAGCCAGTCGATGGCGTGAACCCCGGCGGCGCCCAGGGCGGCGTCGAGGAGTCCGAAGCGGGGGTGATAGAGGTATTTCCAGACGATGGCCACGGCCACGAGCGTGGTGACGAAGGGCGCGAAATACGCGGTGCGGAAGAACCCTTTCCACTTGGTGAGCCGCGAGTTCACCAGCAGGGCGGCCGCGAGCGCGGCGAGCACTGAGAGGGGGGCGCCGACGAACGCGAAGTACAAGGTGTTCTTGAGCGCCGACCAGAACATCGGCGCCTGGGCGAGGGCGCGGTAATTCGCGGTGCCCACCATCCGGATGTTGTCCGGGTGCCCGATGGAGTAGAGGTCGAAGTCGGTGAGCGAGAGGGCCAGGCCGGTCACGACCGGAAGGAAAAAGAAGGTGGTGATGAGGAGCAGGGCCGGCGCGAGGAACACCCACGCGGCGCGCGCCTGCGCCCGTTCCCCCGGCGCGCGACTCACCGGCCCTCGTGCCGGTGGGGCCGGTCCAGCAGCCAACGCCGCCGCTCCAGAATGTTGTTGACTTCGGTATCCAGCCGGGCGAGCGCCGTATCGGCGGGTACACCGCCCCGGATCGCCTCCTCGCCGTAGTCGAAAATGCGCGTCGCGATGAGCTCCCACTCGGGGACTTGAGGGGTCGGGACCACCCGGTGCAGCTGCTCTTCGAACGCGTGCGCGGCCGGGTCGTTGGCGAGCGACGTGTCGCGCCAGGTTTCGATGCGCGCGGGCAGGTCTCCGGTGAGATCATAGAACCGGAGCTGCTGCTCCGGGCGCGACAAATACTCGATCAGCTCCCAGGCTTCCCTGGGGTGCCGGGAGGCCTTGTAGATCACGAGGCTCGAGCCGCCCGCCAGCGAGACGCCTGAGGCCGCACCGGTCGGTCCGGGCATGGGCGCGGTTGCCCACTTGTCCTGGAAGTCCGCGGGGGTGCGGCGGCGAAACTCGCCGATGTTCCACGGCCCCGTGATCCACATCGCGTAGGTGCCGCGCTCGAACTCCTGGTAGATGTTGCCGACTTCGTTGATGCCGAGCTTCGGGGCCAGCCCGTTCTGGAAGAGGCTGAGGTAGAAGTGGAAGGCCGTCTTGAACGCCGAGTCATCGAAGGCACCGTATCGCCCGCCGTCCTTCAGAATCGGTGACCCGGATTCCAGCGCGAGGATGGTGGGTGGGGGCCATTCGTTGGTCGGGATGTAGATGGGGTACTGCCCGGGCTCGTCGCGCGACTTGATGGCCTTGAGGGCGGCGATCCATTGGGCCCAGGTCGTGGGCGGTGCCGGGAATCCCGCTTGCGCCAGCAGGTCCTTCCGGTAGAACAGGAGGCGGGTGTCCACGTACCACGGAATCCCGAACACGGTGTCACCCAGGACGTTGGTCGCCCAGATGCCCTCGAAGTAGTCGTTCGCGGTGATACTCGGTGTGCGCTTGATCAGGGAATCGAGGGGGACGATGGCGCCGAGCGCGACGTATTCGGGGACCCAGGTGTTGCCGAGCTGGGCGACGTCGGGAGAAACGTGGCCGACGTAGGCGGTGAGCAGCTTCTCATGCGCCGCGGTCCACGGGATCTGCTGTACGTGCACGTGCACGCCGGGATGCTCGGCCTCGAACTCCGGCATCATCTGCTGGGCGACTTCACCCTCGCGCCCCATCCCCCAGAAGTCGATGACGACCCCATCGGTAGGGGCGCGGGCGTTGCAGGCGGTGAAGATCATCGCGATCGGCGCGATGCGGACTGCCATCCACCCTCGTCGAACCCAGGCTGAAAGCCTGGGCCCGACACGACGCGGCGCTTCAAGCGCAATGCCTTGTCGGGCCCACCCTTTCAGGGTGGGGACGTTCGGGGCCGGGAGCGGCTTGAAGACCACGTGATGGCCTAGCACCGCCCCGCCAGCCATCCACCCGTGAATCCGGCCCGGCACAGTCCGGTGACGATGTGCGCGTTGCCGCGCATGAGTTTCCAGATAAGGCCTGTCCGGTAGTTCTCGACCATCGCGAGGATGGGGCCCTGGTCGATGCCGAGGTAGTCGGTGTCGACCCAGCCGATGCCGGAGACCACGTGTCCCTGGCTGGGGGTGGCGGTGGTGGGGAAGGTCGGATTGATCGCGTCAAAGAACCCGTAGGTCGAGAAGAGTGCCGCGCCGTACGTGTGGCGCATCGCGTACAACGTCGGGATCGTGATTTCCGGGGCAAACGGCACGGATCCACCGGCGGCAGCCGGCGCGACGGTGCCGTCATCCTCGATGTTCGTGAAGGACGCGCCTCGCGCGTCGTACGTGTGGTACTGCCGGGAGGAGATGGTCCCGTCCAGGGGTCCGTCGGAGGCCGTGAGTCCCCAGAAGCCGGCAGCGTACCCGGTCCAGTGCCCCGGGTTGGCGAGGGCGTACGCCTGCTGGGCCAGCGTCGCGCGCCGCGAATTCTCGAAGTAGTCGATTCCCTGGCCCTTCATGTAGCCGTCCTGGATGCCCCGGAAGTCGATCCACACGTGGGAGTACTGGTGACCGAAGAGGGGCGCGAAGCCGAGATAGGTCTGTCCCTCGAACGAACCCCATTGATAGCCGCTGGTCCAGGAGCTCCAGGCGGTCGAGTCCACGGCGTGCGTCGGGGACCCGAGGGCGAGGATGTAGAGGATCATCCCCTCGTCGTAGCCCTTCCAGTCGTAGGCCAGAAACCCGCTCTCGGGTTTCCACCCCATGGCGACGAGGGGGGCGCGAGGCTGGATCCACCGCCAATCGGCGCGGTCGTAGAGCGACTCGGCGACCGCCCGGATGGCGGTTTCGGTGGAGTCGGCGCCGGAGAAGTACGACTGGCAGGTGAGGACGCCGGCCAAGAGGAGCCCGGTGTCGATCGTCGAGAGCTCGACGGTCTGGTACCTCGCGCCCGAGTTCATGTCGAGGAAGTGGTAGTAGAACCCGTGATATCCGGTGGCCGTCGCCGAGGAGTCCTGCGTCGAGGTCCAGAAGAATCGAAGGGTCGCGAGGGTGCGGGTCGCGGCTTCCGCGCGGGTGACGTAGCCGCGTTCGACCCCGATAGGATAGGCGGTGAGGGCGAAGCCGACGGCGGCGATGCTGGAGAATGAGGGACTAGGGGAGCGGTCCGGCGTGAGTCCGTTGGTCGGGTTCGACAGGTCCCAGAAATAATGGAAGGTGCGCTCTTCGAGAGTGTCCAGAAATGCGGCGGACTGGACGGAGTCAGGCGGGGTGGGGCCTTCGGGGTGGTTCGTCGCGCAGCCGAGGAGGACCCACGCAGCCGGGAGGACGGTGCAGATGGCCGTCAACCGCCTCCCGGCGCGGTGTGCGTCAATCATCAGGTGAGAATACCCCCGCCCCATCCGGAGGGCCACCGGCACCCGAATGCCGGTGACCGCTGCCGGGGGAGTGGATCAGAAGTCGTACTGGGCGCCGATCTGCACGCGCCGCGGATCAGAAGCCGTGCATCCCGCACTGCTCGAGATGTTCGGCGGATTGTAGCCCACCGCCCAGCAGCCCAGGTTCACCGTGTTGAAGAGGTTATAGACGTCCAGCGTGACGCCCAGGTTCATCCCGGAGAACTCGGGGAAGTTCTTGCGCAGGCGCACGTCGACTCGCTGATACGCCCAGCTGCCCGGGATGATGCTGTTCTGGGGTGGCGGCGTGAATCCGCCGTAGAGGAACGTGGCGGCGCCGCAGAACCGCGGGGGGCATCCAGCGTCAGTGGTCGGTCCACTGCCCAGCGTCACCAGCCCGCTGAACTGGAATCCCGAGAGGTAGGGCAAGTCGACGACCCAATTGCCCACGAGGCGCTGGCGTTCGTCCTGCCCACCATCCGATGGATGCTTCGGAATCGACAAGGCGTTGGGGAAACCCCCCGGGAACGACGATCCGATGTCGTTCAAGTTGTCGACGCCGGCGACTTCGCGCTTCGCGTAAGTAAACGCAATGCCGGCACTCCATCCCAGTCCGCTCGCGGAGCGCTGGTACGGACGCTGGAACTCGAGGGTTACGGCGTCGTACCAGGTTTTCCCGTCCTCGGTGGAGTAGATGAAGTTGTTGAAGCCGTGCGCGGAGATGTTGAAGCTCTTGCAGCAGGAGCCATTGGGATTCAGGCCGATGTTCGCCCAGTTGTAGGTGAACAGGTCGACGCCACGCGTTCCTTCGTAGGTCAGCGTGCCGAGCCACGACCCCATCATGTGGCGCACACCGAGGCTCCACTGCGTGTACTTCGGTGGCTTGATGTTGTTGTCGAGCAAGTACGGCTCGGGCAGCCCCGAGCTGTGGACCAGAGCGTTGAGCACCGTGGTGTCGGTGGTGAGGTAGGAGTTGCTCCAGGCCGCCTGGCCCGCGGTTGGAGCCTGCCCGGGCGCTGCGAACCGGACGGTATAGACCGGATGGGTGAGCCGCTGAGCCTCGTCGATCGAGAAGTCGAAGATCGAGCGGTCGTAATAGAGCCCGGCGCCGCCGAAGAGCGTGGTCTTCGAGTCCTTGTCCATCGCGTAGGAGAACCCGACCCGCGGCTGGAAGGCACCCTTGAACGCGGAACGGTTGTGCCCGTTCGCGACGTACCGATTGAGATCGAGTGGCGTCGGCAGGGAGTCGTTGTAGCGCGTCAGTGTGTCCACGACGATCTGCGGCGTCACGTAGCCGGTATTGATCATGCCGGACTCGTAGTCCCACCGGATCCCCAGATTCAGGGTGAGCCGCGACGTGGGGCTCCAGTCGTCCTGGAGGTAGGCGCCGATCTGGTTGTTGTTCGTGTTGAGTCCCGCGAGTCCCGTTCCGTACGACAGCTGATATGGTTGCGAGAAATCGAATGCGTGGAAGCCGCTCGTCGTATCCCGGGTACGGCACCAGCAGTTGGTCTGGACGCTGTCGGTGTACAGGAACTGCGGTGTGACGTTGTTCTCCTTGAGGATATCGTACTTGAGGTGCGCGAGCGTGACGCCGGCCTTGAATACGTGGTCGCCCATGCCATGGAATCCGGTATAAGTCACGTCACTCCGCAGAGCAAAGCGCTTCTGCGTGTAGTCCTGAATGCTCAGGTTGCTCCCGATCATGTTGTTCAGGAGGTTGTTGGTTCCGGCTGCGAAGTAGAAGTACTGCCGGGCAATCGATCCCGGGAAGTTCGGGCCCGGGTTGCGTTCGAGATCCTCGTACGTGCCCTGCGTTTCGCTCAGCCAGGGCCCAGTCGAGTAGGTGTACTTCAGATTCCCGATCCCATCCGTGTTCTTGAGGTTGACCGCGTTGTCGTAGGCAGTCCCGTTTCCAAAGTTGTCCGTCCCGAAGTCCCGGATGTCGTGTTCGATCCGCTGACTCCAGCTCGCCTGGACCGTCGAATGCTCGCCGGCGTTGTAGTCGAGTCTTCCAAACAGGAGGGTCTCGCGGAACGGTGAGGTGAACAGGCCGTTGTACTGTTTCAGATTCACAGAATCGAGGGCCGGGAATCCGCTGATGGGGCTGAAGTTGATCAGGTTCGACCGGTCCTGATAATTCCCCTCATACGAAGCGAACATGAAGAGCTTGTCCCGCATGAGCGGTCCCCCGACGCTGAGCGAGGGAAGCGCACGGCTGAAATCCGGCTTGGGCAATTTCTGTGCGATCTGGAAGCTGTCGAGGGCGAAGAGACCCTTATCGCTGTACTGGAATTGGGCGGTTCCGTGCCACTCGTTGGTGCCGGACTTCGTCGTGGCGTTGATGATCGCCGTCCCTGCCTGCTGATACTCGGCTTTGAAATTCTGCGAAATGACCCGGTATTCCTGAATCGCGTTCTGTGGGAACGGATTCCCGCGGCTGGCATCCTGCCCGGCGATGCCGCCGCCGGTCAGGTCGTTCTTCATGCTCGCGCCGTCGATGAACACGTTGATCTGATTGGGGGAACCCCCGCCTGCCGACACCGTCCGTGTGTTGACGCCGTTGCCGACGGTGATGATGTCCTCAGTGACTTGCACCCCCGGCGCGAGCTGGGCGAAATCCAGGAAGTTCCGGCTCTGCGTCGGCAGTTGCTGCATTTGCTGAGTGGAGATGTTGGTCGCCACTTCGGACGTCTTCAAGTCGAACGTTGGGGCGGCGGCTTGAATGTTCACGCCCGCCACCTCGACCGCCTGCGTGGTGGGGGTGAAATCCGCGAGCGTTGTCGCGCCGATCTGCACCACCACCCGGCGGGTGGATGGAGCCGATCCGATGTGGCGCACGGTCAGGTCGTAGACCGCCGGCGCGAGCCCCGCGACGACGTAGGAACCATCCTCGTTTGAGGTCGCGGTCCGCACGCCGCCAGTCGCCACGTTCTTGGCCTCGACCATGGCGCCAGCGAGCGGCGCGCCACTCGAGTCGCGTACGTACCCCCGGATGGTACCGGTCGTGGTCTGGGTCGCGGCGGGGGGCGCGGCCGCGAGGACCAGGAGCGCCACTCCGAAGAGCGACGCGCCGAAGTGTCTCAAGCCTGCGAGACGGGACATAGCAACTCCCTCCTGTTACGGTGACTCGGTTGAAGCACGGATGATGAGCTGCCCCGGCACGACTTCGCGCCGGGCACGATGACGGCGGTGGTTCGCCACCGCTTCGAACAGACGGACGGCCGCCCGCTGGCCCAGGGCCGCGATATCAACGCGGACGGTGGTGAGCGGGGGGTGCGTGTATCGGGACATGGGGATGTCGTCGAACCCGGCCACGGCGATGTCTTCGGGGATGCGGATCCCGGCGGCACGGAGGGCGCCAAGGGCGCCGACGGCCATGGCGTCGTTGCCGGCGAAGATGGCGGTGGCGCGTGGCGTGGTGTTGAGAATCGTGCGGGCCGCGTCGTAGCCCGAGGTGTCGGTGAAGTCCCCCGTGACGTGCAGCGCGGCATCCTCGTTGATCCCCGCCGCCGCCAGGGCCTGCCGGTACCCTTCGAAGCGCTCCGCGGCGTCCTGGTTTTCCTTGGGTCCGAGGATCATCGCGATGCGGCGGTGGCCCTTGGCGATCAGGTGCTGGACCATCTCGCGGGCCCCTGCCTCGTTGGCAATGGTGATCGAGTCGAATCCGGTGCCGGCGGCGCCGAGCAGGAGGACGGGGAAGGTGGCGGGGAGGTCTTTGATGGGGCGGTGGGCGCCCGGCGCGGGGGACATCACGATCAGGCCGTCCACGCGTCCCCGCATCGACTGGACGGCCGCCGCGATTTCGGCGCGCTCGTTATGGGAGCTCGCGACCAACAAGTGAAATCCGCGCTCTTGGGCGCATTGGTCGATCCCTCGGATCAGCTCGGAGTAGAACTCGCCGTACAGATCGGGGAGCAGGACCCCGATGACGTTGGTTTTCTTGCTGGAGAGGGAGCGGGCTGCCGCGTGGGGTGAATAGCCGAGGCGTGTGGCGACCTTCCGGACGCGACGGCGGGTCGCTTCCGTGACCAGCGGGCTCCCGTTGTGTACGCGAGAGACCGTTGCGACGCTCACCCCGGCGGCCCGGGCGACATCTTTGATCGTGGTCATGCGATCGGTCGGGAATGTAATCGGTTACATTTTCAGCGCGTTGTCAAGAACCGACGTCCTTTCTGGTTACATCCCCCGCCTGATGGATCTGATGTGATGATGCGGCCGCGCAGCGCCCATCTCGTCTTCCCGGATGACGCTCACCGCGCCATCCGGCTCGAGCGCCGCCAAGCGGACGTCCTCGATGGCCCCGACTCCATGCTCCCGCAGCGCCTGCATGAGCTCTTCGGGAGTGATGTGCTCACGCGTCAGGTGCTCGTGCAGGATCTTGCCGCGGTAAATAAGAAGGACGGCGGAGCCGCCCAGGAACTTGGCCGCGGTGCGGGAGGACCGGCGGATGCGATCGATCACCGCGTGCCAGATCAGCAGCACGGCTGCCGCTACGAGCCCCCCGAGCAGCGACGTGTCCGGCCCGACCATCGCGTTCTGAACGGCATTGGCGATGATCAGGAGCAGGACGAAGTCGAAGGCCGAGAGCTGGCCGAGCTGGCGTTTGCCGGTGAGCCGGAGTCCCACCAACACGGCGAGGTACACCACCGTAGTCCGGAGGGCGATGTTCAGCAGGACGTCCATGGAGGCGGTCATGACGCCCCGAATCTATGGCATCCAGAATCCAGGGCTAGGACCGGGCCCCCTTCTGACATCCTCCGGTGTTGAATCGTCGTTGAAGGGGGTCCGTCATCCTGCCCGAGATGAGCCGTGCGTCTGTCATACCGATGTCGGTTCCCTCGGCGTCATTGGAGGGACGGATCCATATCGTCAGGGGCGAGCGAATCATGCTCTCTCCCGATCTCGCGTCGCTGTATGGAGTGCCGCCGAGGGCCCTCGTGCAGGCCGTCAAGCGGAACCGTTCGCGGTTCCCCGCCGATTTCATGTTTCAGCTTTCGCCGGCCGAGTTTGTGAGCTTGAAGTCACAGATTGTGACTTCAAGTTGGGGTGGCATGCGCAGAGCCAGGCCCTATGCCTTCACGGAGCAGGGGGTGGCGATGCTCTCCAGTGTGCTTCGGAGCCGCCGGGCGGTCCGCGTCAATGTGGAGATCATGCGGGCGTTCGCGAGGCTCAGGCGACTCGCTGTAACCCACGTGGAACTCGCGCACAAGCTTTCAGATTTGGAACGGGAGTACGATGGACAATTTCGCGTGGTGTTCGACGCCATTCGGGAACTGATGACGCCGCCCCAGCCTGCGCGCCGCCGAATTGGGTTTCATCAGTCCAGGTGACGGTCTCTCTGGGGGTACGGGGCTTCACCCTTCGCGAGTCTCGCGACGAAATCCTTGATCCGCTTCCTCCGGGTCTCTGGTTTCTTCGCCGTCGTGACCCGGAAGAGAATGGCGAACCGGTTGCGGCTCGACAGGACGGCAAAAAAGGCCTTGGCCTTCGGGTTCTTGGCGAGGGCCTTCGCCAGCTCCGGGTGTACCCGATTCGACTTCTGCGGGTGATAGGCCGCTTTCCACCGTCCATCGGCCTTGGCCCGATCGATCTCCGCCTGACCGGCCGGGCGCATCCGCCCCGCGGCAATCAGCACTCTCGTCTTCTCACAGTTGATCTTGGACCAGATGCTCCGGGCGCGGCGGGGCGTGAATTTCTGCAGCCAGGTCCGGGCATTCTCCGGCAGCTTCTGCCCGTCGATCCATCCATGACACAGCGCCACATCGAGCGCCTCCGCGTAATGCACGGACTTGAGCCCGGAACCTTTCTTGGCGATGCGGAGCCAGAGCCCGGGTTTCGAGGCTCCATTCTTGGCGAGCCAGGAATCCCAAGCCTTCGGGTCGGTGAAGAGCTTGATGGGGTAGTCGGTTGGGAGCATGGGATCGGGTCTCGAGCCCAGGCTTCAGCCTGGGAAGTGCGACCGGAGGGAGTCGAACCCTCACGGGAGGTCCCACAGGATCCTAAGTCCTGCGCGTCTGCCAGTTCCGCCACGGTCGCAAGTCGCTTGAATCTAGTCGGATAGGCGGCCTCGGCTACCTGCAGTGAATTGCGTCCCGCTGGGACTAACGCTGGGACCAAGCAAGGCAAGACCTGTCTAGCAACAACCCCGGATGATGACAAAACGCTTCCGGCGGGGGCTCCAGGCGATCGTTTGGTTCCTCTCGCCACCGCTGTTGTACGAGAACACAACCCTGTCGTGCAGGGCGATCTCCCCGGCAACTAGTTGAACCAGTGCGGTATCGACGGGCATTTGACGCAACTCATGCCATTGCTTCTGTGTGAG
>Ga0070730_10001149_pt1 | contig 26193 bp, 16 predicted proteins | sample Coa_R1_3_FD_66447 | JGI IMG/M metagenome (GOLD analysis project Ga0070730, IMG submission 66447) | Surface soil microbial communities from Centralia Pennsylvania, which are recovering from an underground coalmine fire - Coalmine... | ecosystem: Environmental > Terrestrial > Soil > Unclassified ... | reverse complement strand
GCACGGTCAGTTCTTCGAGTTGCATCGGTTGGGTCGCTTCGCGCTCCAGCATCATCAACTGTTCGGCTCCCCGCATCAACTCGCCGATCTGGGGGCGCATGTGGAGATTGGGCCGGGGGATGCGCTTCCATTGGTTGAGGGCAGCGTTGTAGTAGTTGGCGCGGTAGCAGAAATAACCCAGGGTTGCGCGGGCGTCGAAGATAGTAACGCGCTGCCAGAGGAAGGCATCCTCGACCGGGTTTTGGATAGTCTCTTCGCCTACTTCCGGGACGGTTTCAACCAGATGGTACATGGGCTTCCCAAAGAGCAGGAAGGGATAGCCATAGAAGAGGGCTAGCTGACGTGGACCAGCTTTCTTGAGTGGGTGCAGGCCCACAAAATAGCTGCGTGTCCAGCGCCCACTGCGCCAGATGACGATGGCAATGAGGAGCGCCACAAAACGGGCCAGGTAGCGCTCCCAGGTGAAGGGGGCTAGCGCGGCGGCTACGGCTAGTGTGGCAAAGCCTGCGCCAAGCGTCCAGGCGCCATAGACCAGGCGACGGCGGTCCCAGCCCAGCAGATCAAAGTGGTGGTGCATTGGGGTTGCCATAAATGGCAACGGAAACTCGGTATGAGGGATGCTGGTTTTTGCATCGGTGTAACGGATCACTCGCAGGAAATGGCGGAAGAAGCGCGTCATAATGCGCGCCTGTAAGAGCGCGGAGAGGCCCTCCAGGACAAAGGCGCCTCCGATGAAGATGAGCGGTAGCTCCTGACGCGAGACAATGGCGATAAGTCCGAGCAGGCCACCCAGGCCAAGGGCGCCGCTATCTCCCATGTAGATGCGCGCGGCGCGTTGCACCATGCGGCTTGGCCCACGCGCTGCCCAGGCTGAAGGCCAATTATGCGGAAGAAAGCCGAGCGCCGCGCCCGCAGCGGCCAGCCCCACCAGTACAAGCGGATTACTGCCAGGATCATGCTGGTCCAGAATGATGACTGCGAAAGCCAGTGCCGCGCTGACAATCAGCCCGCCTGCCAGGCCGTCTAGCCCATCAGAGAAATCCACTGAGAGCGAGGTGGCGCTGCTGACGGTGCTGGTCAACAGAAGAAAAAAGATCGGCCAGGCGAAATGAACATGCAAGATGAGCGGGCCAAGTAAAGGCACTTCGCTATAGGGAGAGTAAGCGTGCCTGGCAGAAGGAACCAGGCGATTGAGCGCCGCGCTAACCAGTAAAGAAACGATCAGGACGCCGACAAACTTCTGCGCTTCAGAAATTCCCGTTCCCCGGCGGAATTTCTGGAGATCGTCAATGAAACCAACGAAGGTGAAACCGGCAAGGCCCGTCAGTAAAATGGTCAGTAATACCCACTGATCGTGGGGGATGTTTAGCAGCCAACCTGTGATAACGCTTGCGGCGATGGCAGCAATGGTCATCGCTGGCCCCCCGACCAGAGGAAGTTCCATTGCTGGCACCTCACGTCCACCTGCTGGTTGCTCTACGCGGCGGGTGGAGGAAGTCATATCAAAGCGAAAGCTTCCTGTTGACTGATCTGGGCGAAAGACACCGGGCTTATGCTCACCACTGCGGAAGTGCGGAAAGAGGCGGCGCGCCACAAGGCAAAGTACCAAACTAAGGGCACTGGCGGCAACGAACCCAAGCAGTATGACGATACTTGTATCAGGCAGAGAGGCAAATGAAGATACGGCAAGAAGCATGCTCTTGAATAGTAAGCTAGTCATAGCACCTCTACCCCTATTGGCGCTCGCTTTTTCTCCTGCGCGAGAGATGGCGCAGTTCAGAAGATAAGGGACAATATCCCAAGCGTTTCATAGGATGTTTCTCAAGTATAGAACGCCTCTCTTGCAAAGTGAGTAACAAGAGTGGTTCTCTGATCTGTTGGTTAACATTGGACGTCTGGCTTTATTGTACCATGCCTCTTCAGCCATTGCAGCAGTAGCTGTGTTTCTATGGCGCTTGAGGCGTAAGCCAGTGCGATGGCCCTATCCGCAAGTTTCATACACATGGGAGCAAACTCATCTCAGCCTGTTCTTGCAGAGACTTATCCTGATAGACGGAGGCAATGGCTCCATCAAACCTTGAACGTCGCAGTTGGGGATGGTACACTGCATGCAAAAATGGCCGTGCTTTGTTCCCAGTGTCACATCACCACGTAGGAGTACTGACGGATGCAGATCACCTTTTTGGGCCAGGCGGGCCTCTTTATAGAGACAAAGGGTAAAAGTATCCTGTGTGATCCCTGGTTTAATCCTGCCTACTTTGCCTCCTGGTTTCCTTTTCCCAGTAATGAGAACATCGATCCTCACCGAATTGGCAATCCGACGTACCTCTATGTGTCTCATCTTCATCACGATCACTATGATCCAGCGTTTCTTGCCAGGCATGTCTCCAGGGATGCCACCGTCATTCTGCCTGACTACCCCCTCGACCATCTAGAACGCGCCCTACGCGACCTTGGTTTTACCTCCTTTTTGCACACCGAGCATAATGTCCCTGTGACGGTGGATGGGCTGAAGTTTATGATCACGGCGCTGTCAGCGCCAACCGATGGGCCTATCGGCGATTCGGCGCTGATGATTGATGATGGCGAAGTGCGCGTGCTAAATCAGAATGATTCACGCCCTATCGATCTGGACGCGCTGCTTGTGCAAGGCCCTTTTGATGCGCTCTTCTTACAATTTTCTGGCGCCATCTGGTATCCGATGGTTTATGACTTTCCACCCAAAATGAAAGTGGCGCTTGGGCGCAAGAAGCGTGCAGATGGGCTGGCGCGCGCCTATCGCTACATTGAGGTACTGGCTCCGCGTTTTGTGGTGCCCTCCGCGGGGCCACCCTGTTTTCTGGATGATGATCTCCTCGGCTTTAATGACTTTGACCGTGACCCCTCCAACCCTTTTCCTGACCAGACTGTTTTTCTGGACTATATTGCCGAGCGTGGTGTATTCGATGGTCGGTTGATGCTGCCGGGCAGTGTGGGCGAGCTTTTGCCCGGCAGCTTTAGCATCACTCACCCCATGCCGGATGATGAGGTAAAAGCCATCTTCGCCGAGAAGGGCGCCTATCTCCGTGCCTATCAGGCCAGAAAATGGCCGGTGATCCAGCAGGAACGCGCAAGCTGGTCGAGGGGCCAGGTGGATGTGCTGGCTGAACTCCAGAAGTGGTTCGAGCCGCTTTTGGCAGAGGCTGATCTTATTTGTGCGGGCATTAACGACGCTGTCCTGCTTGATCTGACGGATATGGGAGTGCTGATCGATTTTCGGACCCGCAAGGTGCTGCAATGGCAGGGCGAAGAGTGGGCGTATCGCTTCCGCATTGAGCGGAGCCTCGTTGAGCAGTGTATTCTGCATCACTATGAGGATTGGGTCAATGAACTATTCCTCTCGTGCCGCTTCGAGGCTAGCCGCCGAGGGAAGTATAATGATTACGTCTATACATTCTTTAAGTGTCTCAGCGAGGAACGCTTGCAATATGCCGAAGGGTTCTATGCTGAGAATGGCCCAACGCAGGGAATGTGGGAAGCGGCTGGGTATCGTATCCAGAAGCGCTGCCCGCATATGAAGGCTGATCTGGCGCGCTTTGCGGTCATCGAGGATGGCGTTCTCACCTGCCGGTTGCATAACTGGCAATTTGATTTAGCTACGGGGCGCTGCCTGACGGCCAACGGCCATACACTTTATGCCAGGCCGATTGAGCAGGAAAATAAGCAAGAAGCCAAAGAATCCTGAACGTTTGCTCTGGCTGCCTCAGCAGCCACCCAGCGCTGTTCAGCAAACATCACGCCGCTGCCCAGGTCACAGGCAGCGGCTCTTCGTATAGGCGGAAAGGTCGCAGCTCTTAAAACGGGACAGGAGTCTGCTTGGACGATGATCTCTAGCCTGTTTTCTGCGTTGCGTTCTCGGCGCGTCGGGCAGTATAATGGCGGTGTGTCTCTGGGGAAGCCTCTATTAGACATCTATCTCTAGTAGGGCAGTAGGGCGCGTAGAGTACGGTTATAGGCAAGAAAGGGCGCTGCTGATGTCAGAGCAGAGAAATTCTCTAGAGGAAGCGCCACCTCCTGAACAACCGACTAATAGACGTTTGGATATTTTCCTCTCTCTTGCGCCTGAGCCATCTGAACTGGAGGAAGTTTTGCCTCTGGTATCTGAGGTTTCTCCTCCGGGAGAGTCTGGGCCAATGGCAGCCGAGGGTGGGTTGGTGGCTACTATGGCGCCTGCGCCGTCGGCGCAGTACGAGGAAGTGGAAGTGGCGTCGGTGCTGTCTGATACAATCTTGCTCTCGGTAGATTTGGATGCCACTGATGACATACCTGGCGCCGACGTTGGGGCGCCAGGAGTGGCGGAGGAGGAGCAAAAGCGAAGAAGTATCGACTGGCTGACCCAGTGGTTTTCTCTACGCATGCTAGGGGTATTTGCGCTGGCGCTGGCTTTACTTTTTCTCGCGCTGGTTCTCTCTGCCAGCTCAACGTCAGTGGCGGGGATTATTGCGCCGGATTGGGGGCTGGCGAGCCTGCGCGTTGGTCTCGTAGCGGCCCTGCTGGGTGGAGCGCTTGTCATCTTCTGCCTGATTGCTTTGAGGGCACAAGTTCGCCCGGCGTTTCTGCATAGCGGCCTGCTCGCGTTGGTGCTTGTGTCCATTGGCACTGGGGGTATTCTCAGCGCCTCGCCGCTGCATCGTTTGCAGGGACGCTGGTTTGAGTCACATGGTCAATATGGGCTGGCGTTGGCCGCGTATCAGGCGGCTGGCGCCAGCCTGAGCAGCAGCCAGGAGATGGCGCGTAATGCTATCGAGTGGGCTGAGCAACTGAGCGCCCAGCACGACTATGGTGATGCTGTGGCGCAGCTTGATTCGGTGGTAAGGCTCTATACTGCTGATGATACCCTGGCTGTGCGCGCCAGGATCGATCTAATTCAGGGGTATCTGGATTGGGGCGATCAGGCGCGTCAGCAACAGGCGTATCAAGATGCCCTGGTGCGCTATCAAACATTACAGGAAGCTGCCTATTGTGATTCGAGTTGCCAGGGGCAGGTTCATGGGCATACGGCGCAGGCGCTGCTGGGGTTTGCGCACCAGCTTACATCGAACAAGCAGTACGATCAGGCCATTGCGCTCTATCAGCGTCTGTCGGAGAGCTATAGCGATACACCGGAAGGCCAGGAGGCCGATCAGGCGCTTACTGCCCCGCAGTCGTTAATGGGGCGTCTGGTTTATGCGGATAAAACACCGGCAGTGAATTTCCAGGTATTGTTAGCCAGCCAATGGACCTTTGACCCAAACACGCAGGTCTTTACTCTACTAGGGCGCCAGTATCACGCGCAGACGGATGCTTCTGGCTTCTTTCTCATGCCGTCTGTTGCGGTAGCAACGACGTATATACTTGCCTGGATTGATACCAGCGGCCATGCCGGAACCTGTTATACAACGAATAACCAGCCACTCTATCTGGCGCATATGCAACCGTTACGGGCTGCTGATGTCGGCGCCATTAATATTGAGTGCGCCTAGCAGGAAGGCCCCTGGAATAGACCTGCACGGAGGGCTGTCCGTGCTTACAGATTGCGCTACACGTGAGACTGATCGCTGTCTGCCAATGTAGACCCCCCACTTGGGGCAAGAGAGGATGGTGCTGCTCTTATGGATCCAGCCGCCCAGGATACCCCGAATCTTGCGCGCGTCCCGCTCTTTGCTGAGTTGGATGAGGAGAGCCTGAAGGAACTATCTGCGGTCGCTCGCAAGCGCGCCTACCGACAGGGTGAGATCATCTTTCACCGCGATGATCCAGGCCAGGTACTCTATATCATCAAAGAGGGTAAGGTGAAGATTTCGCTGACCAGCCCTGATGGGCAAGAGGTGTCGCTGACTGTTATGGGAGCAGGCGAATGCTTTGGCGAATTGGCAATTCTCGATGGTGAGCCGCGCTCGACTGATGCAGTTGCGCTTGAACGTGTGGAGGGGTATACCCTCCAGCGTCAGGACTTTATCAACGTGGTCATGAGCCATCCTAAGATTGCAGTCCAGGTGATGAAGGTCATCTCGCAGCGTCTTCGCCAGGCCGACCAGCAGATTGAGGATCTGCTCTTCCTGGATGTGTATGGGCGCGTGGCAAAAAAACTGCTAGAACTTTCTGAAATGCACGGGGTATCAACGAGCCAGGGTATCAGGATTGAGTTGCGTCTCACCCAGTCGGAACTCGCGTCGATGGTGGGGGCATCCCGCGAGAGTGTGAATAAAGTGATGGGCTACTTCACCGACAAGCGCTATATCATGACCGATAAGCATAAAATTACGTTGATGAAGCTGGCTGATCTGCGCAAGCGGGTCTATTGAGGTCGTTTCGTGACCGTTCTGGTTGGATAACCGTTCTGCAAACAAGAGGGATAGCGCCTCTATTCCTCGCTGGAGGGGAGCAGCAGCGTCTGATGGTTAATAATGCGAGAAAGGATACCAGGCGGTGAGGAGTCTCGCTGAGGATCAGGAAGCGATCCAAGAGGGTGAAGCGGAGATTGCGACTCCTGCTCTGCGACGCTTCCAACTGTGGTATCTCTTCAAGGCGATGCGTCCTCGCCAGTGGACCAAAAACCTTCTAGTATTCGCTGGCGTAGTCTTTGCGCAACGAGTGCTGGATGTTGGGGCGCTTGGTCGTGCTGCTGGGGCATTTGTGGTGTTTTGCTTGCTATCAAGCCTGGTCTATCTGGTGAATGATCTGGGTGATCTAGAATCAGATCGGCAACATCCCACGAAACGCTATCGCCCGCTAGCAGCGGGCAAATTAGCTGTGCCAGTGGCGATTGCCGGGGTCGCCATGCTTGGAGCGTTGGCAACTATCCTGACGGTTGTGCTGGTGATCTGGCCGAGTGTGGCTAGTTCGGGGCAAAACCTCCACCTGTCACTTGCGCCATTTCGCCTTACGGTAGTCCCAAGCCCATCGGCGTTGGCTGATAATTCATCTGGGGTGCTTGGCGATCTCGGCGGAGGGAGATTTCTCTTTGCGCTGGTGGCTGTGGGGTATGTCTCGCTGAATCTGGCCTATACGTTTCGGCTGAAGCATATTGTTATTATCGATGTATTTTGTATTGCGGGGGGGTTTGTGCTGCGGGCGATGGCGGGGGCAATGGTTATTCCTGTGCCAATCTCCCCCTGGTTATATTTGTGTACGATCCTGCTCTCGCTGTTTCTGGCGTTGGGCAAGCGTCGGCAGGAATTGCTGTTGCTAGAGGGGGATGCAAGCTCCCATCGACGTATTTTGCGCGAATATAGCCCGCAATTACTCGATCAGATGATCACGATTGTCACCTCGGCAACAGTAATGGCCTATAGCCTCTACACATTCCAGGGTACAACCGGCAACCACCGTCTGATGCTGACGATTCCCTTTGTCCTCTACGGGATTTTCCGTTATCTCTATCTGATCTATATGAGGATGGAAGGGGGCAGCCCTGAAGAGGTTTTGCTGCGGGATAAGCATATTCTTGGCTCTGTGGGGTTGTGTGTTCTGACGATGCTGGCGCTGTTATACCTCTCTTTCTAAGCTGGAATAGCTCATGTAATGCGTAAAGGCTGATTAGAGCAATGGCGCATCTACGGACAAAAATCGTACTCTCGCTGGTGTTGGGGCTGGCGGTGATCGCCGCCGTCTCATTTTATGCGGATTTTCCGCACTTATTGCAAGCATTCCGCCTCTTTCCCTGGGCGCTGCTCCCAGCCATTCTGGGCCTGACGCTGCTGAATTATAGCCTGCGTTTTGTTAAGTGGGATTATTATCTTCATTGCCTGGACCTGCGTGTGCCGCGTCTGGTGAGCCTGAAAATCTTTATAGCTGGCCTCTCGATGGCAATCACACCAGGGAAGGTGGGCGAGCTACTCAAATCGTATTTCATCAAGCGCTATAATGGTATCCCGATGAGCCGGACGGCGCCGGTTATCATGGCGGAGCGCCTCACGGATGGATTGGCGATGCTGCTCCTGGCGGCTGGTGGGCTGGCGTTGTATGGCATCGGCTGGAAGGGGTTGCTTGCCATTCTGCTGGTGGCAATCGTCTTGATTGGAGTAATTCAATATCGCCCGCTGGCATTGAGGCTGTTAGGGTGGGGCGAGCGCCTGCCGGTGCTGCGGCGTTTTGCTCAGGGGTTGCACGCTTTTTATGAGAGCGCCTATGTTCTCCTGCGCTGGCGGCCTCTCTTGCTGGCAGTGGGGATTGGTCTGGTATCGTGGTCTGGGGAATGCGTTGCTTTCTACCTGGTGCTGGTTGGGTTAGGCTTGCCAGGAACACTGACCCTGTTGATTCAGGCGGCGTTTATTTTGGCAACCTCGACGCTGGTGGGTTCTCTCACCGGGTTGCCCGGTGGATTGGGCAGCGCTGATCTGAGTATTCTTGGGCTAATGTTTGCCCTGGTGACACGCAATACAACGATTGCTGGAGCAGCGACGCTCTTGATTCGCTTTTGTACGCTCTGGTTTGGCGTAAGCATTGGAGTTGTTGGCCTGCTCATCTTTCGGCGTTCACTCGGCAGCGCCGCGCTGCCGGAAGGCACAAGCGATCAGGATCCGGCGCCCTCTGAGGCGCTGGCAGGGGTGGATTGAATGCTGGCGATCCCCCTTCTTGAGCCGCTTTGGTGACAAGCGAGGTGCTGCGCGGGTAGGTTCTGGAGACACGTCCTTACGAATGGAGTTTTGGATGAAAGCGTTGATTGTAATGCCCACCTACAACGAGCGTGAGAATATTACCACCATCGTGGAGGAAATTCTGCGCTACGCGCCACAGGTGGACCTGCTTATCGTTGATGATAACTCGCCTGATGGGACAGGTGAGCTAGCTGATGCGCTGCATGCGCAGTACCCCAATATTTCGGCGCTCCATCGCGCTGGAAAACTTGGCTTGGGGACTGCGTATATTGCCGGCTTCCGCTATGCCCTGGAGCATGGCTACGACCTGATCTTTGAGATGGATGCCGATTTTTCACATGATCCGCGCTATCTGCCAGACTTTCTGGCTGAGGCTGAGCGCGCCGATCTCGTGATTGGCTCGCGTTATGTGCATGGTGGTGGCACCCCTAACTGGTCGCCTCTGCGCCGCTTCATCAGCGGCGGAGGTAATATTTTTGCTAGAGTTATGCTGGGCTTACCAATCAAAGACGCTACTGCTGGCTATCGCTGCTACCGGCGCGAAGTGCTAGAGGCTCTGGACCTCGATTCGATTCAGTCTCAGGGCTATGCGTTCCAGGTTGAGATGGCCTATCAGACGCTCAAGCGCGGCTTTCAGGTGCATGAGACGCCGATTATTTTTGTAGACCGGCGGGTTGGCAAGTCGAAGATGTCGCGCAAGATATTTGTTGAGGGCTTTGTCTATGTGCTGCATGCGCGCTTCGGTCGATCCCGCAAGCCCCCGCAGCAGGTAATAGCAAAGCGAGTCACCGAGCCGTTGGTACCTTCGGCTGCTCCTGATGAGCAGCTTAGCCCAACGCCGCGATAAGGATAGGTTCTGGTGGGGTGGAGCGCTGATAATCTGGGGCGCGGTCAGGAAGAACCTGCTCGCTCCCCTGAGATGCCTGTACCTATTCCCGTACCTCCGGACCAGATCAGCGAGCTTTCTTCCTTGCCCGCTGTTGCGGCTGGCCTACCCTCCTCTACCCGTGCGGAGGAGATGGGTCAGCCGTTTGTTGGTGAGCCGGGAGCTTCGCGCTGGCCTATGCGCCTGAGCATCGCCTGGATAGTCTTCGTTCTGCTTGCCTACTATCTAGTGCATCCTCCGCTTTCTGGGAGTTTCTTTGCGACTCTCTTTGCCCCAGCGCATCACCTTGCCTTTGATTGGCAGGCGCCTTTGCGGCTGATCGGCCATGTGGCTGATCTTGGCGTAGCCTGCTGGCTGCTGCTGCTTGGAATAGCGCTCGGCCAGCGTCTCTGGCGTTGGTGCCATCTTCCTGCTGCGGAGAGTATGCTACGAGTGGCATTGGGGGGTGGCCTGGGATTGGGTGCGCTGAGCCTGTCGACATTTGCCCTTGGCTTGCCAGGCTGGCTATCAGCCTGGACTGTCTGGGGCGGGCTGTTGCTCCTCTCTGCGCTGTGTGCGCGCGATCTCTGGTGGGTGCTGCGCTGGTTGCGTGAGCAAGCATGGCAGGTTGTACAAGCGATCCGATGTGGTTCCTGGTTGGATCGCTTACTGTGGGGCTATATTCTGCTGACGGTGCTGCTGATGGCGCTGGCGGCCTTGCTGCCGCCAACAGCGTGGGATGCGCTGATGTATCACCTGGCAGCACCTGCTGCCGATCTGCAACGTGGGCGCGTGCTGCCCAACCCTATGAATGTCCAGGGCTACCAGCCTGAGTTAGTCGAGGTACTCTATCTTGATGGCTTGCTGCTGCGGGGGGATGGTCCTGCCGCCTTGCTCCACATGGGTTTTGGGCTGCTGAGCCTTCTAGCATTGGTGGCGCTGGCTCGCCAGATTGCTAATCCATCGCGTGGTGCAGCGCTAGCCCTGCGGGCAGCGGCGCTTTTCCTGAGCATTCCCAGCCTTGTTCTGGTCCTTGGCTGGCCGTATATCGATGGCGCATTGGTCTATTACGAACTGGCGGCCCTGTGCGCGCTCCTTTGCTGGTGGAATAGCAGTGGGTCGAAGCGAATTGGCTGGCTTCTGCTGGCAGGTGTCCTGCTGGGTCTGGGCTTAGATACGAAATATACCGCTGCTTTTGCGCTGGGCGCAGTGGGAGTGCTGGTGTTATGGCGGGCCTGGCGGAAGGAGCGGCTGCGAGCAGCGCTGTGGCAAACAGGAGTGTTGGTTGGCGTAGCGGTGCTGGTTGGTTCGCCCTGGCTTTGGCGCAACCTGATCCTGACCGGCGATCCGTTGTTTCCGTATCATCTGGGCCACCTCTTTCCTGCTGGGCCTCAATGGGACGATCTGCGGTCCCTGGCTATGGTTGAAGGGCCAGGATGGGGCTGGGCGCAGTCATGGAGGCTGTTTACCTTGCCTCTAGAAGTCACGCTCTATGGTACGCAATCTTCGGTTGAGTTTGACGCTACCCTTGGCCCCCTGCTCCTCTTGCTGCTGCCCCTGGGGCTGCTGGCCTGGAAGCGAAGACCCAGGCAGATGCAAACAGGGGGCCAGCCTGTTGATCAGACTATCACTCTGGCTGAAGCGCCGGGGTGGTCCGAGCGGCAGGTCATGGGGGGGCTGCTGGCTTTTGCCGCTCTGCTGCTGCTCTGTTGGGATGGAGAACTGCTGAGTTTCCATTTCGCCCGACAGAGTCGGCTCTTCTTCCCGCTCTTTGCGGCGCTGACGCTTCCGGCGGCGGCGGCCTGGATACGCCTGAAGCGGGTTGCCCTTCGTCTTCCTGGCCTTCATCGCCTGGCATCGCTTGCGGTGGTGGTGACGTTAGCCCTGGGGCTGCTTGGGCAAATAGCGGGTGTGCTGGGCAATGGTGATGCACCCTATCTGCTGGGCTTGCAAAGTCGTGAGGCGTACCTGGCCGATCATCTGGACCCGTATTATGCGGCGATAGAGGCGGTCAATGCCCTGCCTCCATCTGCGAGCGTGTTGTCTCTCTGGGAGGTGCGGAGTTACTATGCCTCCAGGAGTATCACCGTTGATCCTTTTTTAGATACTTTTAATTACTACTACCGCCATTATCCGACGGCCCAAAGTCTGGCCGAAGCCTTTCATCGGGCAGGTTTTACCCATGTGCTGTTTTATGCTCAGGGGTTGCAATTGGTCTTAGAGGAACGGCCTGGTTGGGAAAGTCCATCGGAGCTTGCGACGCTGAGTGATTTCTTAACCCACTATACAAAGCCGATCTATCAGGATACGGCGCCGCTCGTGAAAAATGGGCCAGATGTGTCTTCAGCGGCTGATCATCTTGTCGGGCAGCAAGGCTGGTATCGCCTCTATGCACTGCTGGGGCCTTGAATCGCCATCGATGTTCAGGCGACCCAGCCCCAGATCAGGAAGAAGAAGAGATAGATGCTCAGCAGGATGCCTGCTACGAGAACCATGCCCAGGCGCGCCAGACGCGGCCAGCGGACGATGAGCATGCCCAGGACGATGAAGGCAGGGAAGATGGCCAGCATGTAGCGACTGACGCTGGTCGTATAGCCATCCGCTGTGACTTTGATGAGCGAGCTGAGCCACATGACAACCAGGAACGCGGCCAGCGGCAGGTTGAGGCGGCGAAAGGCCAGGATGGCGCAGAGCGCGAAGAGAATGGCAGTGAGCGGGTCAAGCAGCTTGAATGAGAAGAGTAATGCCAGATCATGGCTGGTAATGAGGGCGCTGAGATCAGCGAGAATGCCTTGCCAGGGCCAGGTGTAGTGGAGGCGCCAGACACCCTGCGGTGAACTCAGCGGCTCCCAGGGAAAAGCCAGGCCCTGGGTGAGCCGGATAAATGCGATGTAGAGCGCGAGCGCAGCAGGTGCCATGAGCAGCGCCAGCCAGGGCTTCCACTGCCGTAGTTCGCTGCGCCTTGCCAGCAAGAGTTCGAGACACAGCGGGACAAGCACCAGAATCCCCTGAAGGCGTGTAAGCGTTGCCAGTGCGGCCAGTGCGCCTGCCGTCAGCCAGAAACCCCGGCGCGCCGCTAGATAGGCGCCCATTGCCAGAGCTAGAAAGAGCGCTTCAGTATAACCTGCCATGAGGAAGAAAGAGACTGGGAAGAGCGCCAGCGCCATGACGGAGACCTTGGCAATATCCACCGAGCCGGTTAGTTCTTTGGCGAGGAGATACAGCAGGTAGAAGGCGACAAAACTGGCAATGCTAGAGATGAGCAAGGCTGCCGCCAGATTATTGCCCAATAGCGCTACGCCCAGCCCGCGAATCAGCAGCGGGTAGAGGGGCATAAAAGCCGAACTGCCATAGCAGCCATATCCATGCCCGGCAATTTCCAGATACCAGGGTGTATCCCAGCGCAGCCACATGCTAGCAAGCGCGCCGTTCAAGCCAGACGTCGCTGTGATGTATTGGGGACAGGCAGCGAACTTCCCATTAAATGCGATCTGAAGGTCGGTGCTATAAACCCTCGCTGGCACGCTAGTATACAGGACAGCTCCAATCAACGTGCAGTAGCAACGCAGCGCCAGCCAGGCCCAAAAGGCACTCCTTGCTGCATCGCTCTTCGCCTGCTGTTTGATCCATGCCCGAATAGAGCTAGGCTCTTGTGTTGAGGGGTTGGCTCGGTGGGGAGATGGTAATGCCAGCTCTTCTCTCATCCTCTGGTCAAGCTCCTTTCGATAAGCTGGCGCTGTTCTAGTGACATTCCTGCCTGGTGACTGCTCTGCTGGAGTACTGCCGCGAGCGCGAGGACCGGCAGGAACATAGTGTAGGAGATCAGGCTGCGGGAACTGAGCAGCAAAGGCAACGGAGCCAGCAGCAATGCCCAGGCGCCTGCGCTGGCGCTATCGTTGCTGGTCCCATGAGGCTCAAATTGCTGGACGCTATACCATGCCAGCAATCCCAGGTAGGCCGTGACCTCCAAGGCGTTATAGGCCCAGGCAGGGAAGAGCGGGAGCAATCCTCCCTGGGCAAGCGTAATCAGCCCGATGCCGCTGGGGAAGGCTGGTTCGGAGATGGGCAGCAGCATGCTGCTGGCCCAGGCAGTTGGCGAGGCAAAAAGAAATGGGGCGTTGATTGCAAAAAAGGTTAGTAGACAGGTGGCCCCCTGTTGCGTGGCTCTGCGCCAGCCTTCGCGCCGCGCTACCCAGATCAGATAAAAGGGAACGAAGAGCCACGTCAGTTGTTTGACCGCGCAGCCCACACCAAGCAGGATGGCTGAAATCCAGGGACGCTTTGCTTGCCAATGCCAGGCGCTGACTATACACACGATGCAGATAACCTCGAACGATGAGCGCAAGGTGAGCGTGATGGCAATGGAGAGACTGATCAGGAGGAGGAGTGTTTGCCAGCGCAAAGCTGCTGGCGTCCAGTATACGAGCAGGCAGAAGAGGAGCAAGAGGCAAAGCACATAGAGCAACTGCGTGCTGGGCAAGCCTGCCCAGATGAAAGGCGCCGCCAGCAGGAATGCGCCCGCTGGATAGCTATGCAGAGAGGCAGGGTCGAACTCTGGTCCGGCCTGGCTGGGGTTGCGGCTGTAGATGCTCAGGAGCTGTACAATGGTTTGGTCAGTTGGGCTGAGGGTCTGCCGGGCAAATTGGCCGCGATGCAGGGGGGTTGCTCCTGCGTCGGGAAATTGTTGTACTGCCTTCCAGAAACCAGTGAGGTCGGTGTAGGGATTGACGCCGTGCAGCACATCTTCGGCTTGATAGTGAACAAAGGCAGCCGCGTCTGAATCGTAGATCACTGGATCGAGCGGGTGCTGGATGAGTAATGCGCCGCTGCTGGCAGCGGTCCAGAGCGTAGCGATGAGTAAAAGCGCCAGCAATCCTCCCCTGATAGGAGGGGCGAGCTTGCTTGGGAAAGTCCTCGGTGTGGGTTGCCGACTCCGTTGAGGTGATCGAGATTGCTGATGAGCTAAGTGCCAGATGGCAATCGACATGAGAGCGATACCAAGCAGACTGCTAATGGAGATGAGAAGCGCTCCCCCTGGGGGTAATGTTCCAGTGATGCCGAGCGCCAGAGTCTCTCCTACAGTTTGCGCCAGCCCGCCAGCAGCAATAAAGAGGATGGCCTTACGCACATCCATGTGCTGCTGCGCGCCTGAATCGCTTACCGCTTCGCCTGCTTTGTTGCCCACGCTTTTTTTGCCCTCATGGATACACTCTTTTAGCAGATGGCGCCATTCTACTGAGCAGAGCAGCTTCTGTCAAAAGATCACCCTCTCGCTTCCCCAATTGGGCTATCTCTGGGCTGATGGCAACAGGCAGCTTTAGCGAGGGCTGATGGTAACGGTCAGTTGTGGAGCATCTGGCGAGGCTAGCTGGATGGGGTTGCTCCCTTTCTTGTAAAGAGGCCAGGAGGGGTACTGCGGGGAACAATCACCGTGAGCATTTGGGGAGCCACGCGAAACACCGCAGGGAGTGTCCCGGCAGGTTCACCATCAACCTGAATGGGCACTGGAATGGGCGAATCAATCGTCACGGTCTTCAATTGCTCGTAACTTACCCGCGCCCCTAGCGGGTAATGTTTGCGGAACGCATTCAAGAGAACCCGGATACGGCCCAGCACCCCTTGTCGGCGGATGATGCACATATCCAACAGTCCATCGTCGGAATGGGCTTGATTGGTGAAAATCATCAACCCACCATAGAGACGGGTATTGCCAATGATAACCAGGCTTGCGCGGGTGCGAAAGCTACGATCACCCACTCGCAATCGCATATGGAAATCTAGTGGCCCCAGGCCGACCACTGCGCCAGCGACGATATAGCTGAATAAGCCGAGTCGCTTGAGCAAGTGATGTTCGATCAGCGTAGTGATTTTGCCATCGGCTCCGATGCCAGCAAACAAGAGGAAATAGCGTCCATTGGCTGTGCCCAGGTCTATCCTGCGCCGCTCACCATCCAGCAAAACCTGAAGTGCGCCTGGTAAGTTCAGGGGTATCCCTACCTCACGTGCCCAGACATTCATGGTGCCTATTGGCAGGACACCCAAGGCGACATCAGTACCTGCCAGTCCTTGAATGATCTCATTGATTGTCCCATCACCTCCGGCGGCGATGACCATATCTGCTCCCGCTGCGACGGCCTGCGACGCCAGCCGGTGTCCACTTCCTGGGCCATCAGTCGCGCAGAGTTCTATATGCCAGCCATGCTGCTGCAACTGCTTCCGTACTTGATCGAGTTGCTGGTGGTCTTCCTGGCTGTGACCGCCACCACTATGGAGATTGGCAATGATCCGGGCGTGCATAGCTCTATCCTAATTGACTCGTGGGACGCGGGCGAGGATTTCGGAGACGACCTCATAGTTAATCGTGCCCAGCCGGGTTGCCACTGCTTCAGCGGTTAACTGCTCATCTCCCTGGCGCCCAATCAAGGCGACTTCATCTCCTGCCGTCACGTCAGGGATGTGACTCACATCGATCATACACTGGTCCATACACACGCGCCCAACCAGCGGGGCACGCTGACCCCGGACTAGCACTTCGCCCCAATTTGATGGCGCTCGCCGGAACCCATCGGCATAGCCCACTGGAATGACGGCCATGCGCATGGTCGTTGGGGTCACGAACGTGCAACCATAGCTGATGCACTCACCTGCTGGAATATCCTTGACTTGCGCGATCTGCGTTTTAAAGCTCAAGGCAGGTCGGAAGACTTCCGGCAAGCGTACCTCGTCAGATGGGTGCAAACCATAGAGCGCTGTGCCCACGCGGACCATGCCGAAGCGCGCCTCTGGCAGAGTCAGAGTCGCTGCGCTATTGGCCGCGTGTAGCAGCGGTGGGCGCAGTCCTGCCTGTTCTAACATCTCGACTACCTGCTTAAACCGCGCAAGCTGGAGCCGGGAGTGCGACTGATCGGCGCTATCGGCGCAGGCAAAGTGGGTGAAGAGACCCTCCAGAACAATTCCTGGCGAGCGATGTGCCTCAGCCGCCACTCGTAAAATGCTTTCCTGATCCTCAGTTCGTATGCCCAGGCGCCCCATGCCGCTATCGATCTTGAGATGCGCTTTGCCCACTGCTCCGAGTGATTGGGCAGCTTGCGAGAGCGCCTGGATGCCTTCCAGGGAGTAGATGGTCACGGTGACGCCCAGGCGCACCGCTTCGCGCATTTGCCAGGGAGGCAGGTAGCCAAAGATCAGGATGGGCGCAGTAATACCTGCCTGCCGCAAGGGCGCTGCCTCACTGAGCGTGGCGACGCCGATGTGCGCCGCGCCGTTATGTAGCACAGTTTGTGCCACGCGCAGCGCGCCATGCCCATAGGCATCCGCTTTCAGGCTTGCCAGTAATTCAACGTGAGGGCCAATCAATTGCTTCAAAGAGCGGCAGTTCGCGCCGATGGCGCTCAGATCGATTTCAACCCAGGTTGGCCGGTCTGGGCGCATCCGAATGATCTGTTTCCACGCGAGCGTCTGCCGGTCCAGCATCTGAGGCGCTTCTTCTGGGTGGGCTAACAGGCGCTCGGTCACCCGCTCCAGGCGCACCTCTTCTGAACCTTTGATCAGCACGAGTGGCTGGATTCCCTGGCTGGTCAGTTTCTCCAGATGCTTACTGACGACCTGGGCGGCATCTTCTGCGCTGTAGGTTGTGTCGACGGCGTTGGGGGCCATGCCGCGCTGCCTGGCCTCCTGGGCAATGAGTTCGGCACGTGGACCATACGTAATCACCTGATCGGCCACCTGGGCGACCTGTCTGCCAACGCGCTGGTGCGCTTCCTGCTCAAAGGCTTCCAGACGGAGCATATCGCCCAGAATTGCGATAGCGAAGCTGCGCGGATAGAGGTTTTTGAGATCGCTCAAGGTCTGAATGGCGGCTTCAACAGCGAGCGGCGGCGCATTATGTGTGTCGTCCAACAAGAGGCTACCGGCAATTCCAGCCAGCAGGCGTGATCTGCCGGGGAGCGTCACAAACTGCTCAAGCAGACCTGCGGCGGTATGCGGATCGATGCCCAGGGCCAGCGCTGTGGTTATAGCCGCCAGGATACTCTCTACCCAGTGGCTGCCAGTTAAGCCTGCGAACCGATAGGCATGTGTCTCTTGCGCAAATACGCTCCCTTGCTCATTATGGCGAAAGCTCAACGCGAGCGTTGCCTCAAGACCGTTCTTAAGTTGCCTAGCGCCCTGACAGATGGCATGCAGCCGCGCATCTTCGGCTGGGTGTCGGCTAAATAGCAATGGTGTTGCCGCCGTTTCCGCTGCCATCTGGAGGGTGTACGGATTGGCGTAATTCAAGATGGCAAAGCCGTCGGCTGGGAGCGCCTTGGGGAGCATGGCTAATTCGCGCGCGTAGCCTTCGACGCTTCCAAAATACTGAAGCTGCGTGTGGCTCACCTGTGTCACCACTCCGATAGATGGCTGGATGAATTCACACAGCGCGGCAATTTCTCCAGGGTGATCACAGCCCAGTTCAAGGACGGCAATCTCATGGCGTCGTTCCAGGCGGCCTAGCGAAAGCGGTAAACCCAGGAGATCGTTATAATTGCGCCAGCTTTTGAAAGTGGGAAAGCATGTCTCCATGAGAGTGGCGATGGCTTCTTTGGTCGTCGTTTTTCCCACGCTGCCAGTGACAGCGATGACACGGGGATGCCACTGGCGCAGAATGCCACGGGCATACTCCTGTAGCGCTGCGCGGGTATCTTTGACCAGGATAAGCGCGATTCCCTGCTGCTCGATCTGATCGGGGAGCTGGGGATGGAGCCTGGCAAGGTCACGGAAGCGATCTACCTCAGCAACGACACCGGCTGCACCCTGCTGAACAGCCTCTTCAATAAAGTCGTGTGCATCGCGGCGTTCACCGCGCACGGCAATAAATAACTCCCCGGAAGTCACCTGTCTGGAGTCGTGTGCAAAAGCAGGAAAGCTACTGCTGCGGCCTTGAGTGTGAAGTGTGGCGCCAGTTAGACCTAGAAAGTCATCGAGATGAATCATGTTTTATCCGGTTCATTCTATCTATGCAGCAAAGAATCCTCTCCAATGCTGAGAGACTGGCTCATTGTATATAACCATCTTCTTTCCTGTCAATGCTGCTGGCTGGGCGATTGTTGACACCTCCGTCCATGCCCCATAGAATGAGGGGGTATGGAGCATCCTCTATTGATTTTTCCTCAAGGCTGGCGGTCTCTCTATGGTGGTATCGATCAGTAATATCTTGGCCCCGCACTTTGACTGGCTGCGTAGCCAATTGCGCGATTGGAGCGGGGATGGCGAGGCGCCAGAAGAGGGGAGCGATGCCTATCTTCTTCTGGAAACGCTGGTTGCTGATGACATTACCCTCTATCTCCCCAGGTTTGAGCTATCGGGTCAGCGTCTGGCAGAGCATGGGGGCAAACTCGAAACGCGCTTGCAAGGACTTCAGAGCTATGCAGGTGTTCTGGGTGAGGCATTGGATGCGCTCCTCCAGGCCGATCCCGAACAATGCGCGCACGTTCAGAGCCACTTGCGTGCGGTGCTGGCTCAGATTATGGTTGCCCAGGCGCGTGGCTATCAACAGATAGTGGAGCGCCTGGCGCGCGAAGAGCATGAGCGCGCGTATCGTGGCATGACTCGTTTGGCTGCAATTCAGCGAATTAACGCTGCGGCCAATTCCAGCCTTGATCTGGATCAGACCTTAGCGCTGAGTGCGCGCGCAGTGGCTGAGGAGATACGAGCAGATCTCTGTTCGATCTTTCTCTATGATGAAGCTCGCCGTGAGCTTGTTTTGCGGGCTACCAATGGCCCACGCCCGCACGAGGGAGATCATTTTTCGCTGCGGATGGGCGAAGGCTATAGCGGCTGGGTAGCTGATAAGGGTCATCCGCTGATTGTAGCTGATGCCTGTGCCGATGATCGTTTTGCCTACGAGGCTGGATCCTACTCGCCAGAGTGTCATGGCTTACTCTCCCTGCCCATCATCTTTTTCACGGTTGAGAAGCTGGAGGGTGTGATTAGTGTCCAGACGCATGAATCGCGCGAGTTTACACCAGAAGAAGTTGGCTTTCTAGAGGTAGTCGCCGGTCAGCTTGCGATGAATATTGAGAATGGGCGCCTCTATGAACAGACCGATGAGAAACTGCGACGGAAGGTCCATGAGTTAAGTACGCTGCACCGTGTTTCGGCCATCATTGCCTCCACGTTGGACCTGGAAGCGGTTCTCCAGACCATTGCGATGCAGGCGGTGCATTTGGGCGGAGCAGAGCGGTCGGCTATTTTTGAGTTGGATGAGCGAACGCATCTCTTGCGTTTGTTGGCGAGCTATGGCCTTGATAATCCCGCGCTTGGTCGGGCAACGGTGACGCTTGGACAGTGTTGCGCGGGCCGGGCTGCCCAGAATGGCGAGCCGTTGACGTCTATTGGGTGTATGTATACCGATATGGGCTGTTTTCTGCGCGCTGCACCAGAGGTGTTGCCCGATATTCAGAGTGTGCTGTGTGTTCCCCTCAAGAGCCGGGGAAAGATTCGCGGCGCAATCTGTGTGTTTAGTGGACAGCGCTACTCGCTGAGCCAGGAACAGATGGATCTGGTGATTACTTTTGCTAATGAAGCAACGGTTGCTATTGAGAATGCGCGCCTGTACGAAGAAACCCGACGCGGTCTGGCGAGCAAATCGTTGCTGCTTCAGGAGATGCACCATCGGGTAAAAAACAACCTCCAAACAGTCGCAGCTATTCTCTCGCTTCAGCAGCGCCATACGAAGCTGCCAGCAGTGGCCCATTTGCTGGCTGAGAGTGTCAACCGCATCCAGGGCATTGCAGCCACACATGATTTGCTCTCTCGTGAGGACGTGGGCATGGCGACGGTGGAGGAGATTGCACGCAAGATCGCTGGCATTGCCAGCGCTAATCTGGCGCCGCCAGAGTTCCGCTTGCGTTTGGCTGTCTCTGCTGAGGGTATTCGAGTACCCTCACGGGAGGCTACTATCCTCGCTCTGGTCCTTAATGAATTGGTCTCCAATGTATTCAAGCATAGCTTTGCAGAGCGGAGCGAGGGGCATATTCTTATCGGCGCTTCCCAGAAAGATGGATTGGTCACCATCTCGCTTGCGGATGATGGGCCAGGACTGCCGGATGGGTTCGATGCTGAAACTTCAGAAGGGCTAGGGCTATCGTTAGTACGAACTCTGGTGCGTGCAGACCTGCGTGGATCGTTTGCTTTGCGCCGGAGTGTTCTGCCGACTACCCTTTTACAAGCGGAGGCTGTTGTCGCTGCTGAGGCAAAGGATGCGCCTGAGCCGCAGCATGAGCGCGATCACCCGGAGCAATGGACGATTGCCGAGGTGCAGTTTGCTGCCAGGGGCTTGCAGCAGTAGTCAGGCAAAGATGAGGGACTCTGAGAAGAGAGCAACTTCATCCGGGGTGACGGCGGGCAAGGGGCTTTTCTGTTGCCCTTATGTATGATATGGTAGAGGCGATCTTCCGCAGTGTGGCGGGATGATTGGCTGGAAACGGCAATGTCGCTGCCCAGGAACGTTTGGCCCTGGGCGTTCCATGTGATGAAAGGGCGTCATCAAGCCTATTGCTGGCTTGATGGTGGCGGGAATGGTAAGGCAGATGCAGTATTATGAGTCTATTCTGGATACTATTGGGCATACCCCCTTGGTGCATTTGCAACGCATCGCGTATCATCTAGCGCCTCTTGTGCTGGGAAAGTGCGAGATGTTCAATCCCGGCGGCAGTGTGAAAGATCGCATTGGCGTGAAGCTGATCGAGGCTTGCGAGCGTGCCGGTTTACTTCAGCCGGGTGGCACCATTATCGAACCCACCAGTGGGAATACAGGGACGGGGCTCGCCATCGCAGCAGCGATCAAGGGGTATCGCTGCGTGTTTGTTATGACCGATAAGGTGAGCGAGGAGAAACGCAGCCTCCTTCGCGCTCTGGGCGCGGAGGTGGTCATCTGTCCCAGTAGTGTGTCCTATGATTCACCGGAGAGTTATCGCAATGTTGCGGCGCGGCTGGCGAAGGAAATTCCTGGAGCCTGTAGCCCAAATCAGTACGCCAATCCTGCTAATCCGGCAGCGCATTACACGACCACTGGGCCGGAACTGTGGGAGGCGACAACTGGCAAGATCACCACGTTTGTCGCTGGAATTGGCACGGCTGGGACGATCATTGGCACGGCGCGCTACCTGAAAGAACAGAATCCGACGATCAAGGTCATCGGAGCAGACCCGGCAGGGTCGATCTATTCTGGCGATACGCCCCGGCCCTATAAAGTCGAGGGGATTGGCACTGATAATTTCCCTGAAAACTATGATGCTGCTCTGGTCGATGAAGTCATTCGTGTCGATGACCGTACCTCCTTCCAGTTGGCTCGTCGCCTGGCGCGCGAGGAGGGTATTCTGGCTGGAGGATCGGCTGGAACAGCCCTGGGGGCGGCGCTGGAATATGGCAAGCGGCTGGGGCCTGCAGATGTGATGGTGGTGCTTTTGCCTGATACCGGGCGTGGCTATCTTTCGAAGTTTTACAATGATACCTGGCTGCGTGAAAATGGGCTGACTGAGCCTGCCCCAACGGCTACGCTGGCCGATGTTCTGGTCTTCCGGCGACAATCGAACCCTGGCATGCCCATGCTGGTGGGTGTGGCGCCGCAAGAACTAATTACGGTGGCTATTGAGCGCCTACACCGTTATGGGATCTCACAGTTGCCGGTGGTTGTGGATCGAGAGGTTGTTGGGAGCCTGACAGAGACGCAATTATTGCAGCATGTTGCTGCCGGGGAAGCGCTTACCAGCCGGACCGTTGCGGACTGGCAGGGTCCGCCGCTGCCTGCGCTTCAGGAAGCGGCTAGCGTGCATGAGGCGTATACCCTCTTTGCCAGCGGTCATCCTGCGGTTGCGGTGCATAATGCGCATGGCCTTCAGGGGGTGATTGCTAAGAGCGATCTGCTTGAGTTCTGGGCGCATGTTGGGCAGGGGAGCCAGGAATCGGCTCCAGTTCGCTAAGCGGGTCGGCCTCCTCAGCAGAGAGAACAGAGATGGAGCGAAGTTATGGCCGAGGTAGTATGTTATCTTGCGTCGTTTCCCCATGTGTTGCCTCATCGTGATGAGGCAAAGCTGCGTCCATGTGGACATTGGGCCTGTGATCCTCATTCGATCACCTATTATGGTACTGGAGAAGAGGATACGGGAGAGGAGGGGGACTATTGCCTGGTGTGCTACGCCAGAAAATTCCCGGCTCTTTGTCCTGATCCTCTGCTGCGCCGTGCCCTGGAGCAGACATCACCGGCTGGATAGGCGCAGGCTCGCGGGATATGAAAGGTGTTCGGAAAATACAGTATTTTACCGACGCGGAGGCGGGCATCCCACTGTATACTAGCAATAAAGCGGAGAGATGACGCTGGCAGAAGGCGAGCTATTTCCGGTATCTTTCTTGAGCGGCGAGAGGAGAACGAAGGTGACAGGTGATATAGCCCTCGTGCTGGAGGGGCATCCACAGTATCGCCAGCCCTTGCCCGATGGCAAATGGACGCTAGCGCGCGTTCGACCGGGTGAATCGCCCAGCGGGCCACATGAAATTGGGGTAGCTGACGCGCGTGTTTCTCGTCATCATGCCACGATTGTGGTCTGGCGAGGCAGGGCAACTCTTCTTGATCTGCGTTCGGCAGATGGCACCTTTGTCAATGGCCGTCGAATTGAAGGCAGAACCCCCCTGATTCCTGGTGATCTGATCTCTGTAGGCGATACTACTTTCCGATTGGTTGGCACACCGCAGAAAGAAGTCTTGATCCTGGGGGGTGGGTTTGCGGGCGCTTACACCGCGATGGAATTACAAAAGCTTGTTAAGCGTCGGCGCGACATTCATATCAGCCTGGTAAGCCAGGATAACTTTTTTCTCTTCCATCCGATGCTTCCTGAACTGGTTTCGGGGAGTATTGAAACCCAGCATATTCTGGTGCCGACGCGGCGCCTGTCTCCTGGCGTGACTTTCTACACGGGCACTATTGAGGCGATTGATCTCTCTAATCGCCAGGTGATGGTGAATCTGGGTTTCGAGAATCGCCGCGAGATGGTGCGTTTTCATTATCTGGTACTGGCGCTGGGCGCGATCACTGATCTGTCGCGCATGCCTGGGATGAGCGAACACGCGCTGCTGGCAAAGACGGTGGGCGATGCCTTTTATCTACGAAACCATCTGGTAGATATGCTAGAGAAGGCCGATGCGGAGGGTGATCCAGAGGAGCGGCGCAAGCTGCTCACTTTTGTTGTGGCTGGCGGCGGGTTTTCTGGTGTTGAGGTGATGGCGGAGCTTTCTGACCTGATTCATGATGCCCTGCCACACTATCGCAATATCGAGCCACATGAGCCACGCAAAGTGCTGATTCAAGGGCCTGAGCGCATCTTGCCAGAGGTGAAAGAGAGTCTGGCCGCTTTTGCCACAAAGAAGTTGGTGAAGAAAGGTATTGAGGTACGGGTTAATACGCGCTTGAAAGCGTTGACACCCGATGAAGCCATTCTTGCGAATGATGAACATATTCCCACCCGTACCCTGGTTGCAACGATTGGGAATGCGCCTCATCCTCTGCTGGCGTCCCTCCCGTGCCAGCGTGACCAGCGTGGAGCCGTTCTCACCAACGAATTTCTAGAGGCGCCTGATTGCCCTGGTGTTTTTGCCCTGGGCGATAATGCTTCGGTCCCTGATGTTACCACAGGTGGACGCTGCCCACCAACGGCGCAATATGCGATTCGCCAGGCCCGCTTTGCTGCCTGGAATGTCCTTGCCACGATTACGGATAAACCAAAGCGGCCTTTTAAGTTTGGTGGTCTGGGCCAGTTAGCCTCGCTGGGACGTGGCTCGGCAGTGGCTCAGGTGTTTGGTATCAAACTCTCAGGCTTGCTCGCCTGGACGTTGTGGCGGCTGGTCTACCTCTCTAAATTGCCAACGATGGAGCGGCGACTGCGCGTAACGGTGGATTGGATGCTGGATTTCCTGCTGCCGCGCGATATTGTCCGGCTCCAGATGGAACATTCAGGGGTGGTGCAGCGGCTGCATTTTGAGCCAGGGCAACTGGTGATCCGCGAGGGCGATGTAGGCACCCGCTTTTATATCGTCCTCAAAGGACAGCTTGAGGTTGTGCGCAAGCTCCAGGGAGGGGAAGAGCGCCTGACCCTCCTCAAAGATGGCGATCATTTTGGTGAGCGTGCATTGCTGCGGCGCACAAGGCGCGCGGCTACTGTGCGCGCGCTGACAGCAGTAGACCTGCTGGCGCTGGAGCGCGCCGACTTTATGGCGCTTGCCACCAGTGGCCTTCTCCAGCCTGAGGAGCTAGAGCGGGTTGGCATGGGAGAAGCGCCGCGTCCGCCGTCCAACACATGAGGATACTTGGCGGCTCTAGCCGGTCTACGGCCCAGGCCGTTTGAGGGATGTTGGTGGCTTTGATTGCTGTTTGGCTGACTGTCCAGATGCAGGCTTCGGACGCGGTTGCCCAGACTTTTTGGCTTCCGCGCCTCTGGTTTCGCTCCCTGGTGAGCCTGGCCTGGCGCCAGTTTTAGCGCCCGATTTTGCGGATGAGGATTGTGGTGGCGCACTATCGCGCTGGCGCAGCATCTCTGCCTCAGACTGGTAGCCCTGCTGCATCAGCCAGGTCTGGGCCTCAGCATGAAGCTCCTGGAGAGTCGGAGCGCCAGCAATCATCATCCACATGGCGCGCTCCACGTCGATGGAGCTGTCGTCAGGCCATTGACCCTGAGCGACCAGAAACTGGCGCACTCCTTCCGAGTCTTTGCTGCGGAGAAGTCTGTCGAGTTGATTGCGAAACTCTGGATATGCCATCAATCTTTCCTATCAGCGCTAACGATCTTATCTATTCTACCTGCTGTTTGTGTCCAACTCAAGCAAGAGCGTCTCCAGGACCAGACGGGGGTTAGCGTTTTCCTCAAGTTGTCGCCAGGCGTCTTGAATCTGTTCAATGGCGCGCCTGGCAACAACAGGCGCTATTTGCTTGGCGTGCTGGTTGGGCCTGTTCCTGGGTGGGTTGTCGGGAAAGTGATAGCCCTCGCTGGTGAGTAGCCGCTCGCGCCACCAAAGCAACCATACGGATAGTAATTCATCAAACTGTTCGGTATCATGTGCCAGTTTGGCAGCAACTTTGAGACGCTGTGTTGGGCCACTCTCACTGAGGGTGTTCATAATCTGGAACCAGGCTGCCCGCTGGTCCTGTAGTTCCGCATTTTGGCTGGCAGCAATGGCCCAACCGGGCCGTCCTGCTGAAAGTAGTGCCAACTCCTGCGCTCGTTCCTCGGCTACGCCCCACTGCGCTACCAGCGCGGCCTCTATCTCACTGGTATTTACCAGCCCTACAGGCATCACCTGGCAGCGGGAGACAATCGTTTGAGGAAGCAGTTGCTCATCAGTAGCAGTGAGCAGCAAGATGGTATGTGGGGCTGGTTCTTCCAGCGTTTTCAACAGCGCATTCGCTGCCTCCAGCGTCAGTGATTCTGCCTGTGGGAGCAGAAAGATGCTGTAGCGGCCCTCCTGAGGTTGCAACGCTGCTGCCCGCAGTAATGCTCGTATGCTGTCGATGCTCAGGGATTTTTTGTTTTCTAAGGGCCGAATGACGCTGAGATCAGGGTGGGTCGCGTTCTGCGCCTTCAGGCATGCGCTGCATGTCCCGCAGGGGCTTCCCGGAGGGTGCGTTTGCGTTGCTGTGCAAAGCATTGCCTGGGCAAAGGCCAGCGCCAGTGTGCGCTTCCC
>Ga0070730_10001148_pt1 | contig 26197 bp, 24 predicted proteins | sample Coa_R1_3_FD_66447 | JGI IMG/M metagenome (GOLD analysis project Ga0070730, IMG submission 66447) | Surface soil microbial communities from Centralia Pennsylvania, which are recovering from an underground coalmine fire - Coalmine... | ecosystem: Environmental > Terrestrial > Soil > Unclassified ... | reverse complement strand
CATCTTGGCGAAGGCGTGGTCGACTACCCGTCGTACGCCCTGGGTGTCCGTCAGGTCCAGGACGGCCATCCACAGGCGATCGCCATACTGAGCCTTCAGGTCCTCAAGGGCGGCCGTCTTACGAACAGTTGCTGTTACGCGGTCGCCCCGTGCGAGCAGCTTTTCAGTCAACGCCCGTCCGAAGCCACTGGAAGTTCCTGTAATGAACCAATTTCGGGTAGTCATGGCGTTTCTCCTGAATGGTTCAGCTGGATTGGTCCTTCGTCCTTGCTGTCCGGGGGTTAAGACCAACTGCTCGTCACTGAGTCGAATCGTAGGCTCGCGCATTGATGAGATCAATCACGTTGCGGTACAAACGTTATGCACTTCTAGTTCATAATGTGGCGATGATTGCCGATCCACTCAACGGGGTGACCACCTTCCTGGCCGTTGCCGAAACCAGCAGCTTTACTGCGGCGGCGGGGCGACTCGGCGTAACTCCCACAGCGGTCAGCAAGACGATTCGGCTGCGCGAAGCACGACACGGCGTCATGCTGTTCCAGCGAACGACGCGTCGACGCTCACGGAAGCAGGCCATGCAGTTTTTGTGCGCTTGCGACCGGCCGCCGCGGAAGTTTCCGAGGCGTTCGCGGGACTTAGCGGATTCCGCGACAGGCCGATGGGCACCTTGCGAATAACGGCGCCACGAAGCACGTCCGACCTTTTCAGTGTCCTCGTACCCGTGTTTCGCCGGGCTTACCCGGACGTCGTCCTGGAAGTTTCTCTGGACGATGCAACCATCGACCTTGTTGCGGCGGGCTATGATGCTGGCATCCGCCTGGGCGAATCGGTCGAGAAAGACATGGTCGCCATTCGACTCACCCCGGAAATCACATGGTCGGTCGTCGGTGCTCCAAGCTATTTTGCCAAGACGGGAAGGCCGAAGACTCCGGAAGAGCTCGTGCGTCATCAAGCGATCCGCTATCGATTCCTGTCTTCACAGACACTGCATCGCTGGGGATTCAAGCGCGGCAAGCGAGAGTTTTTGGTGGACGTGAGGGGAGGACTGATCGTGAACGACCGAGGCCTCCTGATTGATTTCGCCGTCAAGGGTCTGGGCTTGGCCTATGTATCCGACCGCGAAGTGCAGTCACACGTCGCTGCTGGACGACTCGAGCCTCTGCTCCGGTCCTACATTCCATGTGACGCCGGCCTCTATCTCTATTTTCCCGAACACTCGCAGACTCAGCTGAAACTGCGGATGTTCATCGACATGGTGAGGAAGATGACTGCTCAGCTGCCCGGGGTGAAAACGGGGTACGCGCCGCTCGTTGCGAATACTCTGACAGGGAAACGAAAGCGAAGCTCGTGAGAGACCCGATCCGCGGCGCTCGCGTCCAGCATCCGAGCCATCGAACTACTGACCGCACTGGATGACCAACTGCGGCCACTCGACGCCCCGAGATGCCGTCGGTAAAGCTGACATTCCAGCAAATGAACGGCCGTAGAGCTGTCCTTGGCCGGGCGCCTTCGGGTCGAGACTTGCCAGATGCCGACCATTGCTGGAAATTGGACCGCGAATTGGCGCTGTCGGCCAACGGCGGTCGGTCGGGTCGTCAATATCACCGTCGTATAGCGGACGTTCGCGACACCCCCGTCGGGCAATGCCGAGTCCGTGCGGAGATCGCGACCGGAGTGGCTGCAGTCTCATCTGGCGACATCACCGACGGCACCAACGCTTACTGTGGGGTACCGTGTAGAGGGATGTAGCGCGCCACCAATAAGGGCAAGGGTACCGGCCAGGAGCATGAGATGGCCTGCAAAGAAATTGCCCATCGTCGCGAAGATCGCCGTCGCGAAAGCTAGCGGCGCCAGGGCCAGAAGCATGACCAGCGATCGCGACGCCATGCCGGGAAATGCGGCAATTGAACCGAACGCCAGGGCGAGAGCGACAGAAGTTATGGAATCGCAGAGCCACAGACCCTTGAACGCCGCCGAAAAAAATCGTGGAAGGGTAGAGTGCTCGGCCACGGTTGCGGCCGTCGGAAAGGCCAGCGCGTGTACGGCACCACCGGCCGCCAAGCAGAGGGAACTAAGCGCGAGCAGAAAACGTGGCGCGAAGCGCATGGTGGTGCTCACTTCGGGATCGCGCGATCCGCCTGCGCCCGTTGCATAGCTTCAAACGGGCGCGCATCGAAAAAGAGCTCGATGTCGCGAATAAGTCCGCCCTGGAATCGCACCAATTCCGCCGTCCGGCACACGCCAATTGGGTCGCGACAGACAAAGTCGTAGGCGAACATTGCGCGATCGCCGGACACGAACCGTGCGCGAACCTCGAGCCGCTCAAGCAGCGGGAAAATGCGTTTCGAGGACACCAGTACGGCCTCGCGGCCGTTGAGTTCCTGCATCGGACCTTTGAAATGCACGTCGGGATGCAGATGGACGGCGATACCATCGAGGTCCTTGTGCGACCACGCGTCGAGGTAGGCGGCGCAGTTCGAATCGATCGATTTGGGCATAGTCGAATCTCCCGGTTGAGCAGCTTGCGACAATGCGGCGCGCGATGCGATAAGCGCGCCACTGGAGAGTGCGAGGACGGAGCGGCGATTCAGAAGTGAGTTCATGCGTGGCCTCTTGCGCTGGTGTGGAAAGCGTATGATTAGCGGTACGGAAGCGCAAGTATGGACAAAAAGGATACTGTCGTTGATTGCGATCGAGGACGCGACGAGTTTGCTTCGGTAGGAGTGTTCAATGGCGCGCAAGAAGGCACCGTCGGAGTTGAGATTGTGTCCCGCCATCGGGTTCAGTCAGGTCGTCGGCGGGAAGTACAAACTTCGAATCCTCTGGATTTTGATCCAGCGACCGTACCGCTACGGCGAGATCCGAACCTCACTGCTTAAAGGCACGTTGGGCAAGCCAGTGACTCCACGGGTCTTGAGCCGCGAGCTCAAGGAGCTTCAGCATCGAGGGCTCATACATCGCAAGCAGTACGATGTTGTTCCGCCAAAAGTCGAGTACAGCCTCACCGACTTGGGGCGCGGACTCCAACCGGTGCTTGAATCCATCGTCGAGTGGGGCTTGACCGGCGCGCACGAAGAGATTTTGGGAATGAGCGTCAACCCACCGACGTCCACTGCAAAGGGTCAACGCGCCGGTGCGTAGAGATCGGAACAGGCACTCTGCGCTATGACACGAATTACTGAGTCGCCGTAAAGCCGCCGTTGGCATCCGGCCGCTTGCATGGCCCTCGCCATCGCCGCATCGAGATGCCGACGGTCGCCGAAGCCGCACGAGTACATGCCTGTTCGCGCCTGGTCGACTGCTAACGGCTAACGATCAGTTTCAGTCCCAGCCCGACGAAGATGGTGCCGGCAACGCGGTCGAGCCACAAGCCCGCCCGTTCGCGGCGATTCAACCATTGCCCGATCACACCGGCAAAATAACCGAGCATGCCAAACAACAGGGCGCCTTGCAGTGTGAACGTGACGCCGAGCTGCACGATTTGCCAGGGCGCGTCGCCGTGCGAGACGTCGACGAACTGGGGCAGAAAGGCGAGGAAAAACATCACAACCTTGGGGTTGATGGCGTTGGCAACGAGCCCACGGCCAAACAACTTGAGAGGCGATTCGCCGTTCCGTTGCGCGGCGCGGTCTACATGGGCACCGCCACGACTCTTCAGCGCATGCCAGCCCATATAGACCAGGTATAGCCCACCCAGCACCTTGAGAACGGTAAAGGCGACGGGCGAGGCCTTGATCAGGGCGCTCACGCCCAGCGCCGCGAGCAGCGTATGGCTGAGGCAGCCGATCGCGCAGCCCAGGCCAAAGGCCACGCCGCGTATACGCCCGCGCGAGGCGCCGATTGACAGTACCATCAGATTATCCGGCCCCGGCGAGACGGTAATCAAAATGGCGGCGCCTAGAAAACTGAAGAACTGCGTGGATGTGAGCAGGGTCATGGCGGCATTATTGCAAATTTGGGACTTCACGGATCCAACAAATGGCGGGTCGTAGCATTCCCATCACCCCATCTCAGGTGCATCTTGCGAGCGTGCAGGTCCGCGGTCTACTGCAGCCCGAACGCTCCCGGACCCATCTCATCGGTGAGCTCGAGGATCCGTCCACCGCCGCGCGCAACGCAGGTCAACGGATCGTCGGCGATGACCACCGGCAGGCCGGTTTCCTCCATGACCAGCTTGTCGATTCCGCGCAGCAGCGCGCCGCCGCCCGTGATCACGATTCCGCGCTCGGCGACGTCGCCCCCGAGATCGGGAGGCGTTTGCTCCAGCGCATGGCGCACCGCACTCACGATGCCCTGCAGGGGCTCCTCGAGCGCCTCGAGGATTTCATTCGAATTCAAGGTAAAGCCCCGTGGCACGCCTTCCGAAAGATTTCGGCCCCGTACCGAGATCTCGCGCACCTGATCGCCGGGATAGGCCGAACCGATTTCGATCTTGATGCGTTCGGCCGTGGTCTCGCCGATCAAGATGCCGTAATTGCGGCGCACGTATTGCACGATGGCGTCGTCGAACTTGTCGCCGCCCATGCGCACGCTCGCGGCATACACGATCCCGTTCAACGACACGACGGCGACTTCCGAAGTGCCGCCGCCGATGTCCAGCACCATGGAGCCGCGCGCTTCATGCACCGGCAGTCCGGCGCCGACGGCGGCCGCCATCGGCTCGGGCACGATGTCGACGCTGCGCGCTCCGGCGCCCTCGGCGGATTCCTTGATGGCCCGGCGCTCGACCTGGGTCGAACCGAACGGCACGCACACCAGGACGCGGGGACTCGGCCGCAGCCAGCGATCGCCATGGACCTTGTTGATGAAGTACTGCAGCATTTTTTCGGTGTACGTGAAATCGGCGATGACGCCGTCCTTCATCGGCCGCACCGCGGTGAGATGGCCGGGGGTGCGGCCCAGCATCTTCTTCGCCTCCGCACCCACCGCGACCACCACCTTGCCGCCGCGTCCAGGCTCGTCCTGCACCGACACCACCGAGGGCTCGTTGAGCACGATGCCCTTCGACTTCACGTAGATCAGCGTGTTGGCGGTGCCAAGATCAATGGAGAGGTCGTTCGAAAAACGACCTCGGATGCGTTTTAGCAAGGACAATGGAGGCTCTGCGGGTGTAGGAGTCGGGGGCGGAATGATGCACCGAGAGCGCGCCGAACGCTACCGGCGGTCGACGGCTACCCTGCGGTCGCTTTCTCGGCGGGATGACCATCGAAGCGACAGCACCCTGGTGTTGGCAATCAGGACTAAGCCGCTGTCGATCCAGTCCTGCGAACCGCGGCTGATATGGGCGACGCTGGCAAGACAGGGATCCCCGCATTTACGATTTAAGACCGCTCCCATATGTTGATCACTGAGTTGGCTCTTCCCGTTCTGCTGTTCGGGTGGCGCGTCGGGTGTCGGGATGCGCGCCACCCATGCTAGGCTACGCTGGTGAAAAAATTACTCGGCACCCCGACTTCCACGGATGGCGTAGCGTGCCATGGTGCGGCGCGCGATACGGCGTCCCGCGACGCTTTTCGCTGCTCTGTAACGGCGGCGCTCGTCGTCTCGTTCATCATTGGATGGGCGGGCAGCGCGCATGCCACCGTGTATCCCCTCCCCAAGAATGACGACCCGGTGGTGGGCGGGGATGAGACGGTCGTGACCGTCTACGAGGACACGCTCTACGACCTGGCCCGCAAATACAGCCTGGGATCCGAAGAACTGATACGCGTCAATCCCGGCGTGGATCCATGGCTACCCGGCGCGGGCAAGACGCTGGTGATCCCCAACACGCACATCCTGCCGCCGGGACCGCGCGAGGGCATCGTCGTCAATCTCCCGGAGCATCGGCTCTACTACTATCCGAAACCGAAGCGCGGCGAGCAGCCGCAGGTCGTCACGTATCCCGTGAGCATCGGAAAGATGGACTGGCGCACGCCGCTCGGACTCACTCACGTCATTCAGAAGATCAAGAATCCGGTGTGGTACCCGCCTGAATCGGTGCGCAAGGAACACGCCGCGGCGGGCGATCCGCTGCCGCCCAAGGTGCCTTCGGGCCCGGACAATCCCCTGGGGCTGTTCGCCATGCGGCTCGCCGCCGGCAACGGGACGTACCTGATTCACGGAACGAACAACCCGATTGCGGTCGGGCTCGCCGTCACCCATGGCTGCATCCGCATGTATCCCCAGGATGTCGAGGCGCTGTTTCCGCTGGTTCCGGTCGGCACGCCGGTGCGCCTCATCAACGAACCGTTGAAGGTGGCCTGGGTCGACGGCGAATTGCTGCTCGAGGCTCATCCGCCCGTGGATGCGGAGGGCCAGAGTTTCGAACCCGATCTCGACCAGTTCTCGGATCTGCTGCAAAAGGCCGTGGGCGCGAGCACCGTGGCCATTCACTGGGACTACGCGCGCGAAGTGCTGCAGAAGGCGAACGGCGTCATTGCCACCGTCGGCCTGGAAGCCGATCTGCCGCCGGAAATGCGGACTCCGGACGCGGCCCCGACGGCTGATCAGCCGCCCAGCGGCGCGCCGGCGGCAGACTCATCGCCGCCCGCGGGACCTGCACCGGCGCGCGAGTCACAGGCCTCCGAGGCACCGGCGGCCGCCGCATCGCCGCCCACCTCGGCGGCGGCGCACGATCACTGACGCGTACGGGCTCGTTTTCCCCGGCATTCTCGTCGCCCGTCATCACTCGGGTGTCATCAATCTCGTCACTCGTCATCGTGCAGAGCTAGGCTAGCGCAGCGGTTGAGTCGCCGCGCCGATGATGGGCCGTTGGCCCACGGGCTGCACGAGAACCGCAACGTCCGTGGCATCCGCCGGGAGGGCGTCCACGCCCGCTTGGAAGCGCTGCGCTTTGCCATCCCATTGTCCCAAGGTGCGGAAGACGCGCACGATGTTGAACTCGGTGAGCGTGCGTCCGGCATTCTCTCCCCGGCCGATGGCCGAAACTGCCTGACGCCGGTAGCCCACCAGCACGATGTCGCTCGCCGCGGCGTTCGCCTCGGCGGCGAGGTCGATGAGGATCTGGCCGTCGCGTACCGAGAGCGCGATGCCGACGCCCTCGCGATTCGCCGCCAGGCTCCTGCCGATGGAGGCGCGATCGCTGCCCACATAGTCGGTTCGCCCGTCGATGATGACTTGCGGTGTATAGGGCGACGAGCGATGCAGCGTCTTCGCATAGAGGCTCTGCCGTTGGGCCGCTTTGTTCAGCCCGAACGGGTCGCGCCACCCCAAATCGTCCCAGTAGTCGACGTGAAACGCGAGCGCGAGCACGTCGCGCCGCTCCGCCAGCTCTCCGAGATACGCCTCCGCCGGCGGGCACGAGCTGCAGCCCTCGGAAGTATAGAGTTCGACCACCGCGGGGCGCGGCTGCGCGTTCACCGCGCCGGCACCGCCGAGCAATGCGCAAACCAGGACAAGCGCGGCGCTCGATCGTCGTTGCGGTGATACACCCATCGCTGCCTCCTCCACGTGACCATCGCTCAGTAGACCCGCCGGGTTCCCGGAATATTTCACAGGCTGCCGATGCCGCCGGGTCGCGTCATCCCAAACGCTTCGTCGCTCCAACAGCCGCCCCGCGCTTGAGCTTATAATCGAGAACCCGCTTTTCATGAAGCTCACCGAAATGTCCTCAAGCTACTCGCGCGAAATCCGGCACGCTTGCGGCCGTTCTGCCCGGCTTGGAGGAACACCGCACGTCATCCTGTGGTCCATGCTTCTCGTGGGACTGGTGCGCTCGCCGGACTGCGCCGCCGACGGCGGCGTGCAGACCGGTTATGCCTCGCTGGTGCGGCGGGTCGCACCCAGTGTGGTCACGGTCATCGTGGAAGAGAAGCGCGTCAGCGCCGGCCAACGCGCTGCCGAACGCGCAAATCCGGACGCCGGCGCCGACGCGGTCGGCGAACTCATTCGACGGCTTCTATCCGGCGCCAGCGGAAACCGCAGCGCCGACGAGCGTGCGGCGGCTGCATTGGGCTCCGGATTCATCATTCGCGCCGACGGCTACATCGTCACCAATCGACACGTCGTCGCGGATGCTCGTGTGGTCCACGTACGGCTCACCGATGGCCGCGACCTACCCGCGACGATCGTCGGGGCCGATGCGCTGACCGATATTGCGCTGCTCAAGGTGGGCGCAACCCATCTGCCGGTTCTTCGGTTGGGCTCCTCCAGCGCCGTCTCCGTCGGGGATCCCGTCATCGCCATCGGCAATCCGTTCGGTTTGGGGCAATCGGTGAGCGCCGGTATCGTTTCCGCGCGAGCGCGCACGCTCGAAGACGACCCGTACATCGATTTCCTGCAGACCGATGCGGCGATCAATCGCGGCAACTCCGGCGGCCCTTTGCTGACGGTCGATGGCACTGTCGTCGGCGTCACCTCTGCAATTTTCTCGCCCAGCGGCGGCTCCGTGGGATTGGGCTTTGCCATTCCCGCGGAAACCGTCGCCGCCATCATCGGCCAGCTGCTGACGCATGGCCGCGTGGAGCGCGGCTACTTGGGCATCTCTGCTCAGGCGATGAGTCCGCTGTTGGCCAAGGCGCTCGGTATGAAGGAATCGGCCGGCGCCTTGGTCACCGCGGTGGATGCGCAGGGGCCTGCGGTCGGGGCATTGATGGTGGGGGACGTATTGCTCAAGATCGGATCGAGCACCGTCACCTTCCGGGAAATGAGCAAGATCACGGCTCGTCTGGCACCCCATGCACTGGTGGTGGCGACGGTATTTCGCGCAGGATCGGACCAAACCGTGGCGTTGACCATCGGCCGCCTTCCCGATCCGCCTTCGGATCCGGCGCTAACCGGCGAGGTGGACACCTGGGTGCCCGCACTTCGGTTGGCAGTGGCCAATGCCACCGCCGACATCCGCAAAACCATCAAGGCGGCCGATGAACCCAGCGGTCTCATCGTCACTCAGCTTCGGCCGGCGGGTCCGGGTGCTCTTGCCGGGCTCAAGGTCGGTGATCTCATCACCCATGCGGCCGGCAAACAGCTCGTCGACGTGGCCGATATTGCGTCGGCCGCACAGCCGAGTCGCGAGGCGCCTCTTCTTCTGCGGGTGGTCCGCGACGGCAACGCCAGCTTTGTCGCCGTCACCGGCGAGGTCGAATTTCAATTCCCCTGAGCGGGTCCCGTCACGCTATGCTTTGCGCATGCTGCGACTGATTCAAATCGCTCCCCCGCTGCTGTTGCTGGTGATCGCGACGACGCTCGAGGTGAGCGGCGATGCCGTTCTGCGCATGGGCCTCTACAACAATTACGGCGGCACGCTGCGGGTGTTCCTGTTCCTCGGCGCGGCGGCTCTGCTGTTCGGGTACGGCCTGTTTCTGAATCTGGCGCCGCTCGAATTCGGCCGCGTGGTCGGACTGTACATCGCGACGTTGTTCGTGGTCTGGCAAGTGATCAACTACTGCGCGTTCCGCACGCTCCCGAATCTTCCGGTCTTGGTCGGTGGGGCCTTCATTCTTGTCGGCGGCGCCATCACCACCTTCTGGAGGCCGGGCGCACCGCCTCCACTTAACTAAACGCGCGAATATCGCTGCGTTTCTGCGCCCCGCGTCACAAACGCCAGCGCGGATAATGCGCTATGCTTCGCAAATCGTGCAGGCAGCATCACCTTTTCGGATCTTGGTGCAGGGACACAGAGCGATCAACGCGGCGTTGCTCCTTTGCCTCTCCGCTCTGATCACCGGCTGCGGATTTTCCAGCAATTCCATCGCCATCGTCGGACCGCCGCAGCCCACGCTCGCGTCGATTTCCGTGGGGCCCGCCGATTTCACGCTGCACGTCGGATCCACGCGGCAGTTCATCGCAACCGGTACCTACAGCGACGGCTCGCAGCAAGATATCACGGCAACGGTCACCTGGAGTTCGAGCGCGGCGACCGTTGCGTCGGTCAACAACACCGCCGGCAGCAACGGAATCGTCACGGGCGTGGGCTCGGGCACGACGACCATCACGGCGGCTTCGGGCACGGTATCGGGATCGGCGATCCTGAAAGTGACCTCGGTCACCCTGGTGTCCATCGGCGTGACGCCGGCGGGCCCGACGATCGCCAAAGGCACCACGCTGCAGTTCACCGCCACCGGCGTCTATTCGGACAACTCCACGCAAGATCTGACCAACCTCGTCACCTGGCATGCCGTGAACCCGGCGGTGGCGACGATCACCACCGCGCTCGGGAGCGGCGGCCTGGCCACCGGGGTCGCGCCGGGCATGACGCAGATCACGGCCACATTGGATGGCGTCGTCGGCTCGACGAATCTGAAAGTCACGGCGGCGGTGCTGGTTTCCATTGCCGTGACGCCGCCGAATGCCAGCATCGCCAAAGGCACGACCCAGCAATACACCGCCACAGGCACCTATTCGGACAACACGACCCAGGATCTCACCACCACGGTGACGTGGGGGCCGACCGCATCGAGCGTAGCCACCGCCAGCAACGCGGCAGGCTCCATCGGCAAGGTGACGGCGCTCGGCACCGGCACCGTCACGATCACCGCGACCCTGGGCGGGGTCACGGGCTCTACCATGCTCACCGTGACGCCCGCTGCGCTCGTTTCCATCGCCGTGACACCGGCCAACCCCAGCATTGCGAACGGCTCCAGTCAACAATTCACGGCCACCGGCACGTACACCGATGCGACGACACAGGATCTGACCACGGCCGTCACCTGGGCGCCCGCGACCGGAACCGTGGCGACCTTGAGCAATACCGCGGGCTCCCAAGGACTCGCCGTCGCGCTGAGCCCGGGAACCGTGACCGTGAGCGCCACGCTGGGCAACGTCGTGGGCACCACCGGACTCACCGTCACCGCGGTGACGCTGGTGAGCATCGCCATCACACCCACCACCGCCACCATTCGCAGCGGGCCTACTCATGCGCAGCAATACATCGCCATCGGCCATTACTCCGACCTCTCGACCCAGGACATCACGGCGCAGGTAACCTGGCTTTCTTCGAACACGACGACCGCCACGATCAGCAACGCGGGCGGTTCACAGGGACTCGCCACCGGACTGGCCCAGGGGACCACGACCATCACCGCGGTCTCGGGCACCATCACGTCCAACCCGGCCACTCTGACGGTGGCGGCGTTCGCGTATGCGGTGAATTATTTGAGCAACAATGTGTCGCAATACATCATCGGATTGGACGGCACGCTGACGGCAATCGGCGCGGGCGCGGTGGCGGCTTCAGCCAATCCTTATTCTCTCGCCGAGGATCCTTCGGGCCAGTACCTGTACGTCGCGAACTACAACGCTTCCAACACGATATCGCAATATGCCATCGGAGCGGACGGCACTCTGACCGCGATCGGCACGGGACTCGTGACCACGACCGGACTTGGTCCCAACGGCATCACCGTGAGCCCCGTGGGCCCCTACGTGTACACGGCGAATTTCAATACGGGGGACGTTTCGCAGTACACCATCGCCGCGGGCGGCTCGCTCACCTTCGACGCGGTGGTAGGGGCGGGGTCGGGCGCCGCGTCCATCGCCCTCAACTCCTCCGCTACCTTTGCCTACGTGGCGAATTACCTTGCCGGAACCGTTTCCATGTTTTCCGTGGCGGCGGACGGGACGCTTGCGCCCCTCGGGACGGTAGCGGCCGGCACTAATCCCGATTGGATCCTCATCGATCCGCTCGACCGTTTCGTTTATGTCGCCAACAGCGGGGACAACACGGTTTCGCAGTACACTGTCGGTGCAGGCGGCCTCCTGACGCTCGCCGCCACCGTGGGTACGGGAAGCCTGCCGTGGTCCATTACCATCGATTCCGCTGGCCGCAACGCCTACGTCCCCGACCGCAACGACTCGACTGTTTGGCACTACACCATCGACCCGACGACCGGCGCTCTCACTTGGGCCAACACGCTGACCTTGCCGCCGAACAGCGGTCCGACCGACGTCGCGATCGATCCCTCGGGCCTGTTCGCGTACATCACGGATCGGGGGCCGGCGGGGACTCCGCAGACCACGATCTCGCAATGCTCCGTCGCGGCCGATGGCACGCTGACTCTCCTGACCCCACCGACCGCACCGGCGGGAACCTCGCCGGCTGCCATCCTCACCACCCGCTGAGGCTTCATGAACCGCGCAGCCTCGAGGCTCGCACTTTGGACGACCGTCGCAGCCGGGCTGTCGGCGATGGCCGGTTGCGCCGGCGATCCGCCGAAGCTCAAGGAAGGACTCTGGGATATTCGCGGGCAGCGCGTGGAGAGTCCGGGGAACAAGCGCAGCGATTTTACCTACAAGCTGTGCCGCGACCACGCGTTCGATCGTGCCGCGGATGCAACGCTCAGGAACGTCAAGGAATGCAACACGGTTCTCAAGAAGCTTGGAGACGGCAAGTACTCGTCCTCATCGAGGTGTCAGGCTGACGGGGTGACCATCGACTCGATCGGCACGTCTTCTTACACGGGCAGCGAGTCGATTCATAGCGACACCCGTGCCACTTACACGCCTGCTTTCGACGGCAGGACCGAGGAGACCCTGACGGAAGATCAAAAATATATTGGTAAATGCCCTCCCGCCATGAAGCCGGGGGACAGGCTCAATCCCGACGGCATCCTCTGGCGGCACGACCGCCAATGATGCAGTGCGCTTACGGGATTCCCTTCACGGATTCGAGGTCAAGCAAGCCGGGGCCCAGTCGATAACAGTACAAGACAATCGAGTTGCTCGAGGCGGTAAATGCGTTTAGTTAAGTGCGATGGCCCCATGGGCCAAGGACTGCACACGTGATCGAATCTTTGGGTCTTTCTGTGTTGGATTCCCTGCTCGAACCGATTGCCGTCCTCGATCAGAACGGCGTCATCGGCGCCGTGAATGCGGCGTGGCGCCAATTGGCCTGGATCCACGGCGGCGGAAGCGAAGCCGCCTCGCCGATCGGCGTCAACTATCTGAGCATCTGCGACCGGGCGGCCGCAACTCCGAATGGCGAGGAGGGCGCGATCGCGGCGGAAGGAATTCGCGCCGTGATGGATGGCCGGCGGTCGGAGTTTCATCTCGAGTACCCCTGCCATACCGCCTACGAACAGCGCTGGTACCGCATGACGGTGACCCGGCTCTTCGGCTCGACTTCGCAAGTCGTGGTGAGCCACCGCAACATCACGCACACGCGGCGGACCGAGATCGCGGCGAGACTCGCTCAGGCGATGCTTCGGCAGGCCTCGGAAGAGGACCCGCTCACGGACCTGCCCAATCGCAACGTCCTCATGCAGCGTCTCGATGCGCTCGTGGAGCGCTGCCGCACCGAGAACAAATTCGGCTTTGCGCTGCTCTTCCTGGAAATGGACCGATTCAAACTGGTCAACGACGCCCTCGGCCATGAGGGCGGCGACGAGATGCTCATGACCTTGGGCCAGAGATTGCGGGATGCCCAGACCGCCGGCTCATTCGCGGCACGGTTCGGCGACCATCAATTCGTCTATGTCGCCGGCGGCATCACCCGAGAGAGCGAGGCACGCGCCGCCGGTGATCGTCTGCGGTCGGTGCTTGCAGCGCCCTACACGGTTCTCGGCCTCGACGTCCGGACCAACGTCAGCATTGGAATCGCCATGGGCGGCCGGATGAATGACGCGCGGGAACTCGTGCGCCAAGGATCGATCGCCCTGTACGAGGCCAAGCAATCGGCCCACGGGTCGACGATGGTTTTCGATCAATTCATGCACGATCGGCTGTCGCGGCGCTTTCGCATCGAAGTCGCGCTGCGCCAGGCCGTGCCGCGCTGCGAATTATCGATGCTGTACCAGCCCATCGTCGATATCGAGAGCGGGCGCTTGATGGCGGTCGAGCCCGTGCTGCGCTGGAACAGCCCCGAGTTGGGTTCCATGTCCGCCGGCGAGTTCATGCCCATCGCCGAGGAGGTGGGGCTCGGCATGGAGATCAATGAATGGATGCTGCGGGAATCGTGCTTGCAATGGTCCCGCTGGCAGCAGCTGGACGCCGCGACCGCGCCGGCTCTGTTGTCCATGAACGCATCGCTCGCCCACATCGGATCCGGAAAAGAGCTGCTCGGGGGCCTGCGCGCGACGCTCGAGGGTGCCCGCATGCCCGCGGCCGCTCTTCAAATCCACATTGCCGAGCGCGACTTGACGGCGAACCCTGCGCGGGCGCGCGGACTCATCGCGGGGCTGCGAGAGATCGGCGCGCGTGTGGCACTGAACGATTTTGGAACGGGCTCATCCTCGCTCGCCTCGCTGCGCCACTACGAATTCGACAGCATCAAGATCGGCAAATCCTTGATCTCGAACATCGCAAGCGATTCCCTCGCGCTGGCGGTGGCCCAAGCGGCCATTCACGGAATCCGCCAGCTGGGAATGGTGAGCGTGGCCGAGGGAGTCGACGACCCGCAGATACTCGTCATTCTGCAAACCATCGGTTGCGCCTACGGGCAGGGTTCCTTGTTTGCGCGGCCCATGCCGGCGGACAAGCTGATGATGCCGCCTGGGCGATACACCTGAGAGCCGGGGGAATCGCCGGCGTAAGGTCACTCCCCTGTCAGTACCCCTTTCACTCCCCCTGTCAGTCCCACTTTCAGTCCCCTTTCTGGTACGTGCCCATGAGCTGCGCCTCCGCAACCACATGGCCCTTGATTGCATCCAGAAGTCCCGCTTTGGTCGACTTCCCGAGATCCGGCAGCACCGTGTCGAGCGCATAGAGCTTGTGAAAGTATCGATGCCTGCCGATCGGCGGGCACGGTCCGCCGTAATCGGTGCGTTTCCAATCGTTGAGTCCCTGCTTCGCTCCCGACGGAAGTCCGCTCTTCGCCGCGCCTTCCGCAAAGCCGGTCGCGTCAGCCGGAATGTTGTAAACGACCCAATGGACCCAGGTCATCTTGGGTGCGGCCGGATCGGGTGCATCCGGGTCGTCGATGATCAGCGCGAAACTCTTCGCACCCTGTGGAGCTCCGGACCATCGCAGCGGCGGCGAGATGTCGGTGCCCTCGCACGTATACTGCTTGGGGATGGCGCCGTTGTTCGTGAACGCGGGCGACGTCAGAATGAGTGCCATGGCCAGTACCTCCATGAGCGGAAAAGCCTACGCGCGTTGATGGCCCGGGTAAACTTCGATGACGCGAGCCACCAACTCTCGATCAATCTTCCTGCCGCAACACGCCTGCATATCCACGGAATGATCACTCGGGCGGCGGCCCGATCGCCGGCGAGGGTTGCCGCCTGGCCACCTCGATGACTTTGCTTTCATTTGCCTGCGCATAGCCAAGGTGGCACAACTGGCGAAACACGCGGCCCGCGAGTGCGCCGAAAGGACTCCCGATTGCGAACTGGTGACTGAGCGCCAATGCATACTCAACGTCCTTGAGACGAAGCTGCGGCGTAAAGAAGATTGCGCGATCGTGTTCGCCTTCCGCGATGCGCCGCGTATTACGAATGACTTGCGGGCTTGCCGCTTGCCCGGTCGACAGGGCGTCGGCAACCACCCCGAGGTCAAGGCCGATTTTTTCCGCGATCGCCATGGTCTCCGCGGCGGAAGCGATCTGTACGGCGCCGAGCATGTTGACCAGCAGCTTGTAGGCAGTACCGGTCCCGACCGGACCGAAGTGAATGATGCGTTGGGAGAAGGCGGCGAGCAGCGATCGCGCTGCGGCCAAATGATCGGGATCGGCGCCGACCAGCAGTGTGAGTTCGCCGGCGGCGGCCGTATCGGGCAGCCCGGTCACCGGCGCGTCGAGGTAGCGAAGGCCTCGATCGGCGGCCGCGGCGCAAAGCTCGACGACCCAGTCATAGGAGAGCGTCGAACACTCGATCGCAAATGCTCCCGGGGCAAGCTTCGCCGCCAGCACTCCGTCGGGCCCCAGCCAAATCGCCCGGGATGCGGGATCGTCCGCCACCATGGAAACGACGGCATCGGCGGCCATGCAGGCCTCTCGTGCGGTAAGGCACTGTCGGGCCCCGAGGCGGACGAGCGCATCGGCTCGCGCGGCGGTCCTGTTGAACACGCGTACCTCGTGGTTCGCTGCCAGCAGTCGGGCGGCCATCCCGGCCCCCATCCTTCCCAACCCGATAAAAGCCACGGTCGCCATTGCCGCCTTACCCTCGTTTACTCAAGTCTCACCCTGACGCCATCCAAGAGGCACCGCCGGAGCAATCGCGTGCAGCCATCCGGGCCTCCCTATGTCGCCTTCACGCGAACGCTCACGGGCGCTTTGGGGGCTAGTACCGCCAAACGTATAAGTGCTCCGCCAGGTCGTCTCATCGGCGCCGACATCCCTCGAAACCGGCAGCAACCGCCATGATCACCACCGCTGGAATTTTCGCGGTGAGTGAAAATCATATCGCCACGAGCCAGGCTCGCGAACCGTATCGAACCGCCGGGTTCGTTGTGCTCTAATCCATTTCCCGCAACAGTATCTCGATGCGCTCATACACCGGTTACTCTGACGGGCTGGCTGTCTACCCTGTACGTGCGGTGCACCGTATTAATTCTCTGGCCAAGAAGCAACGGCCATCCCACGCTTTGCGGAAGACCCACTTGAAAGGGACTTGAAAGACGCGCCGCGCGCCTTCATCTTGTCACGGTTCTCTGGTTCCGAGTGGGGTTGCCATGCGACGTCTGTTCCGGCTTTGGCGATTGAGCGGCCAGGACCTGCGGCTTCTCTGGATGGCGTTGCGGCACCCAAACCGCCCGCGGTGGCTCATACCCGCCTTGTTCGCGCTTGGATTCTTTGCTCTGGATCCATTTAACTTCGCGATTCCGCTGTTGGGCATCGTCGACGATGTGTTTTTGCTGCCGTTGCTGCTGCGGGTGCTTGCCGCATTGGCCGTCGCGGCGACGCAGGTTCAACTGGACCCGCGTTCGCGGGACGATCGGGTGGTTTCAGTCCAATAGCGACGCGCGAGGCGATCCCGCCATTGCAGGCGACACATTCCCGGCGCCGTACCGGCAAGCCGGGGTTCCCGGTGAAATTCCACTTGAAGCGATGAGCGGTCGGGCAACCCGCCGGCTGAGCGCCCGCTCAGCGCTCCCGGCAAGGTAAGCTAGGCCTCGCTCGATCGCGCCGGCGCAGCCAATATCCGATAGAAGAACGTGGTGTCGCACAAGCCCCCATGCGGCAGCAGCGCATAGCCCGGAATCACGCCGCAGCGCTGCCAACCCAGCCTCGCGTACAAGCGCTCGGCGGAGTCGCTCGCGGTATCCAGTACAAGCAGCGATTTTCCGTATTCACGCGCGACGCCTTCGGCGGCTCGCAGCAAGGCGGCGCCCACTCCGCGCCGCCGCGCTCGACGATGGACCAGCATCTTCGATAAATCGGCACGGTGCGGTTGGTTTTCCGGCTGATCGAGGATCAATTGCACCGTTCCGATCACGCCGCCGCCGTCTTCCGCGATCAGCAGCGCGCGCTCACGGCGGGCGACTCCGTCCGCCACTCCGCGCCAAAACTCCAAAGCCTTCGCCCGCCGCAAGGGATGCATGAAACTCACGGATGCACCGCCCTCCACGCAATCGATGAGGACGTCGGCAAGCCCTTCGACTTCGCGGTCGGAAACGCTCACCGGGCACTGCACGGTGAAACCGGCGGTTCCGGCCATATCTTCGTTCCTTGCTCTCACGCGGGAACTCGTCATGCATTGGTAAAGCTTTGGTGCGACACTTTGCCCCACAAGCTGAGGAAAGTCCCGTGAACATGTTGAACCGCCGCGAAGTACTCAGCGGCTTTGCCGCCTCGGCCGCCGCGACCATGTTGCCCAAGCTCGTCGGGGCATCGCCTGCGGAGACGCTCGAGTTTCTCGTCGTGGGCGACTGGGGACGCGACGGCTCGAGCCATCAGCGCGAGGTAGCCGCGCAAATGGGCAGGACGGCCAGGAGCCGCGGCAGCCGTCACATCATTTCGGTCGGCGACAATTTTTATGAGGACGGGGTTCAATCCGCCTCGGATCCGCAGTGGCGCACTTCGTACGAAGAAATCTACTCTGCCGCGTCGCTGCAGATTCCTTGGTACGTTGCTCTCGGCAATCACGACTATCGGGGCGTACCGCAAGCCCAGATCGACTACTCGAAGACCAGCACGCGCTGGCGCATGCCGAGCCGCTATTACAAAGTGGCGGGGAGCGACATCGGCGCGCCGCATCTCGACCTGTTCGTCCTCGATACCTCTCCGCTCGTACACAAGTATCGAGACAAGGTGCACAGCGCCATCGCGGAAAATGTCGCCGGCCAGGATGTGCCGGCGCAACTCGCCTGGCTCGACGAGCAGCTGGGCCAATCCACCGCCTCCTGGAAATTGGTCATCGGACACCATACGGTGCACTCCGGAGGCACCGGTCATGGCGACACACCGGAGACCACCACTTTGATCGAGCCGTTACTGCAGAAACACGGCGTGCAGGCCTATATCAACGGCCACGATCACGATATGCAGCACATCCGCCGTGGCGGTGTCGACTACATCTGTTGCGGCGCCGGCTCCGAGGTGCGGCCCGTGCAGGCGATCGAAGGCACCCTTTTTTGCGCGGCCCGCTCCGGATTCGCGGCGATAAGCTCGGATCCGCATGCGCTGTCGCTGGAGTTCCGCGACTACACCGGCGCGCGGCTGTACCATGGGAAAATCCCGCGCGGCGCCGCGGCGGCCGCCGAAGCCGCCTGACCGGCGCCCGATCTGAAAAAGCTCATCAGGATCGCGACGCAGGTTTCAAGCTCATCGAAAACCGGCGCCTGTCGGAACGCCGAAAAATATTCGTCTGCATCTCAAAAATTGAAGTTGATGCCGGCCTGTACCGTAATGCCATAGAACTCCCGCTGGATGGGCCGGTTCTCCGGACCTTCCGTATAGCGCATTGGATTGTCGGTGAGATTCTTGACGTTCAAATAGACCCCGGCGTTCTTCGACACCGCATAGGAGGAGCCAAAATCGACCATCAAACGCTCCGATTGGTACACGTCCGTGTAACCGGTTGAGTCGCTGGAATTGGGCTGGAACAGCACGCGCGAAGTATAGTAGGCCGCAACCTTCAACTCGAGCCCGTATGCCTCGTAGAACACGTCCGCGTTCGCGGTGTTGCGTGCGGTGCTGGGAAGCGGCGCGCTGATGCCCGGCCGCAGATCGCCGCGGGAACTCACCCACGTCCAGTTGGCGCCGGCGCCCAGGCCGCTCAAGAAGCCGGGAAGATCCTTGAAGCGCTGTTCCACCGCGAATTCCAGCCCGGCAACGCGCGCTTGGGAGATATTGGTAAAGCTCTGGATGTTGACGATCGAGTCCGCAGCGAAGGCACCGTAGATCGAATTCTGCGGCAGGGAACTTCCCGGAACGCGCAGGCCGGTGCCGACGATGTAATTGCGCAGTTCTTTGTCGAAGGCACCGATGAGGATGGTGCCGCCCGTATCGAAATAGCGTTCCAAGCCGAGATCGAGGTTGTAGCCCGTGGTCGGGCGCAGCGCCGGATTGCCTTGCGTGATCGACTGGGTCGAGGGGCTGAGCTGTATTGCTCCCGTGATCTGTTGGAAACCGGGCCGCGCGATGGCCGATGACAGGCTGGCGCGGGCGATGAATTTCGGCGCGATTTCGTAGCGCGCCTGCAAGGTTGGGAAAGCATTGGTGTAGGAGTTCTTGGGAGTATTGAGAACGACGCTGGTTGGATTGCCGTTCGCGTCGAAAGTGACGGCGTTGGCCGCATAACTCGCATGCGTCGACTCCACCCGGACCCCGGCGAGCAGCCCCAAGGCGCCGAGCGTGGCCTTGTACTGGCCGTATACCGCGTAGATGTCCTCCTTGTTGTGCTGATAGCTTTGCTGATTCGCCAACGTGTCGCCGGCGATGTCCTCCACGAGTCCGCCGGCGAGGGCCATCGGATAATAGGCCTCGAGCGCGTAGCCGTTGAACTCGTAGCCGTTGGTGTAATGATCATCGTAGAAACGCAGATTCCGGCTGTTGACGAAGGGCGAGAGCGTCACCGCGGGGATGCTGTCTCCCGTGAAGGTCGTCTGCAGCGGCGCCAGAATCTTGTCGCGCAGCCGGGCGCTCGCGCCCAGCTTGATCTCATCCGAGTCGCCCCATAGGTTCAGGGGCATTGCCCAATCGATGACGCCTGCATATTCGCGATCGCGGTCCTTCTCGCTGCTGGTGCTCACGTCGCTCAAGGTGTAGGCAGCCGGATCATAGGGGTTGGCGCCGCCCGGACCTATCGAATACGCCGGCCAGTTGGGGTGAGTGATGTTGTCGTAGGTGATGGAAGCACCGCCCGGGGCCTGAAAATCCCAGCCGTAGTCCTTGGACACCGTGTAGCGCCCCTCCGTGTAGCTCACCCGATAATCGAGGGTGGAGTTCCCGATCAAATCGCGCCCGCCCAGCGACAGCAATCGAGACCGCAGCGTCTCGGTATGATCGGTTTCCTTGCGATCGTAGGAGGCCACCGTGTCTACCAGCGCATTCGGGGCCCCCGCCGCCGCGGCCGGGGCGCCGGTGAAATTGATGACCAGATAGTCTTTGAATTGGTCCTCGACATAGCCGGATTGATAGGCGTCGAGATACCAGCGATGCCGCTCGGTGGGCTCGTACGCCAATTCGCCGCCGTAGCCGAGACGCTTGCGGTGCAGGTAGTACCAACGCTGCTGCAAGTCGTTGAATGCCTTATCGGGCACGCCGCTGCTCTGGCCGTCCACGTAGGACTCCTCGAGATCGTCGATGCCGCGGCTGTCGGCGTAGTAGGCGATCGATCCCACCGCCGAAAACGACTTTTCCCCACCGCCGAAACCGAAGCGCGCGCCCCCGGAGAGTTCGAAGTCCTGCAGCTTGGAGCCGCGCAGCGGCTCGTATCCCGAGCCGGCTCGCCCGGAGACAAACGAAGCGTCATTGGCGCCGAGCCGTTTCGGCGTCAACTCGATGGTGCCTCCCAGTGCTTCGGCATCCATGTCGGGGGTATTGGTTTTTGTGACGACGACGGCGCCGATGATTCCTGCGGGGATGGTATCGAATGCCACCGCCCGTCCGCCGCCCAGCGGCGTTGACGGGTTGGTCGGCAGCAGGCGCACGCCCGCGAAGGTGGTGCCGTTGAGATCGGCGTCGAGGCCGCGAATGTTGATGAAGCGCGCCTCACCGGTATCGTTTTCCGCCGAGACGCCGGGCAGGCGGCGCACCGCCTCGGCCGCACTCACGTCCGGCAGCTTGCGGATTTCCTCGGCCGTCATCATCGAAATCACATTTGGCGCCTGAAATTCCGCGGCGCGCGACACTTCCAGCGGAATGCGCGCGGACGTGACCATGATGACGGGAAGAGCGCCGTCCGGGCCGGGGCCGGATGGCGATAAGGCGATGTCGGCGATGAGTTCCCTTTCATCGCCGATGTCCACCGGCTGTTCAACCGGATTCGCCCCGCTGCCGGGGATCGAGATCCGCAGGGTGTAGTGGCCCGGGGGCAGATCCGAAATTCGGTAGAGCCCGCTCGAGGTCGTCGTCGCGGAGCGGCCGGCCTCGACGACTTCGATCCGCGCTCCTTTGACCGAACGGTGGGCGCTCTGGTCCGATACACGGCCTGACAGGACGGCGGCCATGATCGGGCCCTGTGGACAGAAGGCCGCAACACCCAGCGAGAAGAATAAGATTTTTACGAGTCGATTTGCCGCGTCATTTTTCATCCGGTCGAAGTTAAGCGGTCAGCGTTGCGATAATGTGACGGGCCTGACCGGCGCAGGACGCGGGCGGGCCCAGTCCAAACTCGAGAGCGTTGAGCTAATTTGCCGGCCGGTACCCAGCCTGCGAGTGAGGGCCGCAAGCGCGGCAGCGTTCCCGCTCGCAGGTCGGTTGGAGTTGGAGCCGCAAGCGTGGCGCCTTCACGCTCGCACGTCGGTTGGAGTTAGAGCCGCAAGCTTCGCGCCGTTCCCTCTCCCAAGTCGGTTAGAGTCAGAGCGCCAGGCTTCGCGCCGTTCCCGCTCGCAGGTCGCTCAACGGCCGCCGATGACGAGAACGTCATGGCTCACGCGTGCGGCTCTTCGTTGAGCTTGAGTTCCGTGCGCATGTGTTCGCGAATGAGATATTTCTGCACCTTGCCGCTGATGGTAAGCGGAAAGCTCTCCACGAATCGAACGTACCGGGGCACTTTGTAGTGCGCAATCCGGCGGCGGCAAAATTCACGGATCTCGTCTTCGCCGGCCGTCATGTCCGGCCGCAGCCGGATACACGCGCAGACCTCTTCGCCATATTTGGGATCGGGAACGCCCACCACGGCGACGTCGAACACCGCCGGGTGCGAATACAGGAATTCCTCGATTTCACGCGGCGAGATATTCTCGCCGCCGCGGATGATCATATCCTTCACGCGGCCGACGATGTTGCAATAGCCTTCGTCGTCGATGACCGCGAGGTCGCCGCTGTGCATCCAGCCGGCCGCGTCGATGACATCGCGCGTGCGTTCGGCATCGTTCCAGTAACCGCGCATGACGCTGTAGCCGCGGGTCAGGAGCTCGCCGGCGACGCCGCGCGGTGCGACCCGGCCTTCGGCATCGATGATCTTCACCTGCACGTGCGGGTGTACGCGGCCGACGGTGCCGACGCGGCGCTCGAGCGAATCGTCCGGCTGGCTTTGAAAGCTCACCGGACTGGTCTCCGTCATCCCGTAGCAGATGGTGACCTCCGGCATGTGCATCTGCGCCACCACCTTGCGCATCACCGCAATGGGACAGGGCGAGCCGGCCATGATGCCGGTGCGCAGCGACGTCAGATCGAATTCCCCGAACCGCGGATGCCCCAGTTCCGCGATGAACATGGTGGGCACTCCGTGCAGCGCCGTGCAGCGCTCCCTCTCCACCGCCTCGAGCACCGCCTGCGGCTCGAACGCATCGCCGGACAGAACGCTTGCCGCACCGTGCGTCATCGCGGCGAGCACTCCCAGCACCATGCCGAAGCAGTGGTACAAAGGCACCGGAATGCACACGCTGTCCGCGGCCGAAAGCCGCATGCCCTCGCCGACGAAAAAGCCGTTGTTGACGATATTGAAGTGCGTGAGCGCCGCGCCCTTCGGCGTCCCGGTGGTGCCGCTGGTGAACTGGATGTTGTAGACGTCGTCCGGATCGGCCCGGGCCGTGATGGATTCCAGCACCGTCTCGTCGAGATCGTGGCCGGCGACCGCGAGATCGGCGAACGACAGCGTCCCCGGCGGTGGGTCCGTCCCCAACTGGACCAGCAGACGCAGGTCGGGAAATCCCGCGCACAGCAGACGCCCGGGCGCGGCCTCGCCGAGTTCAGGGATCAGCGACCGCAGCATGTCGGCGTAGTCGCTCGATTTGAAGCGCGGCGCGAACACCAGCGCACGGCACCCGACCAGGCGCAGCGCGAACTCCAACTCCATGGTCCGGTAGGCCGGATTGAGATTGACCAGCACCAGGCCCGCGCGCGCCGCGGCGAACATCGTCAGCACCCACTCGGCGCAATTCGGCGCCCAGATGCCGATGCGCTCGCCGGGTTCGAGTCCACAGGCGATCAGCCCGCGCGCCACGCGCTCCACTTCCCGGTCGAGTTCCGCGTACGTATACCGTAGCGACTGATGCATGACCACGAGCGCGGCGCGCGCCGCATGTTCCGCGGCGGCCGCCTTGAGCACTCCGTCGACACCGCGAAACAGGAGCGGCCGGTCGCTGGTGCCCGATACGAAGCTCGATTTAGAAATGGAAGTGTGCATCGAAACCTTACATGCGCGGTGTCCCCACGTGCCGATAGTCGAAGCCGAAACCCTGCACGTCCACCGCGTTCGTCAGGTAAAACTTGTCGGTGATATTGCGGCCCCAGACCCCCACATCCCAGGCATCGTCGGCCGAGTGTACGCTGAGCCGCCCGTTCAGCAACGAATATCCCCCCTGCGAAATGGCATCCTCGTTGGGCAACGCCAGATGCTGCTTGGAGTAGTTCGTGTCCAGATGCAGATTGAGCCTGGCCGCCGCGACGGACCAGGCATCCCAGTCCATCGGGCATGGGCCGGTGCAATCGCCGAGAGGTTGGTGAGAGGATCGTGGGGCGGGCGGGTGACGCTTCGACTATGCATACCAGGCACAGGGCAATCGGTTTGACTGTCCGGGTTCGACCCGTTGCAGGCGCAGGCGAACGTCCGCATCTGGCAGTTCAATCCCGTGAATCGCCACTAAGCGCGCTCCGCTACGACGATGCGTAGGGCCGGCCGTCCTTATGCACGAACCTCCCGTCAGCATTGGCACTCATCATGTCGATATCGGAGCAAGTAGTGAGGTCGTGCGGGTTCCGAGAGCCCACCTCGAGATAGACGGCCATCGCAGAGGACCTGTTGATCAGGTGATGGCCGTTGCCTGTGCCTTTCGGAAACGCAGCGCAATCGCCCGGGTGCAATACCGTCTCGTTGCCATCTTCGATGAGCACCAACTCGCCTTCAAGCACATATACGAACTCGTCTTCGTGGCTGTGCCAGTGACGCTGACTTGACCAGCCACCAGGCGGCAATGTCATTAGATTCACGCCGAAATCGCGAAGGCCACCCGCATCGCCCAGGCGCCGCCGCGTACGCGCAGCACAGGGTTCACCGAATGGTGAGGGATAGCCCGAACCCTTTCGTAAAGGTACGGAATTGGTGTCTATTTTAGGCATGCATTGCTCCCCGTTTCCGGTAGCCAAAATTCGAAGCGAACCCTGTATCTGCCGTCGCGGTTGACGCCCACAGGATCGTGGCGGCGCCTATCAGCAGCTTCAGACGACAGAAGACGAGCGGTTCGAAATACACCGACAGCTCCGTTTTGGCAGTGCGCTTGAATGTCCGCTAACCAGAAATCTGAGTCAACCAGGCGGGCGTCCGGTGCTGGCCCGCCTGCTGACTACCGTTCCAAGAGCGCGGGACTCCAGACGCGCAGCGGGCAATGCCGCGCGGCGAGCGTGAAGTCAGCATCCGTGGTGAGCAGCGTCAGTTGGTGGCGAATGCACAGCTGGCCCAGCAGCGCGTCGATCGTCCCGATTTGGACCCCAGCCCGCCGGCAAACGTTGCGAATATCCGCGGCATCAATGTAGTCCTGCCGATCCGGCACCAGGAGCGGCAGCGCTGCGAATCGCTGCACGATGTCCTTGCGGGCACGCGGGCCCGCAAAGCCCTGCAGTAGTTCCTGCAGCACCAGCCCAGTGGTGACAATCACGTCACCGCCGTCGATCGCGGCTCGCAGTGTCAGCACCTCGGGGCCGGAGACTGGTGCGTCCCTGCGAAAGGCGAGCGACCAGACGCTGGTATCAACCAGCATAGTCATCGACGTGAGCGCTCGGCCTTGTAGTCGAAGTCTGTGTCCCATTCGAGCTTGCCCATCAGGTCGAGCAAGTGCTTCTGCTTTCGGCGGGCGATGAATTCCTCTAGCGCGCGCGTGACTGCGGCCTTCTTGGTGCGCTCACCGCTCACTTTGACGGCTTGCTCAATGAGCTTCGGGTCGAGCGAAAGATTGGTAGCCATGTGTCACCTCTTACACACAAGTTTACACATAGAGGCAGCCGCAGACAACCGGAATGGCATCCGGCAGTTGCGACCAGCTGCCGCCACTCGCGAACGACGGCTTTATTGCTCGACGAAGCCACGACCTCGCGATCACTTGAGCCAATTATTAGAGCACACTCGATCGGACAAACTCGGCACTCGTGCTGACGACGCCGGACGACAAGTCCCCAAATGACATACGTCAGGGCGAGCCACATGAGGGCACAGCGGGATCGGCGGTGTCGGGTATATTGTGCCTTGTTCTCCGCGACAGCGCAGGGTTCGCCCGGCACTAATGGAGGCCGGTTTAAACCAAGGGGAAGCCGATGGCGACATCACTCTACGACCTCAGCGTACCGACCTTCCTGCAGACCGTGAAGGCCGTCGGGGGTTTCCTCGACCGCGCGGTCACGTACTGCTCCGAAACCCGCGCAGACCCGGACGACTTCGTACACGCCCGGCTCTTCGACGATATGGCGCCCTTCCATTTCCAGATCGAAGCGGCCTGGCATCATTCAGTGTGGGGGCTCGAGGCCGTGAAGACCGGCGTGTTCGCCCCGCCCGCACTGGTCGGACCGGTTCCTTTCGCCGACCTGCGGGCCATGATCGGCAAGGCGGAAACTGCGTTGATGGCGTTCACCCCCGAGGAGGTCAACAGCTGGGCGGGCAAGGACCTAGACCTTCAGATCGGCCCGCGGAGGCTAGCCTTCACGTCGGAGAACCTCATCCTTTCGTTCTCGCTGCCCAACTTCTATTTCCACGCCGTCACCGCATACGACATTCTGCGCGCGCGG
>Ga0070730_10001147_pt1 | contig 26222 bp, 19 predicted proteins | sample Coa_R1_3_FD_66447 | JGI IMG/M metagenome (GOLD analysis project Ga0070730, IMG submission 66447) | Surface soil microbial communities from Centralia Pennsylvania, which are recovering from an underground coalmine fire - Coalmine... | ecosystem: Environmental > Terrestrial > Soil > Unclassified ... | reverse complement strand
CTGCGCGACGACAGAAAGATGCAGGTCAAGGCCGCCCGCTTTCATGACACCAGCGGGGCCTATGGCGCTTTTACCTTCTATGGCGATCCGCAGATGCAGACCGAGAAAATTCCTGACCAGGGCGTTTCCAACAACTCGCGCATCTTGTTCTATCGCGGACACATTCTGGTCGATGTGACTCTGGATAGGGTAACAGCCATGTCGGCCGCCGACATGCGCGCTCTTTCCGACGCTTTGCCGCGCATTCAGGGCAACAACTCGACTCCGCCTAGCCTGCCCAGGAATATCCCCCCGCAGTCTTATGTGGCACATACCTCCCGCTATGTGATGGGGCCCGTGGCGCTGGAACGGCTGGGCCTGCCGATTCCCGCAACCCTGGTTGATTTCAACAAGGGAGCGGAGATCGAATTTGCCAAGTATCACACCTCTCTGGGCGAGGGCCAATTAATGCTCATCAGCTATCCCACTCCACAGATCGCCGCAGAACGGATGCGTGCCATGCAGGCCGCATCCCTTCCGGGGGGTCCGTTCTATTTCAGACGGAGCGCGCCGTTTGTGATCGTGGTGAACGGCGATATTCCTGCGAATGAGGCCCAATCCCTGCTTGCCTCAGTGAATTACGATGCAGACGTCACGCTGAATGAGCCCACCAAGCCGAATCCCAAAGACAACCCTGGTCAATTCATCATCGCCATTTTTTTGCTGATTGGAATGATGATTCTCGTTGCCTTGATTCTGGGTTTCGCTTTTGGCGGCGTACGAGTGTGGATCAAGGCACATTATCCCAACAGCATTTTCGACCGTCCCGAAAACATCGAAATCATTCAGCTCAACCTGAAGTGAGGTAGAAAAAGGTCTGGCCGGCGCAAGAAGTTGAATGATGATTCGGATGAAAAATCAAAAAAAGACGGTCATACCCGGTCTTCTGAAAAGAAGACAAAACGGGCCAAACCCGGTCGCCACCCAGGCATTGCAGGATCACAGAAATATCGAAGTGTCCTGCTGAGGATTTTTCAATCTCCCCTAACTGCTTGAAAAAGAATAGCTTGAAGGACGCCTATAGACCGCGAATGACATTTTTTGTCACTTTAGATGGAATGTTGATGAATTGTATAAGTTGTTGAAAACAAAAGCATTTATTGTGGAGAAATTCCTTGACACTGCCTTTCCGCGACCCATAAGATTTCGCCAGAAAGTTCTGATGGTTAATTCGAACCTCCGTTGGAACTATTCTCCCTTGAAAAGAAGAGACCGCCCAGTTGCCGGGCGGTCTTTTCGTTTGAGTCAATATCAAAGAAATAAATTCTTTCTTTATCAGATTTTTCTCTGCGGGTCTTTGCGTTCTCATCGGCCTCTCCGGTGAGGTTTTATTTTGGTTGAAAGTCGCCTTGGTGAGTCTTGCTTTTAATCGCAATGAAATAAACGACCACACCCGCCGCCATCAGAATCACGCCCAGATTCAACGCGCTGATCGAACCGAGTTGCTCTCCTCGGTTTTTGATGAAAGCCAGAATCAGTATCAGCGTCGGTCCCACACCCAGCAGGATAGCAACTGGCATACCGCCGGGAACCTTAAATGGCCGCACCAGTTGGGGCTCACGAATGCGCAGCACCACCAGAGCTACAAATTCCAGGATCAGACTGGCGCCGTATAGCAAGATATCCAGCATAAGCAGGCGATCAAAATTCGCCTTCAATGCGATCAGGACAGCCGTCCATGCCAATCCACATGCCATGATCGATACCCAGGGTGCACCGTTGGCCAGCTTGCGTGTGAACAGCTTGGGCGCGTCTCCGGCTTCTGCCATCGCCACCGGCAACCGCGAATACGACATCGTCAAGGAATTGACGATGCCAAAAGTGCTGATCATCGAACCGATTACCAGGGCGATGCCCAGCCACGGCCCAACGACCGTGGCCGCGATGCTGGACCAGCTTCCCGTTGACCAGGCGCTGGGTGGAAGGTGCGTGAACCAAACAGCCGCAATCGGAATCATGTACGAAATGACGATGGCCGCCAGCGTAATCATCATCACACGCGGGTAGGTCTTTTGCGGGTTGTCGACCTCTTCGGCCACCGTGGATGCGTTGTCCCAGCCCATGTAGTTCCACATGGCCACGATGACCGCGCTGAGGAAACCGCCTTTGACTGGAGAGACAGTTGCTGTTTGAGCCGCGAATGCAGAATGTCGGAACAAAGCTACCACGGTGATTGCAACAAAAGGGCAGAGCAAAATTACTCCCAGCAACACTGATCCGTCGCCGACTGCCTTTGCGCCCAACAGGTTCCAAAGCACACAGGCCAGAAGCATGCCTGTAGCGATGATCACCCCGTTATATCCATGGATGGCCGGCGGCCATATCTGTCCCAGCGAAAGAACAAAAAGCGCAGGGTAGGCGGCGAGATCGAATGTGCTGGCCATCAACGAAAGCCAAGCCTCCTGGAAGCCCCAAAAACGCCCTAAGGCCCTTTGTACCCAGACATAAAAGCCTCCTTCACACGGAATCGCAGCCGATAATTCTCCCACCATCAACCCGGTCGGAAGGCTCCAGACCAATGGCACCAACAAAAGGATCAGCAGGCCAAATTTGTATCCGGAAGTCTGGATCAGCTCCTCCAAACCATAAGGCCCGCCCGCGACCATAAAGTAAGTAGCCGCGACTAAAGGAACCAATGTCAGCTTGCGACTGGGACTGGAGATAGTTTTTCGCATGTAGGTGAAGCGAATCTTAACATTGCCATAATCGCCGTAATTGCCAAAATTGCCAGAAGTGGGATGAGAAGTTACGCAAGAATGAGAGTACTGAATCAAATCGCAAGTTTTAAATTCTGGCAATTTTGGCAATTACGGCGATTATGGCAATTCCAACGGTACAGATTAGAATGGTGCCTATGCAAGACGATCTTCTTCGCTACCGCAATGAATTCCCGATCCTCGATCGCACCACTTATATGATCAGCAACTCTCTGGGCGCTATGCCTCGAGGAGTCTACGATTCCGCCCGCGAATTCTGCGACGTGTGGGCCACCCGGGGCGTGCGCGCCTGGGAAGAAAAGTGGTGGATGATGTCTCGGGAGGTCGGCGACGAGATCGCCGCCATCATGAATGCGCCGGCTGGCTCGGTCAGCGTACATCAGAATGTGACCATTATCCAGGCCATTGTGGCGAGTTGCTTTGATTTCAGCGGCAAGCGCAACAAGGTCGTCTACAGCGATATGAATTTCCCTTCGGTCATGTATTTCTGGGAGGCCCAACAATCTCATGGCGCACGCGTCCACATGGTCAAGACCGACGACGGGATTCATGTCCCGACGGAACGCCTGCTGGACGCCATCGATGAACAGACTTTGATCGTGCCCATCTCCCATGTTGTGTTTCGTAGTGCCTATATAAAAGACGCCAAGGCGATCATTGAAAAAGCACACCGCGTGGGCGCGCACGTGGTGCTCGATACCTTCCAGTCTTTAGGAAATGTTCCGGTCGATGTCCAGGTGCTGAACCCTGATTTTGTCACTGGAGGCGTTTTAAAATGGTTGTGCGGCGGCCCAGGCACAGGCTATTTATACGTGCGACCTGACCTCGGCAAGAAACTGGAGCCCAAGCTGACCGGATGGTTTGCCCATGAGAAGCCATTTGGGTTTGAAATCGGCCCCACGCGCTACAGCGAACCGCCTTATAAGTTCATGCAGGGCACAGCAAACATCCCTGCCCTGCATACCGCGCTTCCCGGCTTGAAGATCATTCGTGAAATTGGAGTGGATCGCATTCGTGAGAAGTCCAAGAGAATGACTGCCCTCTTGGTCGAACTGGCGGGCCGGCGGGGCTGGAAGGTGAACTCGCCCAGCGACCCAGAGCAGCGGGGGGGCACGGTGTCGATTGAAATGCCGAACTCCAGCTCCGAAGCCGTTTGTAACGAGCTGCTACGCCGCGACGTGCTGGTAGACTTTCGGCCCAACGCAGGCGTGCGCTTCTCCCCGCATTTCTACAACACCATGGAAGAGATTGAGCGCGCCTTGCAGACAGTCGATGAAATATTGAGCGATATGCGGGTCCCCGCCAGCGTCGGGTAAAGGGGAATCTTGAAAAGCACTACGTTTTTTGTTGACAATTCGCCTTTTATTCGCTGAAATAAAAAGCGATGGCAATCACAAAACGTCAACGGCAGGTTTACGACTTCATCCACGACTTTGTGCAGGGGCACGGATACTCTCCCTCCTTCGAAGAAATTGGCGTGGGAATGGGCTTGAGTTCTCTGGCCACGGTACACAAACACGTCACGAACCTTGAAAAGAAAGGCCTGCTCAAGCGGGACTACAACCGCAGCCGTTCTATTGACGTGCTCCCGGCGCGCGGATTGCTTCGGCGGCAGCCTCCAAAAACCACTGCTCCAGATTTGGCCTTGCCGTTGCTGGGCCGGATTGCTGCCGGACGGCCGATTGAAGCGGTGCAGAACCCTGAAACCATTTCACTCGGTGACATCACGCGATCCAAAGATGTGTTCGTCCTGCAGGTCAAGGGCGAAAGCATGAAAGATGAGCACATCGTGGATGGCGACTACGTCCTGGTGGAGAAGACCAACACCGCCCGTGACGGCGAAATTGTTGTAGCTCTACTGGAAGGTTCTGACGCCACCCTGAAACGTATTTTCCGTGAAGGACCAAAAATCCGGCTGCAACCTTCCAATGCAGCGATGGAGCCGATTGTAGTTGCCGCCAAATCGGTAGAGATCCAAGGCAGGGTGATTGGCGTTCTTCGCAAATACTGACCACATACAAAAGGCTTGCAGAAACTAAAAGCCCGGCCATGCCGGGCTTTTTCGGTCTGCAAAGGCGTTAACTTACGAGCTTGTTCAGGGCTTTCTCAATAACTTCTCGCGCCACGTAGCCCACGATCTGGTCCTGGACCTGGCCGTTCTTGAAGATCAGCAGCGTGGGAATCCCACGGACACCATAACGCTGCGGGGTAACCGGGCTGGTGTCAACATCCATCTTGCCCACTTTCACTTTGCCGTTATAGGCTGTGGCCACTTCGTCCACAATGGGAGCTAGCGCCTTGCATGGACCGCACCAGGCCGCCCAAAAATCAATCAGCACCGGTTGATCGCTCTTCAAGACCAGTTGGTCAAAATTAGTGTCAGTTACTTCCACAATCGTTTCAATAGCCATCAATTGCTCCCTCTCCTGATAACTTCCAGCCTTTCAGGCCAAAGTTTGAGTGACCCAACATCCTAACAAAATCTCAACAAAACGTTAGATGAAACTGCGAGCAGGAGGATTCCTGCTCCCTTAAGTCGTTGATATTTCAGAGATTTAGAAAGGCGCGCAAGGAGTCTTGAGACACCTTGAATCCCTGAAGCAATATGTTACCAAAGTGATGTGGACGAAAGGCCAGTCTCCCCCTACACTCATACGCGGTGGTAAGGCAGTTCTGGGGGAGGGCTGCCGGGCGTCCTGCGATGAACTCGCAGGACGCTTGATTTTTGGGGCAGTTTTCTGGCTAGCCAGAGCTGCTCCCGCAAACCGCCGCGCCGCGTTCAAAATATCCCCTCTCAAGTGATATCCTCAATAGTTAGTCAATCTTCAGGGAACGGTCATCCGAGCAGTCCTGTCAATCTGGAATCTTAAAAAATGACTAGTCCAAGCGTGGAATTACAGACAACCGAATTGCAGTTACTGGAGCGAGAGCGTGTCTTCGATGCTTTTCGCCACTGGGGCTATCTGGAAGCTGATTTGAACCCATTTGGGGGACCGGTTGGAGGAGGTTTCCCAGAGTTGCGCATGAAGGGCGAGACCGAGGAACAGGCTCGCCGGATTTATTGTGGAAGTATCGGGTTCGAGTTCATGCACCTGCCCAACCGCGAGCGCCGCGAGTGGCTTCAGCAGCGAATTGAAAAGCCCGCACCGCTGGCAGTCGACAGACGCTGGCTCGCAGAGCGTCTCCTGCAAGCCGATCTTTTCGAGCAGGTTCTCCAAACCCGCTATCTCGGAACCAAACGTTACTCAGGCGAAGGCAACACCTCGCAGATTCCGCTCCTCGATGCCGTTTTGGAGACCGCCGCGGACTTGGGCGCCAACACCTGTGTCATGGGTGGCACCCATCGCGGGCGTCTCACGCTGATGACGCTGACTGTAGGCATTCCAGCCGAAGATGTCCTCGCGGGCTTTGAAGACGTTGATCCTCGCAGCGTACTGGGTGGCGGTGACGTGAAGTATCACAAGGGAGCTACCGGCCAGTATCGCACCCGCAACGGAAAGACCATCCGCATGCATTTGGTTTCCAACCCTAGCCATCTGGAAGCTGTTGATCCCGTCGCTCTGGGCCGTACCCGCGCCAAGCAGACCCACGCAGGGGAAAACGGCGAGCGCGAGGTGATGCCAATTGTCATGCACGGCGACGCGGCTTTCGCCGGCCAGGGGATTCTGGCGGAAACCCTCAACTATGCCGGGCTCAAAGGATTCAGCGTGGGCGGATGTATCCACGTGATCGTGAACAACCTGATCGGATTTACCACGACCTCGCGCGAACTGCATACCTCTCGTTTTTCAGCGGACTTGGCCAAACGCCAGCCAGTCCCTATCTTTCATGTGAATACAGAAGATCCGGAGGCAGTGCTGCGAGTGGCCAGGCTGGCGACCGAATACCGGTTCCAGTTTGGTGGAGATGTGGTGATCGATCTGATCGGATATCGCCGCCACGGCCACAGTGAAGTTGATGACCCCACCATCACCCAGCCGCTGCTCTACAAGAAGATCAACTCCCATCCGCCGTTGTTTGAGCTTTATGCCCGGAAGCACAACATCGACACCAGTGAGATGGAAGCCCGCTATCGCGCCCATATAGATGAAGCCTACGACAAGGCTGCGAAGATGGAGAAGGCGCCCGTTCTTCGCAGGCTGCCCGCTTACTGGGACAAATACGTCGGCGGCCGCTACAACCCTGCCTATGAAGTCTCGACGGCAGTGGCGGAAGAGACGCTGCATCAGCTTACGGAAAAGCTCACGACTTACCCTGAGGGATTTGCCATTCATCCCAAATTAAAGAAGCTGCTGGAGCAGCGCCAAAAAATGGGGACAGGCAAGATGCCGCTCGACTACGGTATGGCTGAGGCGCTGGCCTTTGCTTCGCTCTTGACGGCCGGCGTTCCCGTGCGACTCTCCGGACAGGACAGCCGCCGAGGCACCTTCAATCATCGCCACTCGGTCTTGATTGATACGGAAAACGAAAAGGAATATGTTCCGCTTTCCCATCTTTCTCCCAACCAGGCGTGGTTTGCCGCTTACAACTCCATTCTTTCGGAAGCCGCAGTGCTGGGCTTTGAATATGGTTTCAGTCGTGACTATCCTGATGGCCTGGTGCTGTGGGAGGCCCAATTCGGCGATTTCGCCAACGGCGCTCAGATCGTCATCGATCAATTTATCGTTTCGGGCGAAGACAAGTGGGGCCTGCTCTCCGGTTTGGTGATGCTCCTTCCACACGGATATGAGGGGCAGGGCCCAGAACACTCCAGCGGACGCATGGAGCGCTATCTGCAGCTTGCAGCCAAAGACAACATTCAGGTATGCCAGCCCTCCACAGCCGGCCAGTATTTTCACCTGTTACGCCGCCAGGCATTGCGGCCTTGGCGGAAGCCGCTGGTCGTGTTTACTCCCAAGGGAATGCTGCGCCATCCCGATGCCGCCAGCCCTTTGCAGGACCTAAGTGACGGTAAATTCCACAACGTAATTCAAGACAATGAGATTTTGAGTGGCGAGCGGGTGATTCTATGCACCGGAAAAATCGGGCACGAATTGCGGCGTGAGCGGAAACGCCGCAATGATACTCGTACGGCGATCATCTTCCTGGAACAACTCTTTCCGCTGCCAGAGGCCGAATTAGAAGCCGCGTTTGCCCAGCACGCCAACGCGCGTGAATTTCTCTGGGTGCAAGAAGAACCGGCCAACATGGGAGCGTTGAGCTACATCAATCCTCAACTTGAACGGCTGGCGCGGGGCAATCGTGTCCGTTCGGTGAAACGCTCACCCTCGTCCACGCCGGCCACTGGATCGCACACCGCCCACGAAATGGAGCAGAAGACATTGATGGAACTGTCATTCGCGGCGTTGTGACTTGAAGTGATTCGACGCTAGGGCATGATGAAAGAACGGGCTTTGCACCCGATGATGCCAAACAAAACAGATTTTTGAACAACCCTTGATTCAATAAATTTATTAAGAATACGAAAGGTGATTGAAAATGGCCTACGAAGTCCCCCCCTTGCCTTACGCCTACAACGCTCTTGAACCCCACATTGACGATCAAACCATGCATCTGCACCATGACAAGCATCATGCTGCCTACGTCACGAAGCTGAACGCTGCCGTAGAAAAGTATCCTGATCTGCAAAAGAAGAGCGCAGAAGAGTTGATCCGCAACCTGGGGGCACTGCCCGAGGATATCCGAGGCGCGGTCCGTAACAACGGCGGCGGACATGTCAACCACACCATGTTCTGGCAGATCATGGGTCCCCAGAAAGGCGGGAATCCAACAGGCGCTGTTGCCGAGGCCATCAACAAAACTTTTGGCAGCTTCGACGCCTTCAAAGAAAAATTCGAAGCCGCAGGCGCCAATCAGTTCGGCAGCGGCTGGGCCTGGCTGGTACGCACTAAGTCTGGAGAGTTCAAGGTGACCTCCACCGCCAACCAGGACAACCCCATGTCCAACGGCGAGTTTCCGGTGATGGGCAACGACGTTTGGGAACACGCCTACTATTTGAAGTATCAGAACCGGCGTCCCGACTACCTGAAAGCCTGGTGGAATGTCGTGAACTGGGATGAGATCAACAAGCGCCTCTCTCAGGCTGATAGCTACTTCAAATAACAATCGATAAAATTCGGTTCGATCTTCGCAGGAAGCCGCTCGTGATCTGACGTTGATTCGAGCGGTTTCTTCTGCCCCCAACAATTCTCAATGCATGAACGTCATCCGTGACAACACAAAACTAAGGATCTCGCCAGCGCTGCCGACTATCGTTTGTAACTGGCGTTAATGAAATCGTCGATGTCCTTGTGCAGCTTGTGGTGCTCTTTTTCGTCGATGTACATCATATGGCCGGCTTCATAGTAGGTGAAGCTGACATTTTTTCGGATGGGCGGCTCCAGGTGCATGTGCTGGACGGTGTGCTCGATGCCGTCAAAGGGCGTGGCTACGTCGTAGTAACCGCAGACGACCAGAAGCTTCAGATACGTTTGCTGGGTCATGGCCGAGCGCAACACCTCCGCCACCCCTGTATCTCCGGTCTGGTCCCAGGGGCGGACATTGGCGGTAACGGTGTAATACATGTCACTCTCCCACTTCAACTCCCGGCGAACATAGTCCATAAAGGTGCCGACATAGACTCCTTCGTAAGAGGCCTCGCTGGAATCATATTCATTGCGTTCACCGGCGGCATCGACGTCCATGCCGGTAAAGCGTGAATCCAGCCGACCCACAGTCAGGCGCTTTTCGCGCAGAAGTTCCTTGAACCAGCGAAATGGACTGACACGAAGGTTGGTCTGCTCGATGTACTTGGGCGACAGCGCGGTAAAGTGGGCCAGATCTCCGACGATCTTCTTGTACTCGGCAGGTGGCAGATCGTCACCTTTTTGCAGGGCGGCTGCGTATTCGCCATGGGCAAACTCGCGCGCCCGCTGCGCCACCTGCTCAATGGTCAGGCTTTGCAGGTCCGGCGCGAGCAGATGGTGATACCACGCGGTGGTGATGAAGGTGGGCAGGTAGAACTGCGAGCGATCATCCGCGCCCCAATTGGAGAAAGCCACAGCCGAGACCAGAACCACTCCATTCAAATACATCTGATGCTTCTGCTGGATCACCCCGGCAAGTTCCGCGGAGCGCGTGGTGCCGTAACTTTCACCGATCAGGAATTTGGGCGAGGCCCAGCGTTCGTTGCGGGTGACATACTGGTAAATAAAATCGGCAAACCAGTTCGCATCTTCGATGATGCCATGGAATTGGGCCGCATTTTCTCCCGGTGCTGGACGGCTGAAACCAGTCGAGATGGCGTCGATGAACACCAGGTCGGTGGCGTCGAGGAACGAATCTTCATTATCAACTACGTTGTAAGGCGCGGCTGTGCCGTGCCCGTCGGCAGTCAGGACCGGGCGCTTGGGCCCCATCCCCATGTGGGTGAAGAGCGAGGCCGAGCCTGGACCGCCGTTGTAGACAAACGATATAGGCCGCTTAGAAACGTCCGAGACGCCCTCTTTGGTATAGGCCACGTAAAACATGCTGGCTTTGGGCACGCCGTCGTCGGACTTGATCACATAGGTCGCGGCCGTGGCGGTGTAGCTGATCTGCTGGCCGCCGATCCGGGCGCTATGATGCGTGACTACGCTCTTCTCCTCCGGAGCTTTCCGGTTGGGCTGCGCCGTGGTGCCTTCAGCTTGCGATTGAGGCTGCGACTCCATAGGCGTGCGCGTACGCTGGCGGTCACGCTGCTGTGGAGGCTGCTGGGCGTCCGGCACAGTCATCTGCGCCGGCGGCTGTGGCGGGGTCTGTGCGCGGCCCGGCTGCTGCGGGTTCGCCTGCGCCATCACCATGCACGCTGTCATTAGAACCACCACTGTTCCAAGCACTACACGCTTCATCCTCATCATCGCTACACTCCCCCTTGTTTCTCTAGCCAAATTGTTGATGCCAAGACTTCAGCCAATCAATACCAAACCCTGCCTCACTTGGTGACCATTGCCCTTCTCTGCGACCTCCGCGTCCTCTGCGGTGAACAGCACTCGCTTGCAGCTGTGTATAAACTGTGCAGTGAAGAATCTTCGGCAGGCGAAGAGGAATTCTACCGGAAAGCTCTGCCACGTTCGCGGTTTTTCTTCATTGCAAAGGGAGTCACAGCCCAATCACGTCTTAAATAAACAGAATGCAAGGAAAAGAGTAATCTAAGCCCAAAGCAAACTTGGCTTTCCGTCTTCACGAGACGGGTGAGAAAGCTTTCCTGCAAAACTGGAGAAGAGACAAACATGAGGAAATTATTGGCCGTACTGATATTGATGGCGCTTGCAAGCACCGCCCAGGCGCAATGGCAGGCAAGGCACAATCTTACCCCCGCACAGTTTCAAACCACCTTCGATGATTTATTCAAGCAAGGCTACCGGCTCAAGACCGTGAGCGGCTATGTAAGCGGCGGCTCAGAACGGTATGCCGGCCTGTGGATCAAGGAAAACGGTCCAGCATGGCAGGCTCGCAACGGCATGTCGGCAGCTGATTACCAGAAAGCATTTGACGATTTCTTCAAGCAGGGCTACCGCCTCACCTGGATCAGCGCCCACGAAGTTAGCGGAACAACCAAGTACGAGGCCATCTGGGAAAAGAAGCCGGGGCCGGAATGGCAGGCGAAGCATGGCATGACCGCGGCCGAGTATCAACAGGCCTTTGACACATTTTTTAAGCAGGGCTACCGGATGACGCACGTAAGCGGATACAGCAGCGGAGGCTCGGCGCACTTTGCCGCCATCTGGGAGAAATCGGGCGGGCCCGCATGGCAGGCCAAGCACAACCTGACCTTCGACCAGTACCAGCAGGCGTTCACCAGCTTTTCCAACCAGGGCTATCGTCTCAAAGACATCAGCGGCTATAACGTGGGCGGCACCGATTTCTATGCGGCCATCTGGGAAAAAACCAACGGTCCATGGTGGTGGGCACGGCACGGCATTCCCGACGCGTGGTACCAGAACGTCTTTGACAATTTCTACTATCAGGGCTACCAACCCACGCTGATCACGGCTTTCACCTCCGGCGGCGCAGGCAAGCTGAACGGCATTTGGGACAACAACAACTTCAGCGCCAGCGACCTGCAACTCATCAGCTCCCAGATGCAAACCTACATGAACGCCAACAACGTTCCCGGAGCTGCGCTGGCCATCACCAAAGATGGGCGGCTGGTCTATGCCGCCGGCTTCGGACACGCCAACCAGGAGACCGGCGAAGAGGCAGGGCCGACGAGCCTGTTCCGCATCGCTAGTGTCTCCAAGCCTTTCACCAGCATCGCCATCATGAAGCTGATCGAATCCGGCAGTCTTCACCTGACTGATAAAGTCTTCGGACCGGGAAGTATTCTTGGCGCCCAGTTCCCTACCCCGCCGAACAACAAGAAGATCGAGCAGATCACGGTCAAATATCTGCTGGAGCACGTCTCTGGGCTGAGCAATGCGGGTGGCGACCCGATGTTCATGAACTTAAATATGAACCACGCACAACTGATCTCCTGGATGCTCAACGATCCAGCCCACGCCATGACCCGAGACACCAACACTCAGTTTGAATACCTGAACTTCGGCTTCTGCCTTCTCGGCCGGATCATCGAAAAGAAGTCCGGACTGAGCTATGAGCAATACGTGAAACAGAATGTGCTCACCCCTAGCGGCATCACCAACATGGTCATCGGGGCCAACACTGAGGCAGCCCACAAGCCGAGAGAGGTCAAGTACTATCCTTCGAGCGCCTACGGGCTGAACGTAACCCGCTTCGACGCTCACGGCGGATGGGTCGCCTCTCCCATTGATCTGGCCCGCTTCATCGTGCGCGTCGATGGCCTGCCTACGAAACCCGACATCATCAGCGCGGCGTCCCATACGGCGATGACCACCGACTCCGGAATCAAAGACGCGAACAAGAACGATCCCAATTACGGATTCGGCTGGGGCCTGCCGCAATGGCACAACGGAGCGATGGATGGCACCATAGCTTTCCTGCAAGTCTTGCCCAATGGCTATGCATATTCGATCGTTGCGAACACCCGTCCTGCCAACGACGGCTTTGCCTTCAATATGTCGGGGGTGGTGCAGAACATCATTAAGAACGTATCGAAGTGGCCGGCGTACGATTTGTTTTGAACCAGCAACGAGTAAATGGCAATTAACAACTAACCAGAAGAGCCCGCCGGAAGGCGGGCTCTTTCGTCTCATCTGAAACTTGCAAGCGGGACCGTTTTGACGTAGCTTCTGCGGGAAGAATCAACTAGCGAAACTGCCTCCAGCAAGTCAATGCCTTCGGAGGTCGATGCTTCAGGATTAGCAGGGAGCCATTATGTCAACGTCCCAAAATGCTGTACCGTCTAAGGCTCAATCAACAAACACAGAGACTCCAAACACCAAGCCGCAACTTCGCCGGATTTTAGGGATGCGGGACTTGGTGCTGCTCATTATCGGTACCGTAATTGGTTCGGGAATATTCCTGGTGCCTGGAGCCATCCTGAAGTCGGTTGGCAACTCGCTGCCTCTGGCGCTTTCGGTGTGGGTGATCGGGGGAGTGCTCTCGCTGCTCGGCGCTCTTACCTATGGCGAACTGACTTCGATGAAGCCCGAGGCGGGCGGCTTGTATATCTACATCCGCGACTGCTTTGGGCCGCTTATGGGTTTCCTGTTTGGGTGGACGTTTTTCTTCGTGATCAGCACCGGAGCAGTCGCTACCCTATCGGTCGCCTTCAGCACGTATCTGCAGGAATTTATTCCGCTAACGCCATGGCCGGCACGGCTGGTGTCAGTACTGGTGATCGCGGTGATCGCCACGGTGAACGTAAGGGGAACGCGGCAGAGCGCCAACCTGCAAAATGTAACCACTGCAATCAAAGTTTTTGCGCTCCTCGCCATGGGCACGGCTCTGCTCTGGTTCGGGAAAGGGTCTCATAATTTCAGCGCAACGCCTGCAACCGCGCTATTAACTGGATCTCTTCTCTCAGGTGTTGGGCTAGCCATGGTCAGCGTTCTCTGGGCCTATGAAGGCTGGCAGTATGCCACGTTCAGCGCCGGAGAAACTTTGAATCCTCAGCGCAACTTCCCCTTGGCTTTTCTAGGAGCAACCCTTGCTCTCATTGGAATTTATCTATTCGCCAATCTGGGATATATCGCCGCACTCGGTGCCCACCAAGTTGCAGACTCTGACCGTGTAGCCACTACGGCCCTGGCGGCAGTAATCAGCCCGGCTGCGGCCAAACTGGTGACCATTGCGATCCTGATCTCCATGTTCAGCGCCGCCAACTCGGTCACACTCACCGCGCCTCGCGTTTACTACGCCATGGCCAGGGACGGCCTCTTCTTTCAGAAGCTGGCCGAGGTCCACCCACGGTTTGGCACGCCTGCCTTTGCTGTCATCACCGGAGCAGTTTGGGCGTCGGTGCTGGCCGCCAGTGGAACGTTCCAACAACTGCTCACCTATGTCGTCTTCGTGAGCTGGAGTTTCTACGCCCTGGCAGCAGCCAGCATTTTTATCTACCGCAAGCGCCAGCCCAACGCTCCCCGACCTTACCGTGTGCCGGGATACCCCTGGACGCCGCTCCTCTTTATTCTCGTCACCGCAGCATTCGTAGCCAACACCGTTTTCGCTAAACCGAGAGAGGCAGGGATCGGTCTGGGAATTGTTCTCATAGGTGCTCCGGCTTATCTGATTTGGCGACGTCGTCCAGCATCTTCGAATTGATCTTGTCATTCGCCTCGGTAGTTTTTTCACCGCAAATGGCCCGCAGCCATGTTTCAATCGATGTCTTGGTGACCTGTCCGCCCTCATAAAGAGACGACAGAAATCTGAAAGCTTCTGAATCGTCGAAGAATGTCTCATAGCCATTGATCCGCAAGAAAGCCACAGTGCAGGCGATGGCGGTTCTTTTGTTCCCATCGAGAAAGGGGTGGTTTTGGGAAAGGCTCTCAAACAAAGCCGCAGCTTCTTCGATGGTATCTTGGTAATAGCCGGTTTCTAAACGTCCAACGGCCGCGGCCAGAGCGTTTGCATCGCGGAGGCCCGGTGTTCCTCCCCATCTTTGAATTGCGGTTCTATGCGCGTACAGAATGTCTTCAACGGACAAATAGCGAGTCACTGCGCAAGCAGTCGCATGAGTTCGGCATGCTCGTTCATGAAAGCATCAATGGCAGCCCGAGCGTCCATAGGGGCGGGAGTCTTTTTTTCTTGCAAGTAGGTGACAAACTCTTCCACGGCGCTCTTCTGTTCGCTGGACAGCGCGGAGATTTTGTTGAGCAATTCCTGTGGTGTCATGGAACATATCCTGTTCCTGGTTAGTTTATCGAACAGTCTCTTTTTCTACCAATTCGAAAAACACTATTGATTTTGTGAAGGATGAAGTCATGTCAGTTACGAACCCAAACATGGCGACCTCAAGGAACTTAAGTGCCACATCGCATTTTCACAGTGATTCGAGGGATGTTGACGGTTGGGAGCCCCTGTTGGGGCTCAGAGGAGCCGCAGGTTCTCGGTCCTCTGAGCAGCCCCGAAGTTGGTGTCAGGACTGATGTTTCGTTACCAGTACATAGATGCCGGCTGGCCAGCACTGGTTGTGGGAAAAGCGCTATCAGCCTGTGCTCCAACGTGCGAAAATAGACTTTCCACCATGTCAACCACCCAACTATCCGCCATCACCCCCGCCGTTGTTGATGAGCACGGCATCACACCTGAGGAATACGAAAAGATCAAGCATGCCTTGGGCCGCGAGCCCTCGCTGACCGAGTTGGGCATTTTCAGCGTGATGTGGAGCGAGCACTGCTCGTATAAGTCCTCGCGCGTACATCTCAAGCGGCTGCCTACACGGAGCCGCCGGGTGGTGCAAGGGCCGGGTGAAAATGCCGGGATCATTGATATTGGCGACGGCTGGGCCTGTGCCTTCAAGATCGAATCTCATAATCACCCGTCGTTTATCGAGCCTTTTCAGGGCGCAGCTACGGGCGTCGGCGGGATTCTGCGCGACATCTTTACCATGGGCGCGCGGCCGCTGGCGGTGATGGATTCTTTGCGCTTCGGGCCTCTCACGCCCGGACCGGATACAGACCAGAATACTGTCCACCGCAACCACTCCGTTCTCGAAGGAATCGTCAGCGGCATCGCCTCTTATGGCAACTGCTTTGGCGTGCCGAACCTTGGCGGCGAAACCAAGTTTGAGCCCTGCTACTCGCAAAACCCGCTGGTCAACGCCTTTGCCTTAGGGCTGGTCCGCCGGGACCAGATCTTCTACGCCAAAGCCGCAGGCGAGGGCAATCCGGTCATCTACGTGGGCGCCAAAACCGGGCGCGACGGAATCCATGGGGCCACCATGGCCAGCGAAGAATTCAGCGAAGGTTCGGAGCAGAAGCGGCCTAACGTGCAGGTGGGCGATCCGTTTCTGGAGAAGCTTCTGCTCGAAGCCTGCCTGGAAGCTATGCAGACGGGCGCCGTAGTCGGCATCCAGGACATGGGCGCGGCCGGCCTTACCTGCTCGACCTGCGAGATGGGTGCGCGCGGCGGCGTCGGCATTGAGATCGAGCTCGACCGTGTGCCCCAGCGCGAGACTGGCATGAATGCTTACGAGATCATGCTCAGCGAATCCCAGGAACGCATGTTGCTGGTCGCCGAAAGTGGACGCGAAGACGAGGTCTTGAACGTCTTCGAAAAATGGGGGCTGGATGCAGTTATCGTCGGTCGCGTCACCACCACCGGGCGGCTGCGTGTGCTGGAACACGGCCAAGTCGTCGCCGATATCCCCAACACCGCGCTCACCGATGATGCTCCTCTCTATAACCGCCCTATGGAGCGCTGGAAGCCTCCAGTCTCACCCTCCAAGCCGGGGCATATCCAATTGAAAGGTTCTGCCGACTTTACCGACGACCTGAAAAAGCTGCTGGCCTCTCCCAACATCTGTTCCAAGCGATGGATCTTCGAGCAGTATGACTCCATGGTGCAGTCGAATACCGTGGAGGGCCCAGGCGCAGACGCCGGACTGATGCGCATCAAGGGCAGCAAGCGTGCTCTGGCCATGGCCTTGGACGGCAACGGCCGCTGGTGCTGGCTCGATCCTAAACTTGGAGCCATGCATGCCGTGGCCGAGGCGGCGCGCAATGTCTCCTGCACCGGTGCAGTTCCGGTGGCTGCCACCAACTGCCTGAATTTCGGCAACCCGGAGAAGCCCCAAATCATGTGGCAGTTCTCGCAGGTTGTGGATGGCCTAGCCAAAGCTTGCGAAGCCCTTGAAACCCCCATTACCGGCGGCAACGTCAGTCTCTACAACGAGACGCTGGGCGAGGGCATCTATCCCACTCCGGTTGTGGGCGTTGTAGGCATCCTGGAAGACGTGGAAAATGCCATGACCTTCCATTTCCGCCGTCCCAATCAACAGATATTGCTGCTCACCGAAGCACAGCCGGGCGATCCCACCGACGCTGAAACAGAGTTGGGCTCCTCCGAGTATGCCCGACACGTACTGGGCGAGGTCTGGGGCTTCCCGCCGGCGCTCGACCTGAAGCAGGAAGCGGCCCTGCAAAAATGCCTGCAGGAATTGATTGCCGACCAGGAGATCGAATCCGCCCATGACTGCTCGGAAGGCGGGCTGGCGGTGGCTTTAGCTGAATCGGCCTTCGTCGCGGGTGTGGGCGCGGAGATCAACCTTACCTCCAGAGGGTTATTTTCTGAAGCCCTGCTCTTCGGCGAGGACGCCAGCCGCGTGGTAATAAGTTGTGACTCGAATAAAACTGAAATCATCCAAGAGATAGCGATAAAATGGGGTGTAAGTGCAGAGAGGATCGGGCAAACGGTTCCGGAACATCTGAAAATTACTATCGACGGCAAGCAAACCGTCATGGCTCCCGTGTCTGAGCTGCGGCAAGTTTGGGATACGACGTTGACTCAGGCACTGCAAGTAATCGAGTGATCGGAAAACCAAAGACCAGCCCGAGAGTTTTGAAACGCCTCGCATCTGAGCAGGCGGACCTTGCACGGATCGATTCTTACGAACGATTTGGAGCAGCGCTACAGTGATGACCAACGACAAATTTCACGATGAATGTGGCGTGATGGCGGTCCATAGCCATCCTGAAGCCTCCACTCTCACCTATCTGGGGCTGCATCAGTTGCAGCACCGTGGACAGGAGTCCGCCGGGCTGGTTTCCACCGACGGCGAGCGCATGCACGTGCATAAAGCGATGGGCCTGGTCGTGGACATCTTCAGTGAAGACGTCTTGAACCAGTTGCGCGGCAACATCGCCATTGGACACACCCGCTACTCCACCTCCGGAGATTCCGCAATCCTCAATGCTCAACCGATTATGGTGGACTGCAACAAGGGCATGCTGGCCCTCGCCCACAACGGCAACTTGGTCAACGCCCAGGAAATCCGCAGCCGCCTTGAGGCCGATGGCTCCATCTTTCAAACCAGCAGCGACACCGAGGTCATTGTTCACCTGATTGCCCGCTCAAAGGAACAGGCGCTTCCCGAGGCCGTGTGTGATGCGTTACGCCAGACGGAAGGCGCTTTTTCGCTGGTCATGATGACCCGCGACCGTATCTTCGCCGTACGCGATCCGCGCGGCTTTCGGCCGCTGTCGATGGGGCGCATCAGCAACGGCGCCGGCTCCGAACGCGACACCATTGTTTTTGCCTCAGAAACCTGCGCCTTCGACCTGATCGGCGCTACGTATGAGCGTGACATCAAGCCGGGCGAACTGGTCGTAGTTGGACCAGAGGGTGTCTTCTCCCGCTTTTACGCAACGGAGACCAAGCAGACAAGCTGCATCTTCGAACACGTCTATTTTTCCCGCCCTGATAGCGTGATCTTTGGGCGCTCGGTACAAACCAGCCGTGAAGCCATGGGACGTCAGCTGGCTAGGGAAGCGCCGGTAGAGGCTGACCTGGTGGTTCCTGTTCCCGATTCCGGCGTGGCTGCGGCCCTGGGATACTCGTCGGAATCAGGACTGCCCTTCCGTTTTGGATTGATCCGCAACCACTATGTTGGCCGCACGTTTATCGAACCGGAGCAGCGCGTACGCGATTTCGGAGTCAAGCTGAAGCTGAATCCGGTGCGCAGCATCCTTGCCGGCAAAAGGATCATTCTGGTGGACGATTCCATTGTGCGCGGCACAACCAGCCGCAAGATCGTCCGCATGATGCGCGACGCCGGGGCCAGGGAGATCCACATGCGCATCTCCTGTCCGCCAACCATCTCCCCGTGCTATTACGGTGTGGATACACCGGTCAAAAGCCAGCTCATCGCCGCCAACAAGTCGATCGAAGAGATCCGCGACTACATCGGCGCCGATTCCCTCGCCTATCTTTCTCTGGAAGGTCTGCGCGAAGCCTGCGCCGAAGGCGAAAAGACCACCTACTGCACATCGTGCTACACCGGCGTCTATCCCACCAAATTCATTCCCGTGGATCAGGTCCAGCCCGCTGCACTGGCAGCGGCTAAAAAAGTTTAGGGCTTCAAAGCTTCATCCGCCACTCTTCAAAATAGACGGTCGAGATCACGGGCACCGTGGACAATGCGCAGAACAAACAACTCTTTGCCACGAAAGCGGTAAAACACCAAATGCTTCGGGAAATCATCTACAGCCATGCGACGAATGCCGGCAAGTGCCCCTGATTTGAAGTGACACAATCGTCCAGAGCGAGGCATCGCCAGGATTCGCAGCAAGGTAGAGGTCACTGCGTTTTCCCATCTTTCAGCCAGCTTGTAATCTGCCTGGCTTTCATACCATTCGGCTTGTTCCAGAATGTCGGCCACAGCTTCATCAGCTAAACTAATTATGTGAGCGGTCAACGCTGCTTCGTTCGGCTGCGTAGCGTGGCAAGCAAACCCTTCTTGCGGATCTCAGTCACCGACAGTTGGATCCTGGGGCCTTTCGCTGCGGCGATTAGATCTTGTTCAAGGTTGGACAGGCGGCGCTCTTTATCCTGTCGAATCAGTTCCCGGACATATTCACTTGGGGTTCCCCAGTCGCCTGAGGCGACCTGTCCCTCTACGTATTCCTTGAGGACCTCGGGCAGCGAGATATTTAATGATGTCATCGGCATACCTTCATATTATGTCATTTTATGAATGTATTATGAAGATACTTCCAAGCGACAAAGATATTGCCTCCGGCTGAGAAATTGATCCGCGTTAATCTGCGTAAATCCGCGGTAAGCCTCGCCTATTTTCCTGGCGCACTCTCCATCACGCGCAGCTTCCAGCGGTCTTCGGCGCTGGTCATCACCACATAGTACTGAATTTGCGCCTGGTCGGAGTGGATGACTGTGTCGCCCTCCAACACCTGGGTTTCTATGCTGGCCGTGTCGCGGAGTTGCATGGCGGAGCCGTCTTTGGAGTAGAAGATGGCCTCCACTTTGTGGCCGTGGTCGATGATCCTGGTTTTCACTCCGTTGCTCTGCTGGTCTTTTACGCGCTGCGTGAGCTGATCCAGGGCAAAGCCGGCAAAGTTCTGGCGCAAAGGCGCCTGATTGTTGTTCGCCAGAGCCGCGGCGATTGCCTGCCATGCAGCGGAGTAGTCGCGAACAATGGCTTTCTGCGTGGTGTCCTCGACCTGCCGGGGGCCGGTATTGTCGAAATTCACCTCGATGCTGGGCTTGGCATCGGCCAAAGCCCGTATCAGCAACGGGAGCACCCCGGAGAGCGCCAACGCTACGCCCACGGATAGCACCAGAATTCTTATCAGCGTCGTTATCTGCCTCGCCTTCATTGACCGCCTCCGACGTGTAGTTCGTTGCCCAGCGTATAACCGGCGGCCACCGAGATCATGGCGTTGTCAGAGGCCGGCAGCTCCGCCCTGGCGATGCCCTTTTTGATGCGGGCATCGACGGTGCTCCTGCCCTTCTTGTCGTTCTGGGTGAAGGTCACAATCGTGCCGTCGGGAACCGCGTTGCCGGTGCAGTCGCGGACCGGATCGGTCTCTACGATAATTCTGGTTTGGGTGCGCTGGCTTACATGCATGCGCAGATTGCAGGGCTGGGAGGCCACCTGCTGTATCACGCGCCGCACCGAGGCGCTTCCCACCGAAGCGATAAACTGGGCTGCGCCCTCCCGCGACGCGGACGAAGTCTCGATCCACGCCACTCCGTTGCGGCTGGTCACCACACGGGAGATTCCCGCGCCGTTGACCGAGAGGTTGAAGTTGACCGGGACCGGCTGCAACACCCAATTGTTGAACTTATCGAAAAGAAAGACCGTGCCGCTGATGGCATTCTGCTGACTGACTGGAACGCGGGAAGGTCTCGCCAGAAAACTCAGGTTCTCAGGCGGACCAGGATTGACCCAGAATGTCTCAGATTGCGAAGCGCCGCGCCGGAGAATGGCGATCCATCGCCCTGCGCTGCGCAGCTCTTCGCCTGGAATCTGGACTTCATTGCCCTGCTTCACATTGCGCTTGATCACCTGGCTCGGGCCAATCAAGTAGAGAGTCCCGTCACCATCACCGCCCACGCCGATGGAGATCGGCTGGCCGGCTACGGCGTTTTGAGGCAGGCGCAAGTCGCCGGCGTTAGCGCTGTCCACGGCGAACCAGCAGACTGCGGTTATCAACAAGAACAAGATCAGCGTGCGCATGGTTACTCCTGCCGGCTCCGGCTGTACTGGTTCACAGTTACGCGATAGGTTTGTACGTTGGAGGCCAGTTCGTCCCGCACCTCCACGGCGAATGGCTCAGGCGTCTGCGGCAGAAGGGCATGGTCCACATAACCATCCGAAACCCAGATCACCCGGCCGGAAGCGTCATAGAAAGTTGCCAGCACGTGAGGGATGTTGACCGTCTGGCCGCTCTCGTTGAGCAATTCGCCCTTGAGTACGGTGCGGCCCTTGGCGTCTTTTTCTACGCGCTGATGAAGCACGCCGATCACCGGGTCGGCGGAGGCTGGAACCAGCATGTGGTCGGGCTTCATGCGCACGCTCTTGACCTGCGCCAGCTTCATGCCGGGGAAATCAATGCGGTAAGGAGAGACCTCTTTGGGCAGCAGCACGTGAGAGACTTTGTCGAAGCTGCTCTCTTCAGCTATGTCCTGACCGTCTTTGCCCACCAGGGTCGCATCCACTGAGACAAATGCGGGCACCGTGTCTTCGTTCTGCACCTCGCCCATGATGATCACGCTGCCGTCGCGCTCCACCGGATTCATGCTGATGATGCGAACATTGGGGTCTTGCACGTTCTGGGCGCCCCAATCGTCGCCGGCGCCGCGCCATACGATGTCCCAGCGAAGATAGTTGACCGGGATGACCTGCGGAGGCACGCTGGGTTCTTTGACCGCCAGCCAATTGATCTTCCATCCGCTGTCGGCTTTGACTACCTTTACGTCGCGCGTGTCATAGAACGTGCCCACCGCGGTGGAATACTTGAGTTCGGTGCGCACCAGGGCATCGGAATCCGATTCATGGAGTACCCGCGTATCCACGCCCTCAAGTTGGGAGTAGCTGCGCAGGCTGCCGTCGCGGCCCTCGAGATCATGTTGAAACGTTGGAAAATCCGTATTACCGGCGGGGTTCACATAAGAATAAGCGCCCTGCCAGTTGTGGGCCTTCACGTTGGCAAACATGGACTGCACCGCGCCTTCCGGCGTGGATGCCAGGGCCGCAGAGCTCTTATGCACCGAGCCGGCGGCGATGAGTGCGATGGTCAAGACTGCAAAGACGACAGGCAAAATGCGGTTCATCAGCGGGCCTCCCTCCGAACAGGTTCTGCTTCCGTGGTGGCCGGAAACTCAATCGTCTCGCTCCGGCGACGGCGCTCGGAGAGCATCAGCACCAGGAGCAAGGCGAGGATACTGCTGCCGATGGGCAGCGTACCCCAGAGCGTGCCTTCAAGAGCAGTCGGTCGCGTGCCGAACTGGGTTTCGTGCGCGGGCAGAATGCCTTCTTTGGCCCACAGGCTTATATTCCCGTGGTCGTAGACTTCTTCTTTGCGCCAGCCGGCAAAGGCCAGCAGCGGCTCATAGTAGGTGTCGCGGACAAAGATATATTTCAGCCCGTACTGGTCGGCATGTTTCAAGACGGCCCGCAGCGACTCCATGCCGCCGGTACCGTAGTACTTGGCATTGCTGAGGGCTGCCGAACCGTAGCGCGTAAGCTCCGGAAGCAGGCGGGCCGAGTTATATTCTCCATCTACGCTGCCGGCCTTGGCGTAGGTGCCTACCTCGGAAAGCTGGTTGCCGAATCCCAGCGTGAGATAGCGAAATTTGTCGTGGCCGTCGCGGTTGAGGAAAGAGACGACCTCATTGGTGCTGAAGGGCGCTTCATGCATCTGGTGGTAAACCGGCCAGGCAACGGCCATCGCCATGGTGAACCCCGCCAATACCGCCAGTGAGACACTCGCCTTGCGGCCATACTTATCGATCAGGACCACGGCCAGCAAACCTATCAGGGGCAAGGCCATCAGATTCGCCCAGAAAGTGAAGCGTTCAAAGGTCAGCACTTCAAAGGAGCGTCCCAGCAGCAACTTCGGCAGTGGAGTCGTTCCACCCAGGCCGAAGATCATGGTCAGCCAGAATCCATAAAACAGCGGGCGAAATCTTTTTTCACCCAGGCCTCGGATAAAGATGAAAGGCATAGCCAGGATCGCAGCCCCCCAGGGGATGAGCCAGTAGTTGATCCCGTATTCAGTATCCGAAAGGAAATTGGAACGGCTGGCGTGCGGAATCGTCATCTGCTTGATGGGGTTGTGGTACAGGGCCAGCCAGAATGGGAAGAGCACAACGCCCACGCCGGCCATCATCAGAACCGCGAAAATCAGGAACCGGAAGAGAACGCCGCCGGTAGTGGCATGAGCGCCATCGCGCTTGCGATCAACCACAGCGGTGAACAGCACCGGAAGCGCGAACAGCACAGCTCCAAAGAGCAGTGTTACGTGGTGAGCGGCTGCCGAGGCCAGAACCAACGCCAGCCCTTTGAGCATCGATCGCCAGTTTGCGTCCCTCGCCCATTCATAAAAGTAAGGGCAGGCATTCAGAAGCAGAGCTGCCGCCAGCGTGTTAGGAAGCTGGCCGGCCTGGTACACCAGGAATGAAAGCGAACCGATAAAAATGCTGCCGACGGCGGCATAGCTGGAGGCCCGCTCTCCCATCCATATCCGTGCATATCGATACACGCCCAGTGGCAAGAGCAGGATGGCGATGAACTGCACCAGCATGTAAGCGAGGCTTAATCCCATCACATGGGAAAACAAGGCTATCCACTGGTGAACCAGCGGCGGATAAGTCGTCTGGGAAAATCCGGTAAACCACTTGGGATTCCAGGGATCGAACCAGTGCTGCGCATAGTGGGCGGCAAAAAACTTATGAAGATTGGCGTCGTAAGAGCTATTGGGAAGCTGCATGAGCAGCAGCGAACCGTGGACTGCCAGCGCCAGCAGCAGGATCCAGGTCATAGGAATCGCCCGGCTGATAACAGAAGCGTTCCGGCCTGGGACGATTAGTGGGGAACTCATGAAAACCTCCGCTTCGAACGAGTAAAGGTGACATGCTGGACCAGCAGCAGCTTTGCTCAGCAAGCAGTTTCGATTCCCAAACTGCCTGCCGGGTTTGCCTTGTGGTACTCCGATTCCTCTTTTGGCCGGAAATGCTCCGCTTTTGGACGTCTAGCAATCCCCTCAGCCACAAATGGCATCTTGATTCAACATAAGAACAGAGCTGCTGCCTTTTAACGGGGCGAGCGGTGTTCTTTAACTTTCAGGTAGTCCCAAACCCGCAGTCCGGAACCCCACAACTGGCGTTTCTGCTGCACACATTGCGAATACGGTGGTCCCGTGAAGAAAATTTATCTGGGCATAGCTTTCTTCTGTTCCTTGTTTATCGTCAGCTCTGCCTCGTCCCAGACTTTTGAGATCAATAACCAATCTTCTGACCGGCCGAAGCCGAATCAACAGAAGAACGCCCCGCAGAAGAAAGGTAAGACAGGCTCATCACCTGCTCCCTCACCTTCGGGCGGGCAGCCCCCCTCGTCAGGGGGAGTCAGCGGTTATGGAGGCAGCATCGAGGGCGTCCGTTTTTCGCGAGCTGCTACCGATGCTCTCAAGAAGGGCAACTATGCTGCGGCGGCGAACTTTGCTCAACGCCTGACCCAGCATCAACCCAACGATGCCAACGCCTGGTTCCTGCTTGGCTATAGCGCCCGTCTGGCAGGTCAGTATCAGACCTCCCTCGATGCCTACAAGCACGGATTGCAATTGAGCTCTCACTCGGTAGAAGGTCTCTCGGGGATGGCCCAAACCTACATGCGCATGGGCAGGACCGACGAGGCCAAGCGCCTATTGCTGGAAGTGATAGCCGCCAATCCCCGTCGCGCCACTGACTTGGCTATGGCTGGTGAACTCTTTATCCAAACCGGCGACCTGCCTCAGGGAACAAACCTTCTGGAGCGTTCTGAAGCAGTGCAGCCGTCTTCTCATGCAGAGCTGCTGCTGGCCATCGCTTACATGAAACAAAAGCAGCCGGAAAAAGCCAAGCAGCTTCTGGATAAAGCCCGCGCACGCAATCCCAAGGACACCAACATCTTCCGAGCCGTGGCCCAGTTTTACCGCGAGACCCACGATTACAAATCAGCCATTGAGACCTTGAAACAGGCTCCCCGCAAGGACGCCGATCTGCTGGCCGAACTCGGCTACACCTACGAGCTCGCAGGGATGAAAAAAGAATCGGCCGAGACCTACGAAAAAGCGGCGGCCGCAGCGCCCAAGGTGATCAACATTCAACTGGCTGCCGCCCAGGCAGAGCTGCGCGTCGGTAACCTGGAGAAGACCCGCACCTATCTGAATCGCGGCGAACAGATTGATCCGAAGTATTATCGGCTCCATGCCATCCGCGGCGACCTGGCAAAAACCGAGCGCCGTGACGGTGATTCCATTCGCGAGTACCTGGCGGCCCTGGGAGCCATGCCCGAGGGACCGGCGGAGGGAATTCTTTATCCCACGCAACTCCGCCTGAACCTGATTGAAGCCTACAAAAACACCGGCGACGATGCGGCCATCCAGCAGCAACTGCAAATTGCACGGCAGGAGCTGGCGAAGCTTCAGGTGGAAGGCCCACAGAGGGTTGAGTATCTACGCCTGCGTGCCTCCATCAAAGGGTTGGACAATGACCTGAGCGGGGCCGAGGCTGATCTCAAAGAAGCTCTGCAGATTGATCCGGTCAGCGACAACGTGACCTTGCAGTATGGCAGCCTGCTGTGGAAGATGGGCCGCAAGAGCGAGGCGCGCAAGATGTATGACAGCCTGCTGCAGCGTGACGACAAGAACCGCTACGCGCTCGAGGCCCTGGGATATCTCTCCCGTGATGAAGGCGACACCAAAGCCGCGGAGCTGTATTTCAACCGCATGGCTGCTGCCTATCCCACGGATTATGTCCCCTATCTCGCGTTGGGCGACCTCTACACCGCAATCAGGGATTTTCCCAAGGCCGACAGCAGTTATCAGCAAGCATATAAGTTGTCGCCTACCAATTCGCTGATCGTCG
>Ga0070730_10001146_pt1 | contig 26225 bp, 23 predicted proteins | sample Coa_R1_3_FD_66447 | JGI IMG/M metagenome (GOLD analysis project Ga0070730, IMG submission 66447) | Surface soil microbial communities from Centralia Pennsylvania, which are recovering from an underground coalmine fire - Coalmine... | ecosystem: Environmental > Terrestrial > Soil > Unclassified ... | reverse complement strand
GCACGGCATCTGACTCCAGGAATGACTACTGTGGGCGCTGAACCGCCTACCGGCCAGCCCCTGCTACGACTGCTTTCAGAACGAGCTGGTCAGCTCCGGATCGGCTTACTTGGGTCCCCAAATTGCCGTAGGGGCCGATCGGGAAGCGGCTGCGCGCCGCATCGGCCGCCGGGCGCGAACAGCCGGACGGTCACGGCCAGGCCCAGGCTCCAGACGATCCAGCGTGGGGTCTTCCGCTCAGGTTATCGAGCCAGGCGCGGCGGTGATAGTCGGAGCCCGGGCCGCCGGTCCGCTTGACCAGGGATGCAGCTTCGTCGATGCCATCGCGCATGACAGTCTCGCCACGGCCGCGTTGCGCCTTCACGGCTCCGCGGCCTCCCGCCCGTTCAGGCTCGCGAACGCGGCGAGCGCCCGGTCGCGGGCGGCCGCGAGCTCGATGATTGGCGGGGGATAGGCGCCCACCTTCCCTGACTGGAAGTGGTCGCTCTTCCACGGTTCGTGGATCGCGTCGCCGTCGAGCGCCGCCAGTTCCGGGACCCAGCGCCGGACATAGGCGCCGTTCGGATCGAACTTCCTGCCCTGGAGCACCGGGTTGAAGATGCGGAAATAGGGCACCGCATCGGCGCCGGAGCCGGCGACCCACTGCCAGCTCGCGGCGTTGTTGGCCGGATCGGCGTCGACCAGCGTGTCCCAGAACCAGCGCTCCCCGGCCTGCCATGGCTGCAACAGGTGCTTGATCAGGAAGCTCGCGGTGATCATGCGCACCCGGTTGTGCATCCAGCCGGTTGCCCAGAGCTGGCGCATGCCGGCGTCGACGATCGGATAGCCCGTGCGGCCCTGCTGCCATGCCCGGAGCGCCGCCTCGTCAGGGCGCCAGGGAAAGTGGGCGAACTGCGGCTTCAGCGGCGCGCGCGCCAGTTCGGCGTTGTAGTAGAGCAGGCTGTACGAGAATTCGCGCCAGGCGAGTTCGGCCAGGAACGTCTCGGCGTCGGCATCCGGCGGCTGTCGGGCCGTCGCCAGATGATGGTGGAGCGCGTGCCAGGTCTGGCGCGGCGAGATCTCGCCGAACCGGAGATGGGGCGAGAGGCGCGACGTGCCGTCGCGGTCGGGCCGGTCGCGCTCGGCGCGGTAGCCGCGCAGCGCCCCGTCCAGGAACCGGTCGAGCTGCGCCGCGGCACCAACTTCGCCCGGCTGCCAGACCTGGTGGAAGTCCTTGGCCCAATCGGGGCGGGTCGGCAGCAGGGCCCAATCGGCGAGCCGGTCGCTGGCCGGCAGCTCGGCGGGGGCGGGAACTCTCGCCGGGGCCGGCAGGGGCGCCGACGGTTCGGAGCCGGAGCGGCAGGTCCGCCAGAACTGCGTGAAGACCTGATACGGCCGGCCGCTCTTGTTCAGGGTCGTCCAGGGCTCGAACAGCAGGCTGGTGTTGAAGCTCTTGGCCGTGATGCCGGCGTCGGCGAGGCGGGCCTTCACGGCCTTGTCCACCGCGACCTCGCCCGCATCGTAGCGCCGGCCCCAATGGACGCCGACGGCACCGATCTCGCGCGCCAGCGCTTCGATCACCCGGCCGGGCTCCCGGCCGCGGCGCAGGACCAGCGTGCCGCCGCGCCGCTCGAGGTCGCGGGCGAGGGCGGCCAGGCTATGGTGCAGCCACCAGCGGCTGGCGCCACCGGGGCTCAGCGCATGATCGCCTTCGTCGAGCACATAGACCGGCAGCACCGGGTGACCCGTCTCGACCGCCGCCGCGAGCGCCGGCTGGTCGCCGAGCCGCAGGTCCTGGCGCAGCCAGACGATGACGGGCGGCTTCGATGATGGCGATCGCGTCATGGGGGCTCCCGCTGGCGGTCAAGCCAGTGAGATGGCGGCGGCAGTGGCGGCGGCAAGCCCCATCCGCCCGGGGATCAGACGCCGAGCACGAACAGCCAGACGGTCACGGCGAAACCCAGGCTCCAGACGATCGAGCGCAGGGTCGCGAGGTCGGCCAGGTAGAGGCCGGTATAGAGGATGCGCACGGCGACGAAGCCGACGGCGAGCAGATCGATCCGCTCCTGCGGCGCCTGGGTCAGCTCGGCGACGAACACCGCGGCGGCGAATAGCGGAAAGACCTCGAGATGGTTGCGATGCGCCCAGTCGCCACGCTGGCGCCAGCCGCTCAGGTTCTCGAGCCAGGCGCGCGGCCGGTGATTGTCGAAATCCGGGCTGCCGGCCCGTTTGACCAGGAAGATGGTCAGATGGGGCAGAACGCCGGCCGCGAGGATCATCCAGTAGGCGAGGTGCATGGCGGGTTTTCTCCGGCCTTGTTCTTATGGTCTTGGGGTCACGCCGGCGGCAGGCCGCCGCCCAGGTTGAAGCGGACGGCCGGATGGAACAGCCGCGGCAGATCGAGCGTCGCGTCGCGCGCCTGGCGCATCGCGACGAAGGCGGCCTCGTCGATGCCGTCGCGGACATGGTTGTTGGCCGTCCGCTCTGCCGGGACTGACGTCACCCACGCGGCCGCACGGGTCGCCGGCGGGTAGTCGTGCCCGACGAACAGCCGCGTCGCCTCGGGCAGGTTCAGGATCCGGCGGATCGAGCGATAGAGCGTCGCCGCGTCGCCACCGGGGAAATCCGCGCGCGCCGTGCCGCAGTCCGGCATGAACAGGGTATCGCCCAGGAAGACCGCATCGCCGATCAAGTAGCTGAGGCAGGCCGGCGTGTGGCCCGGCGTCGCCAGCGCCACGCCGTCGAGCCCGCCGATGCGGAACCGCTCCTCGGCGGCGAACAGATGATCGAAGCCGTCGAGCCCGTCGGGGCCAAGCGCGAACTGGTCGCGGAAATTCTCGTGCACCTTGCGCACGCCGGCGCCGATCGCCCGCCGGCCGCCCAGGCGTTGCTTCAGATAGGCCCCGGCCGACAGGTGGTCGGCATGGATATGGGTTTCGAGCAGCCATTGGATCGTGAGCCCGCGGCGCTCGACGTCGGCGGCGATCCGGTCGGCGTTGCCGGTCGATGTCGTACCGGTCGCGGGATCGAAGTCGAGCACGGGGTCGATGATCGCGGCTATGCCCGCCTCCGGGTCGGCGACCAGGTAGGAGACGGACTTCGTCGTCTCGTCGAAGAATCCGGTGACGTCCGGGGCCATCGAAAACTCCTGCATGCCGAAGGGTTTAGTCGAACGGCAGGTCGTGCTGCCGTTCGGCGCTTTTCGGGAAGGGTACCATGGTCAGCCGCGTCTTGCCCGCGAGATAGGCGTCGAACCCTCGGGGGAACAGATCGGAGATCGCCGGCGCGCGCACGTCCAGGCCGCCGGTATAAGCGCCGAAGGCCGGCAGGATCACGCGGGTCTCATCGACGACGAAGCAGCGGCAGGTCAAATGCCGGCCGTGGACCGAGATGCTCGCCTTCGGATGGAAATGGCCGCTCAACTCCCCGGCGGCGGCATCGCGCCGCGCCTCGTGGCGCAAGGTGAGCGGGCCGAGCGGCAGGGCGTCGACCACGACCCGGCCGCCGAGCGCCGGGCCCGGGGCCGGATCGTGATTGCCGGCGACCCAGATCCAGTCCTGGCGGCCGACCAGCGTTGCGAGCGACGCGGCATCGTCGGCGCGCAGATGATCGGCGCCCCGGGCATCATGGAATGAATCGCCGAGCGCCACGACTGAGGCCGGGTCCCAGCGCCGGACCAGCGCGGCCAGCGCCGCCAGCGTCGCCCGCGTGTCGTAGGGCGGCAGCAGCGCGCCGCGGCGGGCGAAGGCGGCGCCCTTCTCGAAATGCAGGTCGGCGACGATCAGCGTGCGTGCGTCGGGCCACCAGATCGCCCCGCTCGGGTCGGCGATGAGGGTGGTGCCGGCAAGCGTCAGCGCGACGGGCTTCATGGCGGGGGCGGGGGACGAGTAGTTCACCCGGATGGTGTTAGAACATGGAACGCTCCGACGCCAGAGTATCCGGCACGAGGCAGGCCGGGTCGCGTGTCGCCCGGCACTCCTCATCGTCATCCCCGGGCTCGACCCGGGGATCCACGCGTAGCCGCGAGACACGAAGCCCCCGGAAAGGCGTGGATGGCCGGGTCAGGCCCGGCCATGACGGCGGAGAATGAGTTCTTTACTCTCCGGCAGCCGGGTCAAGCCCGGCAGTCTCGCCTACTTCGGCTTTTTCACGACCGCGCCCGATTGGCGCGGCTGATCGTCCGGCACCGGGATCGGGGCGCTCGCTTCCAGCACCGGCGCGATCGAGCGCTGGCAATCGAGCACGGCAACCGCCGCCAGCAGTTGCGGGTCGCCCGGACGGGCTGCCGCGACACGGCCGGCGGCGAGGCAGTCGGGCGAGGCGGGTGCCGGCCGTTCGGCGACGGCCTCGATCTGCGGCGGCGGCTTCAGCGCGCCGGGCAGGGCCGCCTCGTGGCCGGCATAGGTCTCTTCCAGCCCCGCGACCGTCAGGTCCGGGACCAGGCCGTTGTCCTGCAGCCAGGCACCCGACGGGCGGCGCAGGAACCAGCCGGTCGCGACCAGCGTCCGGCCGTCCGGCAGCGCCTGATGCCCCTGCGAGATGCCCTTGCCGAAGCTGGGCGTGCCGATCAGCGTCGCGCGGCCATGATCGCGCAATGCCGCCGCCAGCACCTCGGACGCGGAAGCAGTGTCGCCGTTGATCAGCACGACCGCCGGGATGGCATTGGGCAGGCCGGCCGGCGGGCGGGCGACGTGATGTTCGTCGGGATGGCCGACGCTCCAGAAGGTCGCGAGCCATGCGCCGTCCGGCAGCAGCAGGCCGGCGGCGTCCTCGGCCTCGGAAATGAGGCCGCCCAGGTTGCCGCGCAAGTCGAGCACCAGGCCGCGCGGCGCGGGCTCGGCCGCGAACAGGCGACCCGCCTGGCGGCGCAGCTCCTGGCCTGCGTCCCGGGTGAAGGCGTTGAGGCGCAGCACCGCGACGTCGCCGACGACGCGCGCCTCGACCCGCGGGATCTTCACGGCACCGCGCGTCGCCACCAGGCGCAGGTGCTTGCCCTGACGGTTGATGTCGATCGTGGCCGCGGTCGCCGCCTCGGCGCGCGACAGCTTGGTGAAGGCCTTGTTGTCGAGGTCATGGGCCTTGGTGCCGTCGAGGGCGGTGATCACGTCGCCGATGGCGAGGCCGGCCTTGGCCGCGGGGCCTTCCTGATAGAGCCGGGTCACCAGAAAGCCCGCGGGCGTGGCGCGGACCTGGAAACCCAGCCCGCGATAATGCTCGGATGAATCGGCCAGCTTGTCCCACACGGCCTCGCCGCCCGGCTCCTCCATCTTGGAATGCGGGTCGAGTGCTGTGGTCATGGCCGCGATCGCTGCGTCGGACAGATGATCGGCGTCGGCGCCCGGCTCGGCTTCGAGCGACCGCAGATGATCGAGGAGCGCGGTCTCGGCCGGCTGGGTCGCCTCGAGCGGCGGACGCTGGGCCCAGTCCAGGCGCGGGGCCGATCCGGGCTTGACCTCGGGTGTGCGCTGCTGGGCAGCGGCATCCATGCCCTCGCTCGCCGCGGCGGCCAGCATGGTCGCGTCGACCGGGACGACATAGGCGCCGAGCGTCAGCCGCCAGGCGGCGTCAAGCCGGGCTTCCGGTCCGGTAAGCTTCGGTGCGGGAGCGGCTTCGGATGCCATATCGGCGCAGCCGGCGAGACCACCGATCGCGAGAAGAAGTGCCCCAAGACGCGATCGCGCACGCAGCATTGTGACGGCCGGCTCCTGACCCTGTTGCAAATCTGGAGCGGGGATGGTCGATCACAGAGGTAAACAGGTTCTTCACGTTGGCGCCGAATCGCGCAGCGTGCAATCAAATGTCACAGCCGAAAACGCCGCCGCCGAGCTTGCCGAGTCCGGCAATGAGCGAGCCGATGCCCACGCTGCGCAAGGGCAGGTAGGGCTTACCGGCCTGACGGCACAGGCGTTTTACCGAGGCGGCGGCGTCATGGCTGATGCAGTCGACCGGAAAGCACGCGACATCCGCACGGCTGATGAGACCTGGGAGCAAACCGGCCCGATCCTCGATGCCGCCGTCGTGGTGCAGCAGCTCGATCGCGGTCCGGTCGGCGAAGGCGCGCAGCCGCTGCACCTCGCCGGGCCGCCCGCCGACATAGAGCAGGCTTCGGACGCCCGGCGGCGCCGGCACCGGTTCGTCCGCAGCCGGCTCTCGCGGTGAGAATTCGGCCTCGATGGCGGCGAGTTCCTCGGCGAGGGCCGCGGCACGGGCCTCGGCCTCGTGGCGGGCGGCCTCGCTCTCGGCCAGGACGCGTTGCGCCTTCTCGGCACGCTGCTCCGCCCGCAGGCGCCGGGCGGCCTCGTTGCGCAGCCTGCCGTCCAATTCACCGACCAGCCGGCGCAGGGCTGCGACCTCGTCGTCGGCCGGCGCCGCGGCGGGCCGATCGTTCGCGCGGGCGACCGCCGCCGCCAGGGTGGCGTCGAGCTGCCGGATGGTCGCGTCGGAAGCTTGGATGTGTGCCTGGCTTTTCTCGAGCTTGCGCTCGAGCTCGGACTTTTCCTTCTCCAACTGGGTCAGTCGGCGGATGTCGGCGCGATTGGCGGCGCCGACCAGGTGGGACAGCATGTGCACGTCGGCGAAGGCCTGCTTCACCTGCGCGTCGGTCGCGGCCGGATGGCTGAGGAGCGCCCAATAGGCGCCCGGGATCTCACCCGCCTGCTTTGCCTCGTCCCACAGGTGCCGGACCGCGTCCGTCGTCTTCGCCTGGGCGAAACGGTTGAGTGCCGCGTGGTGGCGCTTGTCCAAGGCCTTCTGCAGCAGCTTGCCGCCATCGTCGTGACGAGCGGCCAGCCGGACGCCCTCGCCATGGATCTCGTGTTCGCTGAGATCGGCCAGATCGCGGCCGGTCACCTTGGCGGCGATCTGCCGCAGCTCGCGAGTGGTGAGGCAGGTGCCGATGATCGAGCAATGCAGCGTCGGTGACAGGTCCCAGATCCGGCTGCGCCGCTTCGCCGGCGCCGTCAGCATCGCCGCCAGCTCATCGTCGCTGACTGTCGGCACCAGGGGCGTGTCGGCGAGGCGGCCCGGCAGCCGCTGGGCCGCCGACGGCGTTCCGAAAATTGAAATCACGCGCTATCTCCCGACCGCCCACTATCCATGGCGCTATATTTGTATAAATATAGCGCCATGGATAGTGGCAAGCCGTAAGATCCCTCGGGTCGCACTTGTATCGGGGGAAGCCAGATGAAGCTCAGCGCGCGCAACCAGCTCGAAGGCAAGATCGTCGCCGTGACCAAGGGCCAGACCACTGCCCATGTCCGGATCGATATCGGCGGCGGCGTCATCGTCACCTCGTCGATCACGAACGAGGCGGTCGATGACCTGGGCCTGGCCGTCGGCGACACGGCTTTCGCCGTGATCAAGGCGTCCGACGTCATGGTCGCGAAATAGCATGCGCCGCCATCTGGTCCCGCTGATCGCTGTCTGGCTGGTGCTGGCCGCCTCGACCGGCTGGGCTCAGGTGGCGGTCACGGGCTCGGTCGCGAAGCCGCTGTCGCTCTCTGCGGCCGATCTCGCCGCCGATCCGCTCGTGACCATCCATTCCTCGTTCACGACCGGCCATGGCACCGAGACGGCGGATTATGCCGGCGTGCCGCTCTGGACCGTGCTGCAGCGCGCCGGCCTGGTCGACGGCACCGCCAAGGGCGCGCATCTGCGCCATGGCATCCTCGTCACTGGCGTCGACGGCTATGGCGTGCTGCTGTCGGCGGGCGAGCTCGATCCGGAATTCGCCGGGGTGCAGGCGATCCTGGCGGTCCGCAAGGACGGCCAGCCCTTGGTCGCCGACGAGGGCGTGCGCCTGATCGTGCCCGGCGACAAGCGTGCGGCCGCAGCGTGCGCCATGTCGTCAAGATCGAGGTGCTGTAGACCTGACGGACGAGGGCATTTCGTCAGCTGGCGACCGCCGGCATTACGCGCTCATTCCACTTCGTGACGTTTACGCCCCTCACAAGAAGCCATAGGGCCAGCGACGATTCGCCGATCAATGCCGGGATCAGGATCGCGGGCGTTATCAGGTTCGAGAATGCGGGGGCAAAAAGCGCCGAAAAGGAAGCGATCAAATAACTGATGCCGGCGGCTTGCATCAGTATGCCCACGATTTTGGGGAGGTAACCGGATATGAAAATAAGATACCCTTCCAACAGGCAGGCGCAACCAAAGAATATGAGCGCAATATTAAACGACATATCATGCGCGGCGAGGGAAATATAAGAGAGGGCGTATAGCTGTTGAGGTTCAAATGCGTTTCCGTAAACGGTGCCGCCCAACACATGCGGTACCATTAGAAGAAACAGCTTGCTGATGGTCTCAACAGAAAGAGACATGATGGCGAAAAGTGTGAAAAGCAAAGAAAGATTCTTGCTTACGGGTTTGAACAGCAGGTATTCGATCCACAACTGTGCAACTGCAATCAGCGGTACGATCAGGTTCCCGGCAACACTGATCTGCCATAGTTCCGATGATGCCGTAATGTTGTGCGCCGTTGCTGCGGCATCGCCCGATACAACAAGCTTGCTCATGACGAATCCTTCCGAGAATCCGCCGAACAGAATGATCAATAGATATAAGGCGCCGGCCGTTCGCGCATAAAGCTGCGGTGAATGTTCTATGGTCCTATTGGCCATCTTTCTCTCTCGGTAATTGAATCTTCCCAGAGTCTCGGGCGAAACGCACCGAGCCTTCGATGACCCGCCGATCCGCCTCGCTCAAATGTGCCCTTGCCCTCGCGAGCGGTTGGCATCGCCACAATGAACCGAAAGCCACGATGCTGAAGGGATTGGTGTATGTCCATCCCGACGCGACGTTTGCGGGAATCCCGATCCCGTAGATATTCACCCCGCCGATTTCGAGCAGCATCGGCACGGCGAGCGGCGAGATGCCAGGCCCGGCACGTCGGAGCGGTCCCTGGACCAGCTCAGCTCGATTGCAGGAAATCGACGAGGGCGGCGGCCGTCTCCGCGGGCACCTCCTCCTGTAGGGTATGGCCGCAGGCGAGGGCTTGGCCGCGGACATCGGCAGCCTTCTCGCGCCAGGTCGCCAGCACGTCGTAAAGGTCCCCGACCACGCCTTTGGCGCCCCAGAGAGCCAGCAGCGGCGCCTCGATCCGCCGGTCGGCATCGGCCGCATCATGCTCGAGGTCGATCGATGCTGCCGCCCGATAGTCCTCGCAGATGGCGTGGATGGCGCCCGGCTGGCGGTAGCAGCGCAGATATTCCTGGATCAGTTCCTCCCGCGGCGCGCCCGGTGTCCGGCTCTGCCCCGCGAGATGGTGCCGCAGATAGAATTCCGGGTCGGCGGCGATCAACCGCTCCGGCAGCGGTGCCGGCTGGATGAGGAAGAACCACCAGAAATACCGGGTGGCGAAGGTCCGATCGGTCCGAGCGTACATCGTCGCCGTCGGCGCAATATCGAGCACCGCGATGCGCCGTACCGCGTCCGGATGATCGAGCGCCAGGCGGTGGGCGACGCGGCCGCCGCGGTCATGGCCGACGACGGCGAAGCGGTCATGGCCAAGCGCGCGCATCACCGCCACCTGGTCGCGCGCCGTCACCCGCTTGGAATAATTGACGTGAGCCTCGCCGCCGTCGGGCTTGGCGGAGTCGCCGTAGCCGCGCAGGTCGGTCGCGACGACGGTGTGGCCGGCCGCGACCAGTCGCGGCGCCACGGCATGCCAGGTTGCGTGCGTCTGCGGATGGCCATGCAGCAGCAATACCGGGGCGCCCTTGCCGGCCCGCACGCCATGAATATGGACACCGGGCTCGGTCTCGATATCGAAGGGCTGAAAGCCCGGCATCAGATCACTGGTCATTGTGCATCTCCATCGAGCCGCTACGGTCAGAGGACCCTCATCAGGAAGGTCGCGATGACGATCATGATGGCGCCGCCGACCCGCGTGGCGATCTGCGCGAAGGCCATCAGCCCCATGCGGTTGGCCGCACCGAGGATGGCGACGTCACCCGTGCCGCCGAGCCCGGAGTGGCAGGCCGTGACGATGCCCGCCTCCACGGGGAACATATTGAGCTTTCGGCCGACGAAGAAGCCCGACGCGATCATCGACAGCACCGAGGTCGTACAGATGAGAATGTAGCCGGGGGTGAGGGAGGCGACGAGTTGTTGCCACGAAACCAGCAGCGTTCCCATCGCGACCAGAATGGCAAAGGTCAGGTTCGTCGACATGAACCGGTTGATCTGATGGGCGCCGCGCTCCATGTCCGCCGGCAGCAGCTTCGATAGTTTGAGGGCGGTGGCGCTGATGATCATGAGGATCGGCGCCGGGATGGCCGTGTAGGGTGCCAGCACCGTGCCGAGGATGAAGAGCGCGCAGGACAGCACGATGCCGCAGCCGAGCAGCGACAGGTCGATCTCCTCACGCGGTCCGTCCTCGCTGAGAACATCGCCGTCTCCGGTGCGCACCAGCATGCCCTGTCCGCTGAGTCGTGGCCATGTTTCGCCGAGCCGCGCCAGGAGGCCGGCGCCGATGATGGCGACGACGTTGCCCAGGAACGCCGCCGGCACCATCTGGGCCACGAGCTCGCCCTGCGGACGGCCCAGGATTTCCGAATAGCCGATGGAGAGCGGCAGCACGCCTTCCGCCAATCCTCCGCCCAGGATCGGGATCACGATGAAAAAGAACGTCTCCCTCGGACTGTGGCCGAAGGCGAGACCCACGAGGATCCCCGCCGCGATGGCGGTGAGCGTGCCCACCAGCAGCGGCACGAACATGCGGATGAAGCCCTGCACCAGCACCCGGTGCGGCATGCCCAGAATCGAGCCCGTCACCAGGCAGGCGATGAAGAAATACTGGAAGTTCGCCGTGCGGAACGTCGTGGCGACAGCCTTCAGTGCCGCTTCCGGCATCAGCCCGTGGCCGACGATGGCGGAGGGCACGAAGAGGCAGAGGATGGCCGTGCCGCCGATCTGCTTCAGGATGGGGATGGTCTGACCGAGCTTGCCCAGCCCAAAGCCGAGCAGCATGAGCACGGAAAGCCCGCCGATCACGTCGTTGGGCAGATTTCCGCTCCATACTGCGACGGCCGACACCGCCGCAGCCGCTGCATAAACAGGCCACGGCAAGGGGCCGATGTGCAGCCGGTCCGGCTGTGGCGAGGCCCGTTCCTGCGTTCCGGCTTCATGGACGACGACGTCTGACATTCTTTCCCCCCTCGGTTCAGGACATATGTTCTCGTTCGGTCCGCGCGGAGCGGACCGGTGCATGACTCCAGGCGCGACGGCGGCTCAGAAGAGCCAAGGGTTTTCCGTGCGGTAATGCTGCTCGAAGCTGCGGATCTGGCCCGCCTCGGCGAGCGTGACACCGACCGCGTCGAGCCCGCGCAGAAGCGCGTCCTTGCGCAGGGCGTCGATCTCGAAGGGGATGCTCTCGCCGGTCCCGTCCAGCGAGATGACCTGGCCGGGCAGGTCGATGCGCATGCGGTTGGTCTCGGGCTTCGACACCACCTCGATGATGTGCTCCACGATCAGGCGATCGAGCGTCACGGTCAGCAGGCCGTTATTGCGGCAATTGTCGTCGAAGATGCCGGCGAAGGAGGTGCCGACAAGGGCACGGATGCCCAGCTGCGAGAGCCCCCAGACCGCATGCTCGCGGCTGGAGCCGCAGCCGAAATTGGGCCCGACGACGAGGAAGCGCGCGCTCTCGTACCCCGGACGGTTCAGGATGAAGTCCGGGTCCGGCACGCCGTCGCGGAAGCGCAGCAGGTTGAAGGCGCCCACGTCGAGCCCCGCGCGGTCGATGCCCTTCAGGAAGGTCTTGGGCATGATCACGTCGGTGTCGACGTTGGGCAGGGCGAACGGGGCGGCGATGCCCTCGACCGTCGCGAACGGCTGCATGGCTCAGGCCTCCTCGGTGAAGCGGCGGACGTCGGTGATGCGGCCGCGGACGGCGGCGGCTGCCACCATGGCCGGGCTCATCAGGTGGGTCCGGGCGCCGGCACCCTGCCGGCCCTCGAAGTTGCGGTTGGTGGAAGATGCGCAGCGGTCGCCGGGGGCGAGCACGTCGTCGTTCATGGCGAGGCACATGGAGCAGCCCGCCTGGCGCCACTCGAAGCCGGCCTGCTGGAAGATTTCGGCGATGCCCTCGGCCTCGGCCTGCGCACGCACGGCGCTCGACCCCGGCACGACGATCGCCCTCAAGCCCGGCGCCACGCTTCGGCCCTTCAGCACACGCGCCGCGTCGCGCAGGTCCTCGATGCGCGCATTGGTGCAGGAGCCGATGAAGGCGTGGCTGATGGCGATGGCATCGATGGGGGTACCGGGTGCCAGATCCATGTAGGCGAGCGCCCGTTCCGCTGCACGCCGGCGGGCCGGATCGCTCTCGCCGTCCGGTGCCGGAATGTGCCCCGTCACCGCCGCCGCCTGGTCCGGGCTCGTGCCCCAGGTGACCATGGGGGCGACCTCGGCCACGTCGAGTTCGAACGTGCGATCGAAGGCGGCATCGGCATCGGTGCGCAGTTCCGCCCAGGCGCGCACTGCCTTGTCCCAGAGGGCCCCCTTCGGTGCGCGCGGGCGCCCCTCGATATAGTCGAACACCTTGCTGTCCGGCGCGATCACCGCGCCGCGCGCGCCGGCCTCGACGATCATGTTGGCGAGCGTCATGCGGCCCTCGACACTGAGGGCCGCAACGGCCGGTCCGTCGAACTCCACCGCATGACCGGCGGCGCCATCCGCGCCGATGCGCCGGATCACCTCCATGACCATGTCCTTCGCGGTCACGCCAAGTCCCGGGCGGCCGCTCAAGGTGATGCGCATGGTCTTCTGACGGCGATAGACCAGGGTCTGGGTCGCCAGATAATGCTCGATGTCCGACGTGCCGATGCCGAAGCCGAGCGCGCCCAGGGCGGCGTAGGAGGTGGTGTGGCTGTCGCCGGCCGCCACGACCATGCCCGGCATCACCAGGCCCTGTTCCGGTGCGACCACATGCTCGATGCCTTGCCGCGGATCGAGCACGTCGAACAGCTCGATGCCGAAGTCGCGGGCATTCTCCGCGAAATAGGCGGCTTGGCGCGCCGCACCGGCGTCGGGCATGGTGGCGGTGCGCCGGGGCGTGGTCGGGTTGACGTGGTCCACCACCATCAGTGCCGCCGCCGGATTCCAGACCTTGCGCCCGGCCTCGCGCAGGCCGGTGAAGGCTTGCGGGCTCGTGTATTCGTTGAGGATGGTGCGATCGACGTAAAGCAGCACGCGCCCTCGGTCATCGAGCTCGCGCACCGTGTGGGCGTCGACGATCTTGTCGTATAGCGTTCTCGGCCTCGGCATCGGACGGCCCTTGTGTTTGATGATTCCTGATAGAAACTTAGGGAGGCTGAGGCCGGCCGGGCCAATGCTGGTTTCCTATCAATCCATGCCGGCGCGGAATGAACGATGGAGCTTTCCTGGCTCGAGGATTTCCTGGAGTTGGCGGCGTGCGGCAACTTCTCCCGGGCCGCCGAACACAGGGGCATGACGCAGCCGGCCTTCAGCCGCCGCATCAAGGCGCTGGAGGACTGGGTCGGGGCCGATTTGATCAATCGCGACACCCATCGCATCGCACTGACCCCGGCCGGAGAGCGGTTTCAGCAGGTGGCGGACGAGACGATCCGGCGCCTGAGGCTTGGCCGCGAGGAGGTGCGGGAGACGGCCGCGGCCACGGCCTCGACCTTGAGGTTCGCGGCCACCCATGCGCTGTCGATGACGTTCTTCCCGGTCTGGCTGCGCGCGTTGCAGTCGCGGGCAAAGCTTGACATCGCGGTGCGGCTGACCGCCGACAACATGCAGGCCTGCGAGAAGCTGATGCTGCAAGGCCAGGCCCAGTTCCTGCTGTGCCATCACCATCCCGCGGCGGCCACGGTGCTGGACCCGGCGCATTTCCAGTCACTGACCCTGGGTGAGGACCTACTGCTGCCGGTCAGTGCGCCGATCCAGGACGGGCGAGAGGCGCTTTACGCCCTGCCGGGCACGCCGGAACGTCCCGTGCCGCACCTGGCCTATGGTGCCGAGTCCGGCATGGGTCGGATCCTTGCCGCGGCGAGGGCGAGCAACGGCCAGCCGGCGTATCTGACACCGAGTTTCGCCTCGCATGCCGCCATGGTGCTGGCGGCCATGACGCGCGACCGCGGCGGCGTCGCGTGGCTGCCGCTCAGCCTGGTCCAGGCCGACCTGGCCTCGGGCAGCCTGGTGCGTGCCGGAGACGAGGGCTGGGACATCCCGATCGAGATCCGGCTCCAACGCCCCCGTGCCCGCCAGGCGCCCGCGGCCGAGGCCTTCTGGTCGCTGGCGAGCAAATAGGGCGCGGATGGGGTTGGTCTACGCCCGCAGGAAGGGCGTCAGGGCCTTGATCAGGCCTTCGGGATCTTCCTCTTCGATGAGATGCCCACAGGGGAGCGCCTCGCCGCTGACGTTTTCGGCACCCTGGCCCCACATGGATACGACGTCGAAGAGCTGACCGACGGCACCCTTGGCACCCCAGATCGCCTTCAGTGGCTGCGTGATCTTTCGATTGGCGGCTTTGCGGAGCTGCCGGTCGATTGTGGCCGCTGCCCGATAATCTTCGCACGCCGCGTGGATGGCGCCGGGCGACGTGTAGCAACGCAAGTACTCGCGGAACGCAACTGGCAAGACGGCGCCGGGCGTCTTGCTCTGCACATCGAGATGAGCGCGGAGGTACACTTCCGGATTGCCGGCGATCATCTGTTCCGGCAGCGGCGCCGGCTGGATCTGGAAAAACCACCAGAAATATCGGGTCGCGAACTCCTCGTTCGTCTTCTCATACATCCCGTCGGTCGGTGCGATATCGAGCATCGCCCCGCGGGTCACGGCCTCGGGATGATCGAGCATCATGAATTCGAGCACGCGCCCGCCGCGGTCATGCCCCACGGCCTGAAACCGGTCGAAACCCAGTGAGCGCATGACCTGGACCTGATCGGCACCCATGGCACGCTTGGAATAGTTCACATGGTCGGGGCCGCCGTCCGGCTTGCTCGAATCGCCATAGCCGCGCAGGTCGGTCAGCACGACCGTGAAGCGCTGGGCCAGGATGCCGGCGACCTTGTGCCAGGCGACGTGCGTCTCGGGATGGCCATGGATGAGCAGCAGCGGCGGCCCTTTGCCGCCGACCAGGGTATTGATCGTGACGCCGCTGGTCATCGTACCGTTCACGAGCACACCCTCGGTCCGGATTGTCGTGCGTCGGAACCCGGGAAAGAGCAGGCGATCGGCCGCTTCACCCGGGTATCCGGAATCCGCGCCCTGGGCGGCCGTCTCACCGCTCTTGGCGGCAAGCGCTGCAACGGGCGCGGCCAGAGCGGCGAGGCCGAGGCCCGCGCCGAGGATCGCGCGGCGGTTAAGCATCAGCGGGCTCTCATTCACGTTCCTGTCTCCTTTGGTCAAATCGACGCCGATTGAAGTCGAATGCCCTGGCATTGCGGCCGGGATCGGAAACAGGCGGCTCTATGGGTCAGTCTCGGGCGTCGAAACTTTGGTCGGCTGAGTATTGGTGTGCCGCCAAGTCTGTTTCCGAGATCAAACATCGTCTGGACGGGGCGGGCGATCCAATGCCGATCGCCGATCAAACGATGCACGGTGCGCATGTATTTAGTGAGGAGCAGGGATCGCCCGTCTTTGACTGGTCGGCCTTGGCCTACGGCGCGTCCCGCTCCATCGCCTCGCGAATGAGCGTCTCCGCGTCTTCCAGCAGCGCGTCTTCGTTGCCGTAGACGGTCTCCCGGCCGATCTCGAGCAGCACCGGCACGGCGAGCGGCGAGATCCGGTCGAGCCGGCGGTGGGTGATGCGGCCCTTCACGCGGCCCAGCATCTCGCCCAGCCGCTTGATGTCGGTGAGGCCGGTCGCGGCGTCGGCGCGGGTCGCGCGCAGCAGGATATGGTCCGGCTGATGCTTGCGCAGCACGTCGTAGATCAGGTCGGTGTTGAAGGTGACCTGCCGCCCGGTCTTGGCCAGGCCCGGCAGGTTGCGGTCGATCAGCCCGGCGATCACGGCGCAGTTGCGGAAGGTCCGGCGCAGCATCGAGGACTCGGCCATCCAGGCCTCGAGGTCGTCGCCCAGCATGTCCTCGGCGAACAGCTCGTCGAGCTCGCCTTTGTGCCGGCCGGGCGGCTGGACGCTCCATACCGCCAGCACATAGTCCGACGCGACGAAGCCGAGCGGCCGCAGGCCCATGCGCTCCATGCGCTTGGTCAGCAGCATGCCGAGGGTCTGGTGGGCATTGCGGCCCTCGAAGCAATAGGCGACCAGGAACCAGCGCGGGCCGCGCGGGAAGCTCTCGATCAGCAACCCGCCCTCGGGCGGCATCTGGCTGCGCCAGCGCTGCAGCGCCAGCCATTCCTTGACGTCGGTCGGCAGGGTCGCCCATTGGCCGGGATCGGCGATGATCGCGCGCACCCGGTCGGCGAGATATGTGGACAGCGGCAGCTTGCCGCCGGCATAGGCCGGGATCTTGGGATCGCCGCCGCCGGTTGCGCGATGGGCGATCACGGTCATGTCACGGATCTCGACGAAGCGCAGCAGCTGGCCGGCGAACAGGAACGTATCGCCGGGCCGAAGCTGCTGGGCGAAATATTCCTCGACCTCGCCCAGCATCGGCCCGCCGCCGAGCCGAACCTTGAGCACGGTCGCCTCGACGATCGTGCCGATGTTCATGCGGTAGCGCCGCGCGACCTGCTCGCCCGCGACCTGGTAGCGGCCGAGCGAATCCTGGAACAGCTTGTGCCAGCGCTCGTAGTTGGCGAGCGCATAGCCGCCGGTCGCGACATAGTCCAGGCAATCGTCGAAGGTCTTGCGGTCGAGGGTGCGATAGGGGGCGGCGCCCGCGACTTCGCCATAGAGATCGTCCGCGGTGATCGGCTCGGCGCAGGCGAGGCCCAGGATATGCTGGGCCAGCACGTCGAGCCCGCCGGGCTTCGGCCGGTCGCCGTCAAGCTCGTGGGCCGCGACCGCGTCGACGGCCGCCCGGCATTCCAGCACTTCGAACCGGTTGGCCGGCGCCAGGATCGCCCGGCTCGGCGCGTCGAAGCGATGGTTGGCCCGGCCGATGCGCTGGACCAGGCGGGCGACGCCCTTGGGCGCGCCGATCTGCACGACCAGGTCGACCGCCGCCCAGTCGACGCCCAGGTCGAGCGACGAGGTCGCGACCACCGCGCGCAGTTTGCCCGACGCCATCGCGGCCTCGACCTTGTGGCGCTGCTCGGTCGCCAGGCTGCCGTGGTGGAGCGCGATCGGCAGGTTGTCGTCGTTCTGTTTCCACAGCTCCTGGAACACGATCTCGGCCTGGGCACGGGTATTGACGAACACCAGGGTCGTGCGGTGCGCCTTGATCGCCAGATAGATCTCGGGCAGCGCGTGCACACCCATATGGCCGGCCCAAGGCAGCTCGGCCGCGGGCTCCAGGATCGAGATTTCCGGCTCGGGCGTGGCGCCGCCGCGGATGCGGGCGACCGGCGCGCCGTCGGGCGCCAGATAGGCAGCGAGATCGTCCGGCCAGGCGACGGTCGCCGACAGGCCGATGCGCCTGGCGCCCGGCGCCAGCTTCGCCAGCCGTGCCAGGCCGAGCGCCAGCAGGTCGCCGCGCTTGGTCCCGGCCAGCGCATGCAGCTCGTCGATCACGATCGCCTTCAGCCCGGCGAACATGGCCCGTGCCTCGGGATAGGAGATCAGCAGCGCCAGCGACTCGGGCGTGGTCAGCAGCATGTGCGGGGGGTCGGTTTTCTGCCGCTGCCGTTCCTTGGCGCCGGTGTCGCCGGTCCTGGTCTCGATGCGCAGGTCGAGCCCCATCTCGCCGACCGGCGCCATCAGGTTGCGCTGGATGTCCGCGGTCAGCGCCTTCAGGGGCGAGATGTAGAGCGTATGCAGGCCGGGCGGTGCTGAGCGCGCCAGATCGACCAGGCTCGGCAGAAAGCCTGCGAGCGTCTTGCCGCCGCCGGTCGGCGCGATCAGCAGCGCCGAGCGCCCGGCCTCGGCCGCGGCCAGCATGGCGAGCTGATGGCCGTGCGGGCGCCAGTCCCGGCCATGGAACCAGGCGCGGAAGCGCTCGGGCAGGATCGTCTCGGGCGGGTGGCTTTCGGGCGGGGGAACTTCGTCTGGCATGTCCCGCTTAGTTTGGCGCAAGCCTCTGGTTTTGCCAGCCCCGCGAGGCCATCCTTCTAGCAATGACCCAAGCGCCCCATCCCGAAACCTGGCTGAAACCGGTCCCCGGCGGGCTCTATTGCCTGCCCGGCGATTTCTTCATCGACCCGACCCGGGCTGCCGATCGGGCGGTCATCACCCATGGCCATTCGGACCATGCGCGCGCCGACAACGGCGCCGTGCTGGCGACAGCGGAGACCATCGCCATCATGAAGCACCGCCTGGGCGAGCGCGCCGGCGCCAGCCATCAGGCGCTCGGCTATGGCGAAACGATCCGGCTGGGCGAGGTCCAGGTCCGCCTGGTGCCGGCCGGCCATGTGTTGGGCAGCGCCCAGGTCGTGCTCGATTGGAAGGGCAGCCGCGCCGTCGTCTCGGGCGACTACAAGCGCCGCCGCGATCCGACCTGCGCGCCGTTCGAGCCGGTGCCGTGCGACGTGTTCGTGACCGAGGCGACGTTCGGCCTGCCGGTGTTCCGCCATCCGCCGGACGGCGAGGAGATCGACAAGCTCTTGCACCTGCAGCGGCTCTATCCCGAGCGTTGCCTGCTGGTCGGCGCCTATTCGCTCGGCAAGGCGCAACGCGTGCTGGCGCTGATCCGCGCGGCCGGCCATGACGATCCGATCTATCTTCATGGCGCCATCGCCGCCATGTGCGGGCTCTACGAGAGTTTCGGCCAGCGCTTCGGCGATGTGCGCCCGGCGCTCGGTGCCAGCAAGGACGAGCTCAAGGGCCGCATCATCATCGCCCCGCCCGGCAATACCGCCGACCTCTGGGCGCGCAAGCTGCCAGATCCGGTCGTCGCCATGGCGTCCGGCTGGATGCGGGTCAAGCAGCGCGCCAAGCAATGGGGCGTGGAACTGCCGCTGGTCATCTCCGACCATGCCGACTGGGACGAGCTGACGCAAACCATGGATGATGTCGCAGCGCCCGAGATCTGGGTCACCCACGGCGCCGAGGAGGCGCTGATCCGCCAGGCGAGCCTGACCGGCCGCCGGGCGCGGGCGCTCCGGCTCGTCGGACTAGGGGAGGAAGAATGAACATGACCAGCAACCCGGCGCCCGAGATCGCGCGCACGCTCGAAACCTGGCACCGCATCGTCGCGGCAAAGGACGCGACCGACCTGCCGTCGATCCTGGCCGACGCGGTCCTGTTCCGCTCGCCGGCCTTCTTCAAGCCCTATCCGGGCAAGGAGGCGACCCTGCTGGTCTTGAGCACCGTGCTGACCGTGTTCGAGGATTTCGTCTATCACCGCGAGTTCCTGAGCCTCGACGGCCGGAGCGCCATCCTGGAGTTCTCGGCACGCGTCGGCGACAAGCAGTTGAAAGGCATCGACATGTTCCGCTTCGACGCGGCGGGCCTGATCGCCGAGATGGAGGTGATGATCCGCCCGGGCAACGCGCTGATGGCGCTCGGCCAAACGATGGCGGAGCGCGCCGGCCCCAAGCTCAAGGCGCTCCTGGCCCAGACGTCGTAGCCGGGCGGGCCCGGTGCTCGCCTTCGCCCGGCTGCTCGATGCGCTGCTGTTCACGCCGGCGCGCAACGGCAAGCTCCGCCTGATGGAGGAGTATTTCCGTAACGCCCCAGATCCGGAGCGCGGCTGGGCGCTCGCGGCCCTGACCGGTGCCCTGTCGTTCCGCGAGGCCAAGGCGGCGCAGATCCGGGCGCTGGTGCTGGAGCGGGTCGATGCCGAGCTGTTCGGCTGGTCCTACGACTTCGTCGGCGACCTGGCCGAGACGGCGGCGCTGATCTGGCCCGAGCGGCCGGGCGCCAACCGGGTGCCGGACCTGACCGAGATCGTCGAGGGCCTGATGACCGTCGGCCGCGGCCAGGTCGGGCGGCTGCTGGAGGGCTGGCTCGACGCGCTCGATGCGACCGGACGCTGGGCGCTCCTGAAGCTGATGACCGGCGGCATGCGCGTCGGCGTCTCGGCACGGCTCGCCAAGACCGCGGTGGCGGCGCTCGGCCCGGTCGATCCGGATCTGGTCGAGGAAGTGTGGCACGGGCTCGATGCGCCCTACGAGCCGCTGTTCGCTTGGCTCGAAGGCAAGGCACCAAAGCCCGATGCCGGCGAGCGTCCGACCTTCCTGCCGCTGATGCTGGCGACGCCGCTCGACGAGGGCGAGCTGGATCGCCTGCCGGCCGGCGACTATCTGGCGGAATGGAAATGGGACGGCATCCGCGTGCAGATCGCGGCACGCGGCGGCGAGAAGCGGCTCTATACCCGCACCGGCGACGAGATCTCGGCGGCCTTTCCTGACCTCGCGGCGATGCTGCCCGACCAGGTCGTGCTCGACGGCGAGCTGCTGGTCGGCAGTTTCGAGGCGATCGGCTCGTTCAACGATCTGCAGCAGCGCTTGAACCGCAAGAAGCCCGACGCGAAGCTGATCCAGCAATATCCGGCCTATGTCCGGCTCTATGACGCGCTCTGGATCGAGGGCGAGGATATCCGCGGCCTCACCCAGGTCGAGCGGCGCGCGCTGCTCGAGGATTGGTTCCGCCGCACCGCACGGCCGCGCCTCGATCTGTCGCCGCTCATTCCGTTCGAGAGCTGGGGCGAGCTCGCGACCTTGCGCAACGAGGCGCGCGAGCGCGGCATCGAGGGGCTGATGCTGAAGCGCTGTGACACGCCCTATCTCGCCGGCCGGCCCAAAGGCCCCTGGTTCAAATGGAAGCGCGGCGCACTCACGCTCGATTGCGTGCTGATGTATGCCCAGCGCGGCCATGGCAAGCGCTCGTCCTTCTATTCGGACTATACGTTCGGTGCCTGGCGCGGCGACGAGCTGGTGCCGGTCGGCAAGGCCTATTCCGGCTTCACCGACCAGGAGCTGGTCGAGATCGACCGCTGGATCCGCCATCACACGACCAACCGGTTCGGTCCGGTGCGCGAGGTCGAGCAGGGGCTGGTGATGGAGATTGCGTTCGACGCGGTGCAGGCCTCGACCCGGCACAAGTCCGGCCTGGCCATGCGCTTCCCGCGCGTCCACCGCATCCGCTGGGACAAGCCGGCGGCCGAGGCCGACCGGGTCGAGACCCTGCAGGCGCTGGTGGTGTGAGCGGAGAAACGCTTAGGCGGATACCCGATGCAGGGTCGCGCGATATTGCCCCGGCACGCCCAGGACGAGCGTGTCGTCGGTGAGCTTGAACGGCCGCACCTGCCGGGTTCCGACGTAGCGCGGCAGGTTGCTCGCATCGACGGCGACCGTCAGTTCCGTGTGTTCTTCGTTGATCGTCAGCGTCCCGAAATAGGCGACGAACGAATGGGCCGCGGCATCGATGGCCTCGGCGGACTTGTCCTGGCCGAGCCTGCGGGCGAGCTGGATGAAGGCGTGCCCGGTATCGTCGAAGACCGCAAAGCCGACGGGAGAGGTTCCGAGCGGCTCGGTAATTTCGCCTTCGGCGTTCCAGGTTTCGTAGGTGACGAGACGCCAGGTGCCGGCGATCTGGGTGGACTTGCCCATGATAAATCCTCCGGACAGGTTCGCCGGTGAGCCCCTGATTGCTGCCGACCCGCCGTCCGTCCTGCCAGGATACCCGAGGATCGGATCCGCCGCCACGCGCTCCTCGACATCTTCGAACGAACGTCGCCGGCGGGCCTATTGCACTCCGTCCCGCGGTTGTGGATTGATCGACCGGCCGCCGCTCGCCTCGAAAGGGATGTCCAGATGCCATTCGATCATTGGCTCGCCTTCGCTGCCGCTTCCGCCGTCATGCTCGCCATTCCGGGGCCGACCGTGCTGCTGGTCGTGTCCTACGCGCTCGGGCAGGGACGGCGCTCGGGCCTCGCGACCACGGCCGGTGTGGCGCTGGGCGATTTCACGGCGATGACCGCCTCGATGCTGGGCCTGGGCGTGCTGCTCGCGACCTCGGCGGCGCTGTTCACGGGGCTGCGCTGGATCGGTGCCGCCTATCTCATCTACCTGGGCATCAAGCTGTGGCGGGCGCCGGTCGGCGAGATCGGGACGGAAGAGGCGGCCGAGACCAAGGGCTGGCGCATGTTCCTCCATGCCTATGCGGTGACGGCGCTCAACCCCAAGAGCATCGTGTTCTTCGTCGCCTTCCTGCCGCAGTTCTTCCTGGCGACGGCGCCGATCGTTCCGCAGATGGTACTGTTCGAAGTGACCTTCCTGGTGCTGGCGACGGTGAATGCCGCGAGCTACGCGCTGCTCGCCTCGGCCGCGCGCCGCGCGGTCCGGCGGCCGGAAATCCAGCGCCGGGTCAACCGCGTCGGCGGCACCATGCTGATCGGCGCCGGCCTGTTCGCGGCGGCATGGAAAAAGGCGGCGGCGTAAAGGGTCTAGCCTCCGCCTGCCCGGTGACGGATCTCACTTCGCAGGGCGGCGATTTTGAGGTCAAACGGGAGGATCTGGTCAAGGGAGGGTGCCGTGCCAATTCCATGCGTGCCGGAGAATGCCGTCGCGAAGCTGATCATCGACAGTTGTGCCAACAGCTTCGCTGCTTGTCGCGGCGACTGTAACCGGTTTCTCAAGGCGGCGTTGGGTCCGTTCCTGGCCGATGGCTATCTGGACGGTCTCGATGCCGACGAGATCGTCGGCAAGCTGCAGGGGCCGGGCGAGGGTTGGACAGCGTCGCGCGACATAAAGACCGCGATTGCTCGGGCAAAGGCCGGCGATGTCGTCATCGCCGGCATGACTTCGAAGGCGCTTGCGCAGAAGCACGGCCATGTCGCGGTCGTGGTGGGCTGTGACGGGCAGCAGTCCGGCGAGACGATCGTCCCCCTCGGCTATGCCGGCGCGCTCGACAATCCGGCAGCACAGCTCGATGGCGGACGGCTGTCGGGCACCTTTCCCGCGACCCTGGTGCGCACCAGCGGGCTTGACTACTACTGCAAGACGCCTGATCGGGTTCCCGATTAACCGGGCCTCTTACGCAGGGGTTTCTGCTGAACAGCAGCAGCGAGGCGAGCGTCAGCCTCAGCGGGCGGCGTCGGCGGCCGGCAAGGCCTGCTGTCCCGGCTCGCGCTGCAGTTCCGGGACGAGATGGCCGAGCAATGCCAGCACGCGGGTGCCGTCGCGGGCGCGGGCGGCGTCCTCCATCTCGTCGATGGCGCGGGCGAGCACGGCATAGTCGGCCGTGCGCGGGGCCGCGAGCAGGATGCCGTCGGCCTCGGTCTTGACCGGCGGCTCGGCCTCGTGGAACAGCTCCTCATAGAGCTTTTCTCCGGGGCGCAGGCCCACGAACTCGATCTTGATGTCCCGGTCCGGCACCAGCCCGGCGAGCCGGATCATCTGGCGGGCGAGGTCGGCGATCTTGACCGACTCGCCCATCTCCAGGACGAAGATGCCGCCGCGCTCCAGCCCCTCCGGCGGATGGTCGGACATGGCGACGGCCGAGGCCTGCAGCACTAGTTCGACCGCCTCGCGTACGGTCATGAAGAAGCGGGTCACGTCCGGGTGGGTGACGGTCAGCGGGCCGCCGGCCTGCAGCTGGCGGCGGAACAGCGGCACGACCGAGCCGGTCGAGCCCAGGACGTTGCCGAAGCGCACGGTGACGAACCGGGTCGCGTGCCTGGCCGCGGCTTTCTGCGCGCCGGCACGGCCAGCTACATCGAGCGCCTGGCAGATGCATTCGGCCAGGCGCTTGGTCGCCCCCATGACGTTGGTCGGGTGCACCGCCTTGTCGGTCGAGATCATGACCATGGCGGCGACGCCGGCGGCACGGCAGGCCTCGGCCAGGTTGCGCGTGCCGATGACGTTGGTCAGCACGCCCTCGGTCGGGTTGGCCTCGACCATCGGCACATGCTTGTAGGCGGCGGCATGGAACACCAGTTCCGGCCGGGCCTCGGCCATGATCTCGTCGAGCCGCCGCCGGTCGCGCACGTCGCCCAGGCTGGCGGTGCGCGGCAGGGCCGCGAAATGCTCGGCCAGGTCCAGGTCGATCAGATAGAGCTGGTATTCGGCGCTGTCGACCAGGGTCAGATGGGCAGGGCCGAGGGCCGCGATCTGGCGCACCAGTTCCGAGCCGATCGTGCCGCCGGCGCCGGTCACCAGCACGCGCCGGCCGTGGATCAGCCGGGCCATCGCCTCGCGGTCGAGCACGCGCTGCGCCCGGCCCAACAGGTCCTCGATCGCGATCGGCCGGATTTCCAGCCCGTCGCCGACGCCGGACTTGAGCTCGGTCACCCGCGGCATGCGCGCGATCTCGATGCCGAGGGCCGAGGCCTGCTCGACCACCTGACTGATCAGCGCGCCGTCGATCAGGTCGTTGGTCAGGATGATCCGCTGGGGCCGGCGGTCGGCGCGGCTGAGCTTCTCGACCGCCTGGGTCAGCTGGTCGATCGTGCCCAGTATAGGCACCCGATGGATGGCGCGGCCGACCCGGCCGTCGTTGACGCCGACGATGCCGATCGGATCGTAGTTCGAGCGCCGATCGCGGCGCATCTCGTTGACGAACAGCTCCGCTCCGTCGCCGGCGCCGACCAGCAGCACGGGCACGCGGCGATGGGCATCGCGCTCGAACACCCGGTCGAGCCGGCCGTCCTTGAACAGGCGATAGAGGATGCGCGGGCCCGACAGGAGGCCGATCAGCACGAACCAGTTGATCGCCAGCGTCGAGCGCGGCTGGCCCTGCAGCCGGGTCAGGAGGAACAGGACGACCGTATAGACCAGCACCGAGACGGTGACCGCGCGTCCGATCGCGAACAGGTCGTTGAGCGACGCGTACCGCCAGATGCCGCGATAAAGGCCGGTGAGACGCAGGAAGACGAGCACGATGACGGTGAACAGCGTGATGTCCTGCAGCACCGTGCCCTGGTCGAGCTTCGCGATGTCGTCGCCGAGGCGAAGATACAGCGACAGCACGAGCGACAACGCCGCCATGATGGCGTCGTGCAGCAGTGCCAACAGGGTCCGATCGATCCGCTTCACCCGAGATGTCCAACTCACCAGCGCATTAAGGCCGCGACCATAGCAAAAGCCGCGCCCGGGTACAGCCCACGCAGCACTGGTACGCGGCTTGATCTCACCTGACGGTTCGATGATACTCCCGCGCCTTTCGCAGCAACGCCAACATTCCCGCGAAGGCGCCGGGGCTTGTTCACTATTTTTTCGGTCATGGCCGGGCTTGACCCGGCCATCCACGCAGCAGGGCAACGCGCTTTCGTCTCCGAGAGCGGCTCGGGCGGAAATGCGTGGATGCCCGGGTCGAGCCCGGGCATGACGGCGAGGTATGTATCCCGGTGCCTCCCGCAGAACCCAAGGCCCTTGAACGGATCATGATTCCGCAACGCCAGAAGACGCTTATCTACGTGGTCACCGAGGACTGGTATTTCTGGCTGCATCGCTTGGCGATCGGCCAGGCGGCGCTGGCGGCGGGCTATCGGGTCATCGTCTGTGCCCGCGTGCAGGCCCATGCCGAGATCCTGACCAACCTCGGCTTCACCGTCGTGGCGCTGCCGTGGCGGCGCGGCGGCGGCACGCTTCTGAACGAGCTCAAGTCGCTCTGGATGCTGTGGCGGCTGTTCCGGCGCGAGCGGCCGGACATCGTCCATTCCATCGCGCTGAAGGCGATCATCTATGGCGGGCTGGTGGCGCGGCTCGCCGGCGTCAAGGCGCGGGTCTCGACCGTCGCCGGCCTCGGCTATGTCTTCACCTCGCAACGGCTGAAGGCGCGGCTGCTGCGCCGCCCGGTGCTGGCAGCACTGGCACTCGCCATGCGCGGCAAGGGCGCGCTGGTCACGCTGGAGAACCCCGATGACGGCAAGCGGCTGGCGGCCGGCGGGGCGATCCGGCCGGACCAGGTCGCGCTCATCTGCTGCTGCGGCGTCGATACCGATCGCTTCGCACCCAAGCCCGAGCCGGACGGCGCGCCGATCGTCGCCATGGCGTGTCGGCTGGTGCGCGACAAGGGACCGGCCGTCGCGGTTGCGGCCATGCGCCGGCTCAGGGCCGAGGGCGTGCCGATCCGCTTCCTGCTGGCCGGCGGCACCGACAAGGGCAGCGCCGATTCCCATACCGAGGAAGAGGTGAGGGGCTGGGTTGCCGAGGGTCTGGTCGAATGGGTCGGCCATATCTCCGACGTCGCGTCCTTCTGGCAGGCGAGCCATATGGCGGTCTATCCGTCGCGCTATGGCGAGGGTGTGCCCAAGACCCTGCTCGAGGCG
>Ga0070730_10001144_pt1 | contig 26234 bp, 20 predicted proteins | sample Coa_R1_3_FD_66447 | JGI IMG/M metagenome (GOLD analysis project Ga0070730, IMG submission 66447) | Surface soil microbial communities from Centralia Pennsylvania, which are recovering from an underground coalmine fire - Coalmine... | ecosystem: Environmental > Terrestrial > Soil > Unclassified ... | reverse complement strand
CGTCTCCCATGCTCCAGACAGGTTCTGCGCCCTCTTTTGCCGCCGAACGCAGCAGCAACTCGATGTCTTCGTGGCTGTAGCCAAAGAGAGCCTGTTGCTCCAGTAGATCGTCAGGGGGCGAGCGATGGGTAGTCTCTAAACTGTCCTCTTCTTTTGGGGGAACTGCAACGGGGATCAGATGGCGCTCTACCCAGAGCGCATAGGGCTGGAGGTCGGCTAGCTCTGCCTTGATCTGCTGGTTATCAAGCATCAGTCCACGAGCTGTGTCAACTGCGAGCATTTGTCCTGGTCCCAGGCGACCCTTGGCGACAATCTGCATTTCATCAAGCTGCACCAGGCCAACCTCGGAGCCAAGCACGACCAGGCCATCTGCGGTGATGACATAGCGCAAAGGGCGCAAGCCGTTCCGATCCAGCGCTGCGCCTGCCAGGGTTCCATCGCTAAAGACAAGCGCTGCCGGCCCATCCCAAGGCTCCATGAGCGGCGCCTGCGCCTGAAAGAAGTGGCGTATAGACGGGGCAAGATCATCTCGCCCTTCCCATGCCTCAGGCGCCAGCAAAGTCAGCGCATGTGGCAGAGAGCGTCCAGAGCGTACCAGAAGTTCCAGCACATTATCCAGGCTGGTAGAGTCGCTGCCAGCCGGTTCGATAATGGGGTGTAGCCAGTCGGCCTCACTGCCCCAACGGCTCGCCAGACTGGCTGGTTCGCGGGTAGCCATCCAATTGCGATTTCCCTGCACGGTGTTGATCTCGCCGTTGTGAGCCAGCAGGCGCATAGGCTGAGCCAGCCGCCAGCTTGGAAAGGTGTTGGTGCTGTAGCGCTGATGAAACAGGGCCAGCGCGCTCTCGAAGCGCGGATCGAGTAAATCAAGATAGAAGTGCGGTAGATTGGTTGCAGTCAGCAGGCCCTTGTAGACAATAGTGTGTGCTGAAAGCGAAGCAATGTACGCCTCTGTAATGCCTGTTGCAACCAGCCGAGATTCGGTTTCTTTACGTGCGAGATAGAGCAACCGATCAAATGTTTCGGCGGTCGTGTTATCGGGTTGCTGCACCAGCACTTGCTCAATACGCGGGCACGTTCGCCGCGCAGCAGTACCCAGGATGGCGGCATGTATCGGCACAGCACGCCAGCCCAGGACATATGCCCCATGCCGTTCGAGCGCATGGCGCAGCAACTCTCGCGCTTGTATGGCGGGTTCATCGCCCCAGGGAAGAAAGACCATGCCCACCGCCAGACTCTGCCCGGCAACAGGTGGGACGCCTTGTTCCGCCAGCCAGGCATTGAGCAGGCGATAAGGGAGCTGAGTCATGATGCCAGCGCCGTCACTGGTCTCAGCGTCAGCATCCATCGCGCCACGATGCGCCAGGTGCGCCAGCGCCTCCAGCGCATACATGAGAATACGATGCTCACGTAATCCCGTGATGTTCGCCACGAAGCCGGTACCGCAGGCATCATGCTCGAACTGGGGATCATAGAGAGGATATTCCTGGCACGCTGATGGGTCAGCAGCGCTTGAAGAAGATTGACCGACTCTGGATGATAAGGACGGATACAGAGATGTTGAGTGCTGGTGACCTCTGGTCACAGACGCCTGACTCTGGTCCATGCAAGCCTCCCAGTAAAAGCAGCCTCCAGTGGAGGATGTTGCGCAGAGAAGATCGGCCATAGATCGAATCGACAAGATGGCCTCCCTTGAACAATGGCATCCAGAAAGCGGCGCCCTGGTCTCCAGCGCTGGAGACGCGAACAGCCTCTCAGGCTGACATTTGGAATCAATGCCAGTCTGAGAGGCTGCAACGCCTGGGCAGCGCACCCCAGGCCAGAGGCAATCAGCACCCCTGGCAATCAAAGGTATCGGTGGTGCGCTCTATGTGTACATGTTGTACCTGGAAAAAACGCTCTTGTCAATCCTGGAGGAAGGGGCGATTGGTGACAACGGCGCCCACCGGGTGAGCCAGCCATCTATTCCAGCGGCGTGCCGTTTCTCTGCTTTCGCCTATCTTCCGCGCCCCCAACTCATCCATTTCCCTTAGCGACAGAGCAGGCTGTCAACTGCGCTAGTCATTACTACAGGCGTAGCACTCAGGCATACTGGCATATCTCCTGCACTGGCATGTTCAGCATAGTTCTATACAGATAGTCCAGTACGTTTGATCAGAGAGGTGAAATGACCACTGCAATAACATCCGTTCCGGGTCGCTCAAGCCAGGATAGCGCTGCTGTGCAGAGCCGTCGGGGACGGACCAGTATCAATTCAGGCTGGGGTGAGCGCCTGGCCGACTTTGCGCTGGGTGGGGGACTGATCGTTGGCGGTCTACAGCGCCGCTCGCTACTCGGTGGCGCGCTGATTCTCGGCGGAGGATGGTTCCTCTATGCCGGCGCAACCGGCCACTTCCAGCCCTACGCCGCGCTCGGCCTGGTGCGTGAGGGAGGGTCGGGCAGTGGGCTGGTTGTCGAGCGCAGCATCACCATCGGGAAACCGCGTGAGCAGGTCTATCGCTATTGGCGCGACTTTGCCCATCTGCCCACCTTCATGCGGCATCTGGAAGCTGTCACCACCAGCGACGGCAGGCGCTTGCACTGGGTTGCCAAGGCCCCATTGGGCAGGCAGGTCGAGTGGGATGCCGAGATCACCACTGAGCTACCCAACGAATTGATCGCCTGGGAATCCCTGCCGGGGGCGCGTGTCGCCAATCGCGGCGAAGTCCGTTTCGCCGATGCGCCCGGCGGGCGCGGCGCCGAGCTTTCCGTCCGGCTCACGTATGCGCCGCCCCTTGGCACTGCCGGAGCCGCCGTCGCGCGCCTCTTCACCGAGGAGCCAAACCAACAGATTGATGAGGACTTGCGCCGTCTGAAGGCAATCCTGGAAACCGGCGAGACACCCACCACAGAGAACCAGCCGCATGGCAAGGTCGTCATCGGCAAAGAGCGCTAGCATCAGCGCGCTGCCCAACTAGAAAAGGAGTACCGCCGATGAGAGCGGTTTGTTGGAACGGGATTCATGATGTGCGGGTGGAGACCGTTCCCGATCCTAAAATTATCAATCCCCATGACGCCATCGTGCGCATTACCTCGACAGCGATCTGTGGCTCTGATCTGCACCTCTACGACGGGTACATTCCCGCGATGCTGCCCGGCGATATTCTGGGGCACGAGTTTATGGGTGAGGTCGTCGAGGTTGGCCCGGATGTCCGGCGCATCAAGGTAGGCAACCGTGTGACGGTGCCTTTTCCCATCGCGTGCGGGCAGTGTTACTTCTGCCAGCACGACCTCTTCTCGCTCTGCGATAACACCAATCCCCACGCCGCGCAGGTCGAGAAACTCTGGGGCTACTCGCCCGCCGGTATCTTCGGCTACTCGCAACTGCTCGGCGGGTATGCTGGCGGGCAGGCGGAATATGCCCGCGTGCCCTTTGCCGATGTCGGCATGCAGAAGATTCCCGATGGCTTGCGCGATGAGCAAGTCCTCTTCCTGACCGACATCCTACCCACTGGCTATATGGCCGCCGAGAACTGCCATATTCAAGAAGGCGATGTAGTTGCAGTGTTTGGCTGTGGCCCCGTCGGCCAGTTCGCCATTATGAGCGCCTACCTGTTAGGCGCCGAGCGCGTCATCGCCATCGACTTTGTGCCGGAGCGCCTGCGCCTGGCAGCCGAGAAAGGCAAGGCAGAGACCATCGACGCGAGCCAGACGGATGTCGTGCAACAGCTCAAGCAGATGACCGGCGGGCGCGGCCCGGATGCAGTCATCGATGCGGTAGGAATGGAAGCGCACGGGTTCGGCCTCTTCGGGCTGTACGACCGCGTGAAGCAGTCATTGCTGCTGGAGAACGACCGCGCCTTTGTGCTGCGCCAGGCCATCCTCGCCTGCCGCAAGGGTGGCACGCTCTCCATTCCGGGCGTCTATAGTGAGTTTGCCGACAAGGTGCCAATGGGCGCGCTGATGAACAAGGGGCTTGAAGTCCATACCGGGCAGACACACGTCCAGAAGTATCAGGGCCAATTGCTCAACCGTATTCAGCGTGGGGAACTGGATCCCTCTGTCATCATTACGCACGAGCTGCCGCTTGATGATGCCCCGCATGGCTACGACCTCTTCAAGCAGAAGCGCGAAGACTGCATCAAAGTCGTGTTGAAGCCGTAGCCCACCGCGCACGAGCCGACTGCGCCATGCAAACAGAGAGGCATGGCGCGGGCGGCTTCTATCCTCTGTGCGCCCTTCGCCTTCCTCATGCTGCCACCTGATGATCCATTCATTACTGAACAATGACCCTGACAGGCAGGCCATCCATGATACGCAGCGCCTTCGTGACATGTTAGGGGCATTCACTGTGCAGCCGCATTGAGCAAACTCATGCCAGAAATCATCAGGTTAAAGCATCGAGCGGAGAGACGATTGAGCGCCGCGTGAGGACAGCGGATGGCTTGACAAAGGGACTCTTCGTCACTATTATTTACCGACTGGATAGTAAATAAACCACCCGCACGACTTTAAAAGGCTGATTGGAGACTGATCCATGCAACGCAGTACGGAGCGCATCCTCATCACTCATACCGGCAGCTTGCCTCGGCCCGATCACCTGGCACAACTCCTGGTTGCCAAAGAGCAAGGGCAGGAAGTGGATACCAACGTGCTGGCCGATAGCGTGCGCAACGCTGTCGCTGCTGTAATCCAACAGCAGGTCGCTGTTGGCATCGACATCATTTCCGACGGCGAAATGAGCAAGATTGGCTTTGCCAACTACGTCAAGGACCGTCTGACCGGCTTTGACGGCGAATCCAATCCCACCGTCGCCCAAGATGTGCTTGACCATCCAGACCTGCGCGTCCGCATGTTTCGCCGCAATGAAGGAAGCCAAAGCCGCTACTTTACCCCCGCCTGTACTGGCCCCATCACCCTGCGCGACAAAGATGCGGTCCACCAGGATATTGCCAACGTAAAGGCCGCTCTGCAAGAGGTCCAACCAGCCGAAGTCTTTCTGCCCGCCGCATCACCTGGGACCATTGCTCAGGCCATGCAGAACCAGTATTATCCGACCCAGGAAGCCTACCTCTATGCTCTCGCCGACGCTATGCGTTATGAATATCAAGCCATCGCTAAAGCAGGCTTCTTGCTTCAATTGGATTGTCCTGACCTGGCGATGCAGCGACACACTCGGTTTGCTAGCGCCAGCCTCGACGACTTCCGCCGCCAGGTGCAGCAAAATATTGAAGTACTCAACCACGCCCTCACCGGCATTGCGCCTGAGCAGGTACGCATCCACGTCTGCTGGGGCAACTATCCAGGCCCCCACCATCGAGATGTGCCCCTCAAAGACATCCTCGATCTGCTGCTCACTATTCATGGCGCTGCCCTCTCTATCGAAGCAGCCAACCCCCGCCACGAACACGAATGGAAGATATTCGAGGAGGTGCGGCTCCCCGCAGGCAAAACACTCATCCCCGGAGTAATTGATACATGCAGTACCTATATTGAGCATCCAGAGGTCGTTGCCCAACGCCTGGTACGGTTTGCGCGCGTCGTCGGGCGAGAAAATGTGATTGCTGGCACCGACTGTGGCTTTGGTACCTTCGTGGGAGCCTCGGTCCTGGCGCCCAGCGTTGCCTGGGCCAAGCTTCAGTCCCTGGCAGATGGGGCCAGGCTGGCCTCGCGGGAACTCTGGTGATAGCCCCGCGCTGATGCGGGTGGCTTGCTGGTCCACAGCAAGGCGGAAGCACACCTCAACCAATTGGATACACCCCTGCCCATTGACATGGCAAGCGCGTAAAGACGATTCAGGAGGATACTTATGAGCGACATTCGGACCCAGTGGCTCGCCCTGCTCCAGAAGTACCGGCTCTCCCCTGACCGACCCGATAGCGACCAGTTCTGGTGTACACGCCTGGATACTGCGTCGCAGGAGGAACTGCGTGCCATTCAAAGCGAAAAACTGCGGCTTGCTGTGCGCTATGCCTACGAGTGCATCCCTTTTTATCAGCGCAAGTTTGATCGCCTGGGCCTCCAGCCGGGGGATATTCGCTCGGTAGATGATCTCGGACTCATTCCACTCACAACCAAGCAGGAGATGGCGGCTGACCTGGCCGAGCATGGCCCCTGGGGCACCTACACTGCGCTTGATGATGATCTCTGGGTGAAGCGGGGCTGGCAAATCTTTGCCAGTTCTGGCACAACGGCCCAGCCACGCGCGTTCCGCTACAGCCAGTTCGACCGCGAGCAGTGGATGTGGACCAATGCCCGCGCGATGTGGGCGATGGGCTTCCGTCCTGGCCGCGATAGCGCCTTGATCGCCTTCGGCTATGGCCCGCATGTCTGGCTCTGGGGGGTGCATTACGCGCTCAGCCTCATGGGCATTCCCATCGTGACGGCTGGTGGCCTGGAATCCAGTGCCCGCGCGCGCTTCATCGACCGCTACAAGCCCACCATTCTGGCCTGCACCCCCTCGTATGCGCTGTATCTTGCCAGCGTGATGCGCGAACTGAATCTCGACCCGGCAGCCAGCTCCATTCGGTATCTGTTCTGCGCGGGCGAACCGGGCTATAGCATTCCAGCGACACGGCGCCGCCTGGAGGAGACCTGGCAGGCTGAACTCCATGAGTTCTATGGCTGCACCGAGGCGGCGCCCTCAGCCGGTGGATACACCTGCCAGACCGTTGCGGCCCAGAAAGAAGGCGTCGTCAGCACCCACCTGATGGAAGATGTGCAGATTTGGGAAGTAGTCGATGAGCAGATGCAGGCGCTACCAGATGGGCAGCGCGGACTGACCGTCGTCACCAACCTCTGTTCCGAGGCATCGCCGCAGCTTCGTTTCCTGGTCGGGGATTATACGACGCTGACGCATGCGCCTTGCGCCTGTGGACGCACGCATGCCCGCGCGGTCGGCGGCATGGTTGGCCGAGCCGACGATATGCTCAATGTGCGCGGTGTGACCCTCTTCCCGTCCAGTATTGAGGACATCGTGCGGCGCATCCCGCAGCTCGGAGCGGAGTTTGCCATCGTCCTCACGAAAACACACGAACTGGATGAATTGATTGTCCAGGTCGAAGTTCTCCCGGAGGTCTCCACCGACCGCTATGCCGACCTCGCGGCCACTGTAGAGCGTGAGGTCCGCTCCCACTGTGAGTTACGACCCCTCGTCGAAATCCTGCCGCAAGGAACGCTGCCGCCCACGCAGTTTAAAGCCAAACGGGTGCGCGATCTACGACAGCCTGGCGCCTCATGAGAGGACAGGTGTCTCTCGTCCCCTCTCGCTCTTTCATCCTTTTCTGGGCGATTTGTCTTCCAGGTCCAGTACCAGCTGGGGGTTCACGCGAGCATGAGCCTGACTGACCTCACTAATCGCCGTGCCGAAGGCAAAGAACTCGACAATATATCGGTCATAGGCATTATTGTCGTTTGCACCTGCCACTCGTTTGACCTGCATATGTATATCGGACCCAATGACTCCCTCTGCCTGGAAGCCGCGTGCATCTTCGGCCAGGCGCGTAAAGGCCAGATGGCGGGCGGCATAGACAGCCTGCGTAAACCCCTGCATTTCCTGGTTGACCCAGCTTTGCCTAGCCATGCGGTCTTGCCAGTTGGGGGAGATATAGTAGGCTACGCAGCCCATCGCCAGCGCCGCCGGGACATACCCTGCCTGGAGTACCTTCAGAAACTCTTGCCCCGACAGATCACTCGTAAACGGCTGCGGCAGCGTGCCCGGCCAGTTTTGCAAGCGCACCGCAGTGCCCAGGGCGCTGAACTCCAGCAGGTTCCACCCCCACTCGTACTCTTTGTGTTCCAGCCGCACGCCGATGACCCCATGTGCCCCAAGGGCGGTGGCTTCTTGCAACAACCGTCCCAGCGCCAGACTGCGCGCATGATAGAGGGCCTGCGAGAACATGGCAATTTCGCCAGTGTTCCACCTCCCCCACTGATTCATGTTATAGGCCAGATGGTACATTGACGCGCCCAGCACCTGGCTGATCGGCTCAAAGCCCACAGAGCGGCTGGTGAGCCATTCACTCACCGACAGATCGCTCGTCCAGATGCGCGGGCGTCCATCAGGGTTGCGCTCCTGCGCGAGCCGTTCTTGGGCGCGCAGGGGCAACCCGCCCTGTTCCAGCGCTGCCCGGCTGGCAGCGTCGCGCGCTTCTTCCGCCTCGCGCGCCGCCCGTTGTTGCGGGGTCACTTTCCTAAAAAAGGGCATGGAACATCTCCTTCTCGTGTCTTCCCCTATGATAGCAGCAAACCACCAGAACGATAGCAGGCGCCTTACGTCAAGGATATACCCTGAGACGAGCGTACAGGAGGCTCAGCTGCATGCTTTACCTGTGGCGTCGAATTTCATCCGCTTGCCTGATCGTCCGGCTGCTCACTCGCATCAAGCCGAAACCAGTAAAACCCATGTGGGCCGAGCGAGAGAAAATATGGCTCATCGCGCACACAGGGGAAGCGCGTTTCGCCGATAAGTTCGACCAGCGACATCCCGCGAAAGCGCTGAAGATCGAGATGGACTGGTTGCGAAAAGCGCGAGAGGTTCGCCACAACTAGCACAGATTGCTCGCCATCGCTGCGCAGAAAGGCCAGCACTTTCCGATTCTCCGGGCGCAAAAACTCAATGGACCCGCGCCCAAAAACGGGATAACGCTTGCGGATGCGGATCATGCGCTTGGTCCAGTTCAGCAGTGAGGATGGGATGCGCTGCTGGGCTTCAACGTTCACCGCCTGATAACCATACACTGGGTCCAGGATGATCGGGGTATAGAGCTGCGCCGCGTCGGCGCGCGAGAAGCCTGCATTGCGATCACCGCTCCACTGCATGGGGGTGCGCACACCGTTGCGGTCGCCCAGGAAGATGTTATCGCCCATGCCTAGCTCATCACCATAATACAGGATGGGGCTACCGGGCAGCGTAAAAAGCAGGCTATTCAGCAGTTCAATCTGTCTGCGGCCATTCCCCATCAGGGGCGCCAGACGACGGCGAATCCCCAGGTTCAGCTTCATGCGGGGATCGCCCGCGAACTCGTGGTACATATAATCACGCTCTTCATCTGTCACCATTTCCAGCGTCAACTCATCATGGTTGCGTAGGAACAACCCCCATTGGCACGAGGCCGGAATCCCTGGCGTCTGCTCAATAATATCGACAATGGGCAGGCGATCTTCGCGGCGTATGCCCATAAAGAGGCGTGGCATCACCGGAAAATTAAAGGCCATATGGCACTCATCGCCATCACCAAAATAGGCGCGCACGTCCTGCGGCCACTGATTGGCTTCGCAGAGCAGCACGCGACCCGGATGTGTCCGCTCTACCGCCCGGCGCGCCTCGCGCAGATACGTATGTGTCTCAGCCAGATTCTCGCAATTCGTGCCCTCGCGCTCAAAAAGGTAGGGCACCGCATCCATCCGAAATCCATCTACACCCAGGTCTAACCAGAAACGAATGACCCGCGTCATTGCTCGACGCACCTGGGGGTTATCATAGTTGAGGTCGGGCTGGTGGCTGAAGAAACGATGCCAATAATAGGCGTTCGCGTCCATATCCCAGGTCCAGTTGGAGCGTTCGGTATCGGTAAAGATGACGCGGGCATCCAGGTATTTCTGATTGCTCTGGCTCCAGACATAATAATTCCGGTAGCGGGAGTTTGGCGAGCGACGAGACTCCTGAAACCAGGGATGCTGGTCCGAGGTATGATTCATCACCAGATCGGTGATGACCCGAATGCCTCGGTGATGCGCCGCCCGGAGAAACGCCTTGAAATCGGCCAGCGTCCCATAGGATGGATGGACGTTATAATAATCGGAGATGTCGTAGCCATCATCCCGCAGCGGAGAGGGGTAGAAAGGCAGGATCCAGAGGCAATCCACGCCCAGGTCTTGCAGGTAATCCAGCTTCTCCCTCAGCCCCCGGAAGTCGCCAATGCCATCCCCGTTGCTGTCATAGAACGCCTTCACATGCAGTTCGTAGAAGATCGCATCCTTATACCACAAATCATCCGCAGGCATATTCTTCCCCTAAAGCAATGTATTTTTTCGTGTAACAGGCTTACGCCTTTAGTGTACCTATCACGGATTGCCCGGCCCAGGAGTGGGCACAGGCACAGCAGGATTGCGTGGTTCAGCCCCATCAGATGGTGGATAATCATCAAAAGGGTTATGGAACTCCGGCAAGTTCTGCCCCACCGCAACTGATTTCTCGATGATCGTGCTTTTGCCTGTGCTATCCTGAATACTCAACTTGATTCTATACTGGCCCGCGCTGGCCCACGCATGCTGCGCCTGCTGGCCGGTAGCCGTCGAGCCATCACCAAAATCCCAGCGATAGTTCAGGGCGGCGCCCGCTGGCGAATAGCCGCCGAGCGCGGAGAGCATCAACACCGCGCCCGGCTGGATGTTGTTTGGCAGGTCACTAATCGCGCCAACCGGGCCAGTTGGCGCCGGAGCCAGCCCCATCACCCCTGGTTGAATGAGCATCCAGAGCGTCACCGTTGCGGGCAGCGCCAGAGAGAGAACAGTTCCCAACGATTTAGCCCCGGAACCGCCGGTATACTGATTCATCAGGGCCACTGTATCCTCTGGCTGGTCGAACGGATAGGACCAGGATGGAGCATCGCTCCCATCATAATACGAGAAATTGCCCGACATAGTAATACAGTTGATGCCTGCCAATGTAAAGGGTACTTCGTCGCTGCCACCCACGTTATCATCCCCAATCTGGATCGTCTGGCTATCGGCAAGCTGCGCCGGGGTAAAAATCGGCTGCGCCTGGCCTGGCAGATACATCATGGATGGGCGCATAGCGCGCATGATGCTGAACGCATTGCCGATGGCCTGCCGGGTAAAATCCTGCCAGGCTTGGAACTGGGCCTGATGGGCGCCATCGCCCAGCGTGTTCTGATAGAGACTGCTGGGACTGACGGGACTGGTCACAGTGATGAACGGCAAGAACGGCTGGTCGGCGCGGCCAAAGGCGCGGGCAGGATAGGCCACGCCATTCTGCTCTTCATCAAACATCGCCACAACCTGGCTGCGGTCCCCGGCAAGCGTCTGGTTGACGTAGTGAAACGATCCCAGGATGCCCTGCTCCTCGGCATCGAACAGTACAAACTTGAGGGTACGCGCGGGCCAGGTCTGGCTGCTGCGCCATTCGTTCGCCAGAGCTTTTGCCAGCCCCAGCATAATCATGCAGCCGCTGGCGTCATCATAGGCCGACTGCGTGGAGTTGGCAAAGCCATCGTAATGGCAGCCAATCACGACGATCTGCTCTGGATGCGTAGCGCCCGCTACCGTCACCTCCACATTGACCGCCGGAACGACGGCTGGCCGCCCGGCATAGCCCTGGATGGGAAAAGCATCCTTGACTACTGATGGCCCAAAGCCATCAAGCTGCTTGAGCATCTCCGCCGTCCAGGCATTGGCGAAGCCATCATGCCCCGGCTTGTTACTGCCCTGTCCGGCCTCGCGCTCCTGGTACTGCGTGGCAAGCTGCACCAGTTGCGCGTAAATATAATCGCAATCTACCGCAAGCGCGGACGGGAAGCTGGCGATCTGCTGGCTGAGCGGCGCGCAGCCTGGCCCCGTGCTGGGCGTCGGCACAGCAGCCGTCGGAGTAGCGCTCGACTGCTGCGGCGTACTCAGCGCGCAACTGCCCAGCGCCAGAAAGACCATGCCTGCCAGCACCAAACGCCAGGAAATCGTCCGCACAACTCTATACGAGCGCATCACGTCCTCATCAGGGTAGAGGCTCTTGCTCTACCCGGTCAGGATAAATAATGGTAAGGGTGTGCAAAAGCTGGTGTTCATATGCGTGAATAACTTCCGCTGTTCGCTCGACAGCAAGAGCGCGTGGTGTCCGCCCCAGACGCAGCCAGACAAGGCCATGTGCGCGATGATGCTCTTTGAGGACATGCCTCTGCAAATCTTTATCGTTGGTGAGAATAACCACTCCTTCGTTCCAGGCCAGGCGCAGAATGGGCACGTCATCCTCTCCGCGATGAATATCAACCATCCACAACACTTCATGCCCATCTCGACGCAGGCGGCTGATAATGGGCCTGGGGAAATTCTCATCAGCAAGGAACTTCATAAAACAGCTTGCTCTTCGTCACCCATAGGACGACTCACAAACTGTGCCGCATACTCAATGGCAGCGGTAATATCCTCGCGCGTGATAAAGGGGTAATCCTCTAAAATCTCCTCGAAGGTATCACCCCGCGAGAGGCTTTCAAGCAGCGTTTCAACGCTCAACCGGGTTCCTTCAATCACTGGTTTTCCGTAGAGAATACCAGGCTTGCTCACAATACGTGGGTAGAGATGGCGCGTTTGGTCCTGTTGGGCATATTCATCAGGCTGGTCCATATTCGTACCCTCCTCACAGGCATTGTATATCAACGAAACAGCGTATTACCTTGGTCTGGCGCGCAGAATCTTGCGGTCAATCTTGCCGATGGGGTTGCGCGGCAGCGCCGGGATGAACACGACGAACGAGGGTGTCTTATAATTTGCCAGGTATTGGCGGCTAAACTCCATCAGTTCTTCTGCCGTCGCCTGTTTGCCATCCCCCAAGACAACATACGCCAGCACCTCCTCGCCCATGCGCTCGGAGGGCACGCCGATCACGGCGCATTCCATTACCGCTGGATGGCGCATCAGCACCTCTTCGACATCGCGGGGATAGACATTGAGGCCGCCCCGGATAATCAGGTCTTTCTTGCGCTCAACGATATAAATGTAGCCATCTTCGTCCAGCTTTGCCATATCACCCGTATGCAGCCAACCGCCGCGCAGCGCCTTCTCAGTCTCCTCCGGCATGTGGTAATACTCTCGCATGAGATTGGGGCCGCGCACCAGCAGTTCACCAACTTCGCCGACGGGCAGGTCGTGGTCGTTCTCATCGACCACGCGCACCTCCACCCCCTGCAAGGGCTTGCCAACGGAGCCGGGCTTGCGCACCATATCGAGCGCATGGCCGGAGACTGCCGTCGTCGCCTCGGAAAGACCGTAGCCCTCGCGGATCGGGCAGTTGAAGCGCTTCTCAAAGCCCTCCAGCACACTCACCGGCAGCGGCGCCGAGCCACTGACGGCATATTCCAGGCTGCTAGTATCGTATTTCTCCGCATCGGGGAAGTTCAGCATGCCGACGAACATAGCGGGCACCCCGGCAAACCCAGCGATGCGATGCTTTTCGATTAGTTGAAAGACCTGCTCCAGATCAAAGCGGGCCACCATCACGGTTGTTGTGCCAGTCAAATAGGCAACATTCGAGACGGTAATACCAAAAGCGTGGGCCAGTGGCAGCACCGCCAGCGTCGCTTTCCCCCGGCTCTGCTCCGGGTCGTCGCCAGCCCCGGCAATGGCGTTAGAGATCAGGTTGCGATGGCTCAGCAGCACCCCCTTCGGGCGGCCTGTCGTGCCGGAGGTGTAGAGAATGACCGCTGGGTCTTCCGGCTTGATCTCGACTTCTGGCGGGGTATTTGGCTGAGCGGCAATCAGCGCGTCATAGCCATGCTGCTGATAGCTGGCGCCTTCAGGAGCGGGCGCGTCGCCTTCCTGCCCGACGACAATCACCTGGCGCATGGAGGCCGCCTCTTTCAGCCCTTCCTGCACAATATGCAGCACCCAGGTGCTGGTCAGAATCGCCACCGGCTGGGCATTAGCAGCGATGTAGGCCACTTCCGGCGGCTTCAGCAGGGGCAGAACCGGAATGGTGATGGCGCCGATGCGCGCGAGCGCCTGATAGCTGATGATGACCTGGGGATTATTCTGCATCATCACCATCACCCGATCCCCTTGCTTCACCCCCAGGCTGATCAGCGCGTTGGCAAGTTTGTTCGCCTCGCGGTCCACATCCAGATTCGTATAGGTCTGCTCTTGCCCAGGAAACTCATAGATCAGCGAGGTATACTCGCCAAAGCGCTCGCGGTTATAGCGCCCAAGCTCGGCCAGCGTTTCAGGAAGTGGGGGATTAGCGGCGTGGCTATTGCTCATGCGGCCCTCCATGATGGAATGCTCGGAGATTGAGGTCATCTTATCCGCATGCTACCATTGCTGGTGGGCGATTACAAGAGGGGAAAGGCCCAGAGGGTTTCAGGCGCAAGAATTGACAGAATTGACAGAATTGACGGAATATCTCATTTTGAGGGCAGCGACGTATTGAGCAGCGCCTGCACTTCTTCCAGCGTTGTCAGACCAAGCGCCCGCTCGGCCAGTTCGGTAAGCTGGCTCATGGTGACGCGGCTCAATAGCTCTTTGATGGTGGGGATGCTCGCAGGGGCCATGCTGAGTTCCTCAACGCCCAGACCCACCAGCAGTGGCGCCAGTTTGGTATCGCCGGCTGCTTCTCCACAGACGGCCACCGGACACCCAGCAGCGCGCGCGGCCCGCGTGATCTGCGCGATGGCATGCAGCACGGCTGGTTGACGGGCATCATAGAGATGGCCCAGCCGCCCATTCAGCCGATCTGCTGCCAGGAGGTACTGCGTCAGGTCGTTGGTGCCGATGCTGAAGAAGTCGGCCTCGCGCGCGAGTTGGTCGGCCAGCAGCACTGCCGAGGGCGCCTCGACCATGATGCCGACAGGAACATGTTCGGGCAGCTTTGCTCCTTCGCCAGTCAGTTCTTGCCAGGCGGCATCAAAGACGGCGCGGGCGCGGCGCACTTCGTCAACGGTGGCAATCATCGGGAACATGACATGCAGCGCCACGCCGGTAGCTCCGGCTGCGCGGAGGAGGGCGCGCAGTTGGGCGCGCAAGAGGTCGGGATGGGCCAGATGAATGCGCACGCCGCGCAAGCCCAGCGCTGGATTGGCCTCGCTCGCTCCGCCGAGCAGCAACGTGATCGCCGGGAGCGGTTTATCGGCTCCAGCATCCAGGGTGCGCGCAACCAGCGGCGCGCCTGGCCTGGAGTGCGTGGCAAATGCCTGGAAAATCGCCGTATATTGCTCAAGCTGCTCCTGCTCATCGGGCAGTGTTGGCCGATCTGACAGCAGAAACTCGGTACGCAGCAGTCCAACACCTTCTGCGCCCCAGGTAGCGACAGCCGTCTCGGCCTCTTCCGGCCCGCCGCTGCCAATGTTGGCGGCAATCAGGATCGGATGCCCATCGGCAGTCGCGCAGGCGCGACTGCGCCAGGCTTCCGCCAGCGCCTGGCGCTGCTTCGCGCCTGCGCGCCCCTGCTTCATCGCATCCAGCAACTGTGCGCGCAGTTCTGGCGCGGGTAGCAAATAGATCAATCCTTGCGCGCCGTCCAGCCCAAGCTCCATGCCATTTTGGAGACGCGCCAGCGCTTCCTCGCCCAGCCCTGTCACCGCTGGAATGCCCAGCGCGCGCGCCAGGATGGCCGCGTGCGCCGTTGGCCCGCCAAGCGCTGTGCAGATGCCTAATACCTGCTCTGGCCGCAGCCGCGCCGTATCGGATGGCGTCAGATCACGCGCCACCAGGATTACCGGCTTCCCCTGCGCGGCAAGCTGCTCGGCCAGGTCTGGCGCTGACACGTCACTAAGAAGACGCAAGACACGCTGCAAGGCATCGCGCAAGTCAGCGCCGCGCGCCGCCAGCGTCTCATCCTCCAGCGCCTCAAGCTGCTGCGCCTGCTCTTCGGCTGCCTGGGTAATGGCGGTAGCAGCATCCAGCCCCTGCGCGTCGATCAACTGCTCCGCCGGTTCGCTGAGCGTTGGGTCTTGCAGCATCATCGCCTGCGCCTCAAAAATCCCGGCCTCTTCCAGGCTGATCTCCTGGCTGACCTGGGCGCTCAAGGTCATCAACTCGGCGCTGGCCTCAGCGAGCGCCTGCTGAAGCGCTGCCTTCTCGGCATCAGGCGAAGAGGTCCGACTCTCAGCCGCACCGGCAATGGCAAGATTGGTATGGGCAGATGGCGGGGTATAGATAAAAATCGCGCCAAGCGCCACCCCAGGCGAGGCAGCCACGCCCCGCAGTGTCTCTCCTGCTGATTTGGTTGGTTGGGATGTCGTCATGGTTTTGCCCTCTCATCGCTGGCGACTAAAGTCGCGCCTACGGGCCTTCGGCCACAAAACCCGCCTTCGCGGGTTGAGAGGCGCGCCCTTTGCTACTCCGCTTCACCAAACTTCTCAGCAATCAATTGTTTGAGCGCCTCAAGGGCGGCCTCGGCGTCGTCGCCTTCTGCTTGAATAGTGATCTCAGCGCCTCCGCCAGCGCCCAGACCCAAGACCTGCAAGATACTTTTGGCGTTGGCTTTGCGCGCCTGGCGGGAAACCGTAATCTTCGAGGAGAAGCGCGCCGCCGTTTGCACAAACTGGCTCGCCGGGCGCGCATGCAAACCCACTTTATTAAGGAGGGCAAGAGTAGCTTCCGCAGATGCCATAGGTGTTCACTCCTCAGAAGGAAACTTATTGAGCGCCTGAGCGTTGGTTGCTGCCTCGGCAACCTCGCTCAGCGAACGGCCAATCGATGCCTCGACCGCTGCCACAACGGCTCCTTCCACCAGAGGGGCAGAACTCACCTGCACACGCGCCCGCTGCTCTTCCGAGAGCGACTCCAGCGCCATCTCCACCGCCATACCGGCGCTGCCCAGGTCTACTAATACCAGGATGCCGTCCTGGCTCTCGGCTTTTGCAAGCGCCTGCGCGACTTTATCAACCGACGTGCCCAGGGAGCCATCGGCGGCCCCGCCAGCCGTTGCAATGACCGTCTTGCCGTTTGCCATTTGCGCGGCCAGTTCGGCCACGCCTTCCGCCAGTTTCTGGCTATGTGAAACGATCACCAGGCTTACCGTCACGTCATCACCCTCCCATTGTTCGCAAGAAGAGCCAGGCGGATGTTGCGCCTGGGTCTTGATGCCCAATGCTGCGCTCGCCCAGATAGCTGGCCCGGCCTTTCGTCGCCAGCATGGGGATCGTTGCTTTCATGCCCTGTTCGGCGCTTTCCGTTGCTTTCGCCAGCGCGGCTTTCAGCGGATCGCCTGCGCCCAACGACACTTTGAAGGTCTCGATGGCCGGTTGTAGGGCATCAACCATCGTCTTCTCGCCTGGCTTCGCCTTGCCACGCGCAATGATCCCTTCCAGCGCCGCCTCCAGAGCTGCCAGCACATCACTCTCCTGCAACTCAACCTTACCTGCTAAGGCCATGCCTGCGCGCAGAAAAGCGGTTCCATAGAGCGGTCCACTGGCCCCACCAACAGTCGAAACGAGCGTTGTCCCGACGGTTTTCAAGATCGTTCCTGCATCTTTATCTGCCACTCCTGGCAGCTTATCCATGACCGCCGTAAAGCCGCGATCCATATTGACCCCATGATCGGCGTCGCCAATTGGACTATCAAGCTGCGTCAAATACTCCCGGTTCTCGCGCAAGACCGCAGCGGACCGTTGGATCCAAGCGATGACCTGTTCCGTAGTGACGGGCATAACTGTTTCTCCTCATAAGCAATACCCTGTGAGGTCAAGATACAACCAACAGAACGCTCAACGCCAGGAGCCAGCCTCCACAAGAGACCCGGCTCCTGGCATAACTCCCAATCAAACACCCCAACGCAGCGCAGGCGTATGCACTGGCGCATCCCAGAACCGGGTCATCTCATCATCCAGCCGCAGGAGCGTAACGGAACAGCCGGCCATCTCCAGCGAGGTGATATAGCTGCCCACCAGATTACGGGCAATGGTGATGTTCTTGCCCTTCAGGATTTTAGCGACTTCATTAAACATCACATACAACTCGACCAGCGGCGTGCCGCCCATGCCGTTGACAAAAGCCAGCACGCGATCACCGCTCTTGAAGGGCAAGTCTTCAAGAATAGGATTGACCAGCAGTTCGGCAATCTGGGCGGCTGGAGCCAGATTCATCCGCGTGCGGCCAGGCTCACCGTGAATGCCGATGCCAATCTCCATCTCATCGTCGCCCAACTCAAAGGTCGGCTTGCCCGCCGTCGGAACGGTGCAGCTTGTCAGCGCCATACCCATGCTGCGCCCGTTGGCGTTGACGTTGCGGCAGAGATCAGCGACTTTTGCCAGCGGCGCGCCAGCTTGCGCCGCTGCGCCCACGATCTTTTCGGCCAGCACTGTCGTGCCGACGCCCCGGCGTCCGGCGGTATACAGGCTGTCCTTGACGGCCACATCATCATCAATGACCACACTCGCCACCTCAATATCCTCTGCCTGGCCCATTTCGGCGGCCATCTCAAAGTTCATCACATCGCCGGTGTAGTTTTTGACGATATGCAAGACTCCCGCGCCACCACTGACGGCTTTTGTCGCCGCCAGCATCTGGTCGGGCACGGGCGAGGTAAAGACCGCGCCAGGACAGGCGGCATCAAGCATGCCACGCCCAACAAACCCACCGTGCATCGGCTCGTGGCCGCTGCCACCACCAGAGATGACCCCAACCTTGCCTCGCACTGGAGCATCGGCCCGAACGACGATTTGGTTCTCGAAGTCTACGCGAATGAGATCACCATGCGCTGCCTGCATCCCCGCCAGTGCGTCCTTCACGACATCTTCGGGGCGGTTAATCAGCTTCTTCATTGCTTTCTCCTGTGTCGCTGCTGGGTCTACAATACATCTTGCTGCCAGAGACATGCCAAACCACTGCTCTATTCCCAGGCAGGGGCGCTACAGCCGCGCCCTTGCCTGGGAGCGAACCACGCTACGCCTTGACCTTTTCGGTTGCCTCAACCGGAACTTCCGCTGCCGTTGTTGCAGCTTTCGGGCTGGCAAGGAAATCGTAGGCAAAAGCGCCAAGGGCCGCGCCGACCACCGGACCAACCACATAGACCCAATACTGCCCCCAGAACTGTTTGCCACCAAAGAGCGCCTGAATCAGCACAGGCCCAAAGGTACGAGCCGGGTTCAATGACGCGCCGGTCACAGGGCCGACGACGTAGATTACACCTGCAACAATCAGGCCGATGACTAGACCAGCCCAACCGGCAGGCGCGCGAGGATCAACCGCGATGCCATAGACCGTGAAGACCAGAATAAAGGTGCCAATCGCCTCGGCAAACACAGCTTGAATGACCGGGGTTGAATCCGCAAAGGAGGTGACTCCAAGACCGGCGCCGGTGACAGCGCCTGTCCCGAACAAGGCCACAATCGCCAAGGCTCCGATAATGGCGCCGATGAACTGAGCGACAATGTACATCACTGTATCGGTCCAGGCTTGCCGCCCTGTCAGAGAGAGGGCGATGCTAATCGCCGGGTTAATCTGACAGCCGGAAACCTTCCCGATGGTATACACCATCGCCATGATGATAAAGGCAAAGGCGAGGGCGATCACCCCCAGTTGCGTCTCTGAGAAGGGCACGGTTTTATCGACAGTCACAGTTGCAGTAACTGAGCCAGCCCCAATCAGAACCAGGAGCGCCGTGCCGAGAACCTCTGCGCCAAGTTTCTGTGCCAGTGTCGGTTGCTTACCCATACGTGTGCTTCTGCCCGTAGGCAGCCTCCTTCTATCAAGCTCTATTGCTATGAATCAAGGATACGAACTGGACGAGAGAGCAGGGAAAAGACGCGGGCGCCTCCTTTCTCAATCCCTAGATGGGGACCAACCTGTTATATGGAAGTAGAGAAAGATATTGCTCTAAAAGCACCGTAGGGGCCAATTCGCTGCACAGCAGCGTTATTTGATAAAATCTTGGATTGCTTATGTGTATGAAACCTGCCCATATCTGGTTTGCTGTTGTTGAGTTAATCAAGGAAATTGCCAGGGCATACACCGTTCCATTGGACAGAAAAGCGCGGGATATTGCAAAACTGCAACAATTGCGTTACACTTGAGAAACAACCGCGAGAAACATGTGCAACATACCGGGGAATCGATCTGCGCAAGGGAGGGCAGAACGATGAGCAACGCAGTGTCGCTGCATCCGCTTCAGCGCGTCTGGGAGCAATTTGTTGACGAGGGGTTACTCAAAGGTGACGAGTTACCACCTGCCGTCGCGCTCTCCTGGCAGCGCTGCCGCCGACGTGGGCTTGATCCGCGTCGGCCCGCCAGGATTCCGCCCGCGCATCAAGTGGCGCCTGATGTGGCGCACGGACAATTGATGCTGGTGCGCCCGGCAATGGAAGATTTACACCAGTTTGTTGAAGGGTCCGGCTGCGTCGTGGCCTTTGCCAATGCCGAGGGGGTATTGCTTGATATTGTTGGGGATGCGCCCATCGCCAGGGAACTGACGGCCATCGGCTTTGTGCCGGGCGTGTCCTGGAGCGAGGAGGCAACAGGCACTAACGCGGTGGCCCTGGCCCTGGCTGACGCCTTTCCGATCCAGATCAGCGGCCCAGCCCATTTCTGCGCCTTTCTGCATCCCTACTGCGGTTCAGCCGCGCCCATTCACGATTCGCTCGGCCAGACACTGGGGGCGCTTGCCATCGTTGGTCGCTGCGCAGATTGCCATCCACACACGCTGGGGATGGTCACAGCCGCTGCGCAGGCCGTCACCAACCAGCTTCAGATGTACCTCTGGCTGACCAGCGCCAACGATCTGCTCTCGGAACTCACTACCATCCTTCAGACACTCTCCGAGGGCATCATGCTCCTGAAGGCCGACAGTACCATCTCTCAAATGAATGCCAGGGCCGGGCAGTTGCTTGGGCTATCGCTGCCACGCGCTGCCGGGCGCAAACTCAGCGAAGTATTGGAGCTTCCCGCTGTGCTTGCCACTGCGCTGCGCCTGCGCCGCGAGATGACTGATGAAGAGGTCTCGTTTCATACCTCGCAGGGGCGCGTCGTCTGTCTCTGCACGCTCAAAGCAATCAACCTGGCGAAGCCGGTACATGAACTGGTTGCCCTGCGTCAACCAGAGCAGGCAAGCATTTCAAACTGGCGCCGCGCTCAGCCACAGGCTGGCACTGCCGACGGCTTTGTCTTGACGCTGCGCAGCATCGAGCGCGTGCAGCGCCTGGTCCACCGGATGAGCGGCGCTCGCGCCCGTCTCACGTTCTCCAACATTATTGGCGAGAGCCGCCCATTAGTCGAGGCGATACGCCTGGCGCGCATCGCGGCTGGCAGCAGTTCTAATGTGCTGCTTCACGGAGAGACTGGGGTTGGCAAAGAGATCTTTGCCCAGAGCATCCACAACGCCAGCGCCCGCGCCGATGGCCCCTTTGTCGCTATCAACTGCGCCGCCATCCCCCGCGAACTGATTACCAGCGAACTCTTTGGCTACGAGGGCGGATCCTTCACAGGCGCCGATAAGCAGGGACGCCCCGGCAAGTTTGAACTGGCGCATGGTGGCACGCTCTTCCTGGATGAAATTGGCGATATGCCCCGCGATCTCCAGACCAGCCTGCTGCGCGCGATTGAAACGCGCACGATTATGCGCATCGGCGGCCAGAGCGTGGTTCCAGTGGATGTGCGCATCATTGCCGCCACACACAAAGACCTGACCGATGAAGCGCGGCAAGGCAACTTCCGCTCCGACCTGTATTTCCGGCTCAACGTCTTCACAATTGACGTTCCCGCCTTACGTCAGCGCGAGGGCGATATTCCGCTGCTGGCACAGCATTTCATCCAACAGCAAAGCCGGGCGCTTGGGCGCCCGCTGGGCATCACTCCTGAAGCGCTCGCCGCGCTTGAAGCCTATCCCTGGCCGGGCAATGTGCGCGAACTGGAAAATTCGCTGGAGCGGGCCATCTACGTTGCCCAGCGCGCTATGATCGCGCTGGAAGACCTGCCGGAATCGGTGCGCCTGGGTCTGGAACGTATCCCGCTGCCCGTGATCGCTGGCAGTCATCCCGGCCAGATGAACGCGCCTGTGGCTCCTTCGCCCCAGCCAGATAAGCGCCAGATGCGGGCAAAGCTGAAAGAGGAGCGCACCAGCGCCGAAGCAGAATTGATCCTCAGAACTTACAGGGCGATGGGCGCGAGCCTGGAACGCACTGCCCAGGCGCTTGGCATCAGTCGCACGACCCTCTGGCGCAAAAAGATTCGCTATGACCTGCCCATTGGGCATATTCTTGCAGTAGTAGAGGAGCGCGATTTGCACAGCACACAGCGCATGGATTCACCTTCCTGAAGGTTCTCACCGGCTCTGGCGAAGCTGCTTTTCTGTCGCCTGGAGTACAGACCTTCCGGCGGGCGTAATCCAGAAGGCGCATGGCGCATGTAGTGCTAAAAGCGAGATATTCTATAATTAAGGGAGCAAGCATGACACAGCCTGGGGTCCGCACTCAGTCCGCCCGCCAGAAACAGGATGTCGATTACGTCTTCTATGAACTGACCCGCAGCATCTGCCCTGAATGCCGGCGGGTCATTGACGCGCACATCCTTTTGCGCAACAACAAAGTCTACATGCGCAAGCGCTGCCCGGAACACGGCCAGTTTGAGGCGCTGGTCTATGGGGATGCCAAAGCCTACACCAGCGCCTCGAAGTTCAACAAGCCAGGCACCATTCCGCTGGAGTTCTCAACGGCGATCCAGCATGGCTGCCCGCATGACTGCGGCCTCTGCCCCGATCATCAGCAGCATGCCTGCCTGGGCATCATCGAGGTGAACAGCGCGTGTAATATGGATTGCCCGCTCTGCTTTGCCAACGCCGGGGCTGGCTTCAACCTGACGCTTGAAGAGGTGGAGGGGATTCTTGATCATCTGGTCGAGACGGAAGGCAACCCCGAAGTCGTACAGTTCTCCGGCGGGGAACCTTCGATTCACCCCCAGATTGTGCCGATGATGCGCGCAGCCAAAGCGCGGAATATCAAGTATGTCATGCTGAATACCAACGGCAAACGCATCGCCAACGACGATGCCTTCCTGGCTGATCTTGCTGAGATACGCCCTGCCATCTACTTTCAGTTCGATGGCTTTGAAAAAGAGACCTATCGCATTATTCGGGGCGAGCCAGACATCCTGGAAGAGAAGCTGCGCGCGCTGGACCGGCTGGCAGCTATTGGCCTGGGCGTGGTGCTGGTTCCGGCCATCGAGCGCGGCGTCAACCTGCGCGAGGTCGGCGAGATCGTGAAGTTTGCCATCAACCACCCTGCCGTGCGCGGCATCAATTTCCAGCCCGCCTTCCACGCGGGCCGACATGGCGCACACGATCCATTACAACGCCTGACCATCCCCGACATCCTGCAAGGGATGGAAGAGCAGACCGATGGCCTGTTTGTGGTCAAGGACTTTGTGCCTGTGCCCTGCTGCTTCCCCACCTGCAACTCAGTCACGTATGCCTATGTGGATGGCGAAACCATTCTGCCGCTGCCGCGCGTGCTGAACGTGGATGACTATCTCGACTACATTACCAACCGCGTGACGCCCGACCTCAGCGAAGACATCAAACAGGCGCTGGAAGGTTTGTGGTCGTCCTCGGCAGTGCCCGGCTCGGACAAGAACGCCCAGCAATTTGCGCTCTCCTGCGCGGCGTGTGGCCTGCCCGATGGGCTTGATCTGGGCGCCTTCGCCAATCACATCTTTATGATTATGCTCCAGGATTTTATGGACCCCTGGACCTTCAACCAGAAAAACCTGATGAAGTGCTGCAAAGAGATTCTGCTGCCCGACGGCAAGCAAATCCCCTTCTGCGCCTATAACAGCGTTGGCTACCGCGAGCAGGCGCGCGCGCAGCTTGAGGCGCGTGAGCGCGCGCGCAGTCGGGCACGGCGGGCCGGAGAACCATTCAACCCAGAGCCGCTCACCTTCTCGTTCGATCAACCCTATCCTCAGCAGATGCGCAAGAACGGGCACAATGGGCACGCGAGCATCCCGCTGAATGGCTCGGCCAATGGACAGGCCAGCGAGCAGTAGAAGGGGGAACGCGCGATGGATACACAGATCGAGCCTCCGAACACGGCTGATACCGTCGAGCTGAAAGCCTGCTGCGCCGCTGTCTATCAAAGCGACTGGGCGCGGCTGCTACTGGGCGACTCGTTCCATCCCGGTGGGATGGAACTGACCGGGCGCCTGGGATCACTCCTGAATCTGGGCGCCGGCAAGCGTGTGCTGGATGTGGCCGCCGGGCAGGGGACCAGCGCCATTTTCCTGGCTCAACACTTTGGCTGCGAGGCGCTGGGCGTGGACTATGGTGGCGAATCGATGCGCCAGGCCACCCAGGCGGCAGAACAGGCCGGTGTAGCCGATCTTGTTCGCTTTGCGCAGGGCGATGCCGAACGTCTGCCTGTACACGATGAGAGCTTCGATGCCGTCCTCTGCGAGTGCGCCTTCTGCACCTTCCCGGATAAGCGCGCGGCTGCCGCAGAGTTCGCTCGCGTTCTGCGCCCCGGTGGCCGCGTCGGGCTGAGCGATCTGACGCGCTCGGACGATGTGCCGCCTGAACTGCAAGGTCTGCTCGCCTGGATCGCCTGCATTGCCGACGCCCAGCCGCTTGATCAGTATGCCCGCTATCTAGAAGGCGCCGGGTTAAATGTCGAACTCGTCGAAGCGCACAACGACGCGCTGAGTAGGATGGTTCACGAGGTCCGTACCAAGCTGCTGGGGGCTGAATTGCTGGTGAAGCTCAAGAAGATCGACCTGCCCAACGTGGACTTCGACCAGGCCAGAACGCTGGCGCGCGACGCGGCGGAAGCAGTGCGCACAGGCAAGTTCGGCTACGCCATCCTCACTGCCACAAAGCCGCTGGCGGCTGAAGGCCGCGCCTAAGGGGCCTGCGGGCCACGAGGTCCGTCTGCGCGGACCAGGTTCTTGCGTCCCTGCGCGCCTAACCCGCCTATGCAGGTTTCGTGGCGCAGCCTCCAGGCGCGGTCGAGCGAGAGGTCCGAGGCGAAACCGCCAGCCGACTTTTCAATGGCCCACCGCAGAAAGGTCTTTGGCTTGACGAACTGATCTCGCCCCTGCTATAGTCTTTGACACAAAGAAACGCGAGGTCAATCGTTGGCTGCTCCATCCTCTGTGACTTCACCCGTCATTCCGCGGCGCGCGGCGTTTACTTTCCTTGGTCTGGCCTGGCTTGTGGGAATCAACTTACGCGCGGTGCTGCTGGCTGTGCCCCCTGTCCTTCCGCAGATTCGGCAAGACCTTGGCCTGTCTTACACGGCAACTGGATTGCTCACCTCCTTGCCCATCTTGCTACTGGGTCTGGCGGCGGTCCCAGGCGCGTTTCTGGTGGCTCGCGCCAGCGCGCGCTCGGCGGTGGCCGTCGGACTCTGCCTGCTGGCGGCTGGCGCGTTGTTGCGCGCGCTCATTCCAACCGCCACGCCGCTCTTCGCGTTCACCGTCTTGCTGAGCCTGGGTATTGCCATCGCTCAACCGGCCCTGCCGGTACTGGTGCGCCAGTGGTTCCCAAAGCAGATCGGCCTCGCCACCGGCATTTACTCGAACGGGCTAATTCTCGGTGAGGTTCTGGCGGCCTCATTGACTGTGCCAGTGCTGATGCTGCTTGGGACGAACGATTGGCGCGTCACCTTTATCTTCTGGGGGCTGCCCATCATTGCCGTGCTTGTCCTCTGGCTCGCCTTCGCTCCACGCGCCCGCTGGGGCGCAACGGCGCGCGGCGCGGCCCGCTGGCAGGCAGGCTGGAACTCCTGGCGCGGCTGGCGCATGGGCCTGCTGATCGGCTCAGGCAGCCTGGTCTACTTCGCCATGAATACCTGGATTCCCAACTATGACAAGGCGCTTGGCAGGGAAGCCTCTACTGGCGCTGCCCTGAACATTCTGAATGGGATGCAGCTTCCCACCAGCATCCTTATCACCATCTTTGCTGGTGTTCTGGCGGGGAGACGCTGGCCTTTTATCGTTTCGGGAGTTCTCTGCGTGACGGGTATCTTCGGCTACCTCTTTGCGCCCGTCAGCACTCATCTGATCTGGGTAGGCATGCTCGGCGCAGGCTCCAGCGCCGTCTTTCTGCTGGGGCTGACGCTGCCGCCGCTGCTGGCCCCTGAGCGCGAGGTTGCTGGCTACACGGGAATCCTGCTGACCCTGGGCTATACCAGCGCTTTTTGTGGCCCACTGCTCGGTGGCAGCCTCTGGGATCTCAGCGGCATCCCGGCGCTAGCGTTCGTCCCCGTTATTGTTGCCAGCTTTCTACAAATCCTTCTGGGCACATTTCTGCCTCAACCGGCGAAAGAAGCCGTCGGAGACACCCTATCAGGGCAGGGTGTAATGGTGGAGAAGGGGTAGAAGCGGAGAAAGGCAACAAGCAAAAACGCAGGCCAGCCTGGCAATTGCCGGGCTGGCCTATCCGATCTCGCGTGGTTGCTAATAGACAATCGCGGGAGTGCCAACATCCACCCAGCTATACAGGAAGGCGGCGTTGGAGAGCGCCATGTTAATGCACCCATGTGAGCCATTATCAGAATACTGACCGGAGGTGTAATCGTTATGGGGCAGGTTTGCGCCTGGCCCGA
>Ga0070730_10001142_pt1 | contig 26265 bp, 19 predicted proteins | sample Coa_R1_3_FD_66447 | JGI IMG/M metagenome (GOLD analysis project Ga0070730, IMG submission 66447) | Surface soil microbial communities from Centralia Pennsylvania, which are recovering from an underground coalmine fire - Coalmine... | ecosystem: Environmental > Terrestrial > Soil > Unclassified ... | reverse complement strand
GACCAGGTTGGCGGCGCCGTAGTAGCCGTAGACGGTGCGCATGAAGGGGCCGAACTGCAGCCACAGGGCCTCGATCAGGCGGTTGAGGGTATCGCGGCCGTTGGCGCGGTAGAGGCCGAAGTGGAAGGCGAAGTTGCATTCCATGTAGGCGATCACGTCGCCGCCCTCGATGGCCCGGTCCAGGTCGGCGTCGATCCGGCCCAGACGACGGATCGCCTGGGCGTCGAGGTGGGGGAGGGCGGCCACCGCCGCCTCGGGCTCCAGCAGCAGGCGGCAGGCCAGCAGGTCGGCGAAGCGGTCCGGGGTCATCGGCGCAACCTCGATGCGGCGCTTGGAGCGGATCACCACCGCGCCCTCGGCGGCCAATCGGCTGAGGGCGTCGCGCACCGGCATCTGGCTGACGCCGAGCTCCAGGGCGAGGCCCCGGGTGGAGAGGCCGACCCCCGGGGTGATCTTGCCGGTGATCAGCCGGCGGCGCATCTCCTCATAGACGCTGGCGTGGAGTGGCGGACCCTCGGCCGCCAGCGCGGTTCGCATTCTTCCCTCCGCATCGGGCCCATCGGCATTGACGCCGAGCCCCCGCCCGCGACAACGTGGCCTCGCGAGCTGTGATCGCAGGAGCGGCGATGGACGAACTGACGCGTTGGGTCAAGGACAACGGCATCGCCGAGGTCGAGTGCCTGATTCCGGACCTCAACGGCGTCCTGCGCGGCAAGGTGCTGCCGGCGGCCAAGTTCCTGCAGTCGTCGCGCGACGGCGCCCTGCGCCTGCCCAGCAGCGTGTTCGCCGTCACCGTCACCGGCGAGTACGCCGACGTCGAGGGCGACGACGAAGCCTTCTCCGATCCGGACATGGTCCTGCGCCCCGACGTCGCCACCGCCCGGGTGGCGCCGGGGCTGAAGACCCCCACGGCCTTCGTGTTCGCCGACGCCTGCCACCCGGACGGCCGCCCCTGGGCGTCCTCGCCGCGGCATGTGCTGGCCTCGGTGGTCGAGCTCTACCGCGGCCGGGGCTGGCGCCCGGTGATCGCGCCGGAACTGGAATTCTACCTCACCGCCCTCAACCCCGATCCCGACCTGCCGCTGACCTCGCCCACCGGCCGCTCCGGCCGGGCCGAGAGTTCGCCGCAGCCCTACGGGTTGGAGGCGATCACGGAGTACGAGGACCTGATCGACGCCATCTACGAGTTCTCCGAGGTGGCCGGCCTCGACGTGGACACCCTGATCCATGAATCGGGCGCCGCCCAGCTGGAGGTGAACTTCGTCCACGGCGACCCGATCACCCTCGCCGACCAGGTGCTGGTGTTCAAGCGCATCGTCCGCCAGGTGGCCCTCAACCACGGGGTCTACGGCACCTTCATGGCCAAGCCGATGGAGCACCAGCCGGGGAGCGCCATGCACCTGCACATCTCGGTGGTGGATGACGCCACGGGGGCCAACCTGTTCGCCGACCCCTTGGGCGAAGACAGCCCGATGTTCCGCCGGTTCATCGGCGGCCTCCAGACCTATCTGCCAGGCTCCGCGCCGCTGTTCGCGCCCAACGTCAATTCCTTCCGCCGCATGCGGCCCAGTCACAGCGCGCCGATCAACGTACAGTGGGGGCGGGACAACCGCTCGTGCGGCCTGCGCATCCCCCTCTCCGACCGCGAGAACCGGCGGATCGAGAACCGCCTGCCGGGCGCCGACGCCAATCCGTACCTGGCCATGTCGGCGGCGCTGATCTGCGGCTGGCTGGGGATCGAGGAGGCGATCGAACCGACCGCGCCCGAAGGCGGTAACGCCTATCATCGCCCCCGCACCCTGCCGAAGACCCTCGAGGAGGCGATGGAGCGCTTTGGCGCCTGCGCGCCGGTTCGAAACCTGCTCGGCGAGGCGTTCTTCCGTTCCTTCGTCGCCATCAAGGAAGCGGAGCTGGAAGCCTACCGCGGTGTGATCAGCTCCTGGGAGCGCGACCACCTGCTGCTCAAGGTCTGATCGCCATGGGCTTCAACGACGGCCTGGCCATGGCTGCGTCCTACTATGCTGCGACGGCCAACCCCTGGCGGGAGCAGCCGGCGCTGGAGGGGGAGCGCGAGGCCGACGTGGTGGTGGTCGGAGGCGGCTGCACCGGACTCTCCGCCGCCCTGCACGCCGCCCGGGCGGGACTGTCGGCGGTGGTGCTGGAGGGTGGCAGGGTCGGCTGGGGCGCGTCGGGGCGCAACGGCGGTCAGATCATCCCGGGCCTGCGCAAGGGCGCGGCCGAACTGGTGAAGCTCTACGGGGTGGAGCGTGCGCGAGCGCTGCTGGACCTGGCGTTCGAGGCGCGCGACCTGGTGGTCGGCATGATCGAAGCGCACGGCATCGCCTGTGATCTCAGGACCACCGGACATCTTCTCGGGGCCGTCAAGGCCCGGGACATGGCGTGGATGGAGGCCGAGGCGGAGTGCCTGGCCACGGTGATGAACTACCCGCACGTCGACCTGCTCTCGGCCGTCCGGGCGCGCGGGGAGGTGGCGACGGCCTATCACGGCGGCCTGCTCGACCGGCGCGGCGGCCACCTGCATCCGCTCAACTACACGCTCGGCCTCGCCGACGCGGCCATGGCGGCGGGCGCCGTCGTCCATGAGCGCTCCGAGGTGACCAGCCTCGCAACGACCGGTGGCGTGCGTGTCTCGACCCGCTCCGGAGCCGTTCGCGCGCGCCACGCCATCCTGGCCGGCGACGCCCTGCTACAGGGCCTCTGCCCGCGCGTGAACCAGCGGATCATGCCCGTGGCGAACTACATCGCCGCGACCGAGCCCCTGCCGGACCCGGCCGCCCTGATCCCGCACGACGTCGCGGTCTCAGACAACCGGTTCGTGGTCAACTACTATCGCCTCAGCGCCGACGGACGCCTGCTGTTCGGCGGCGGCGAGCGCTACAGCCCGGAGCCGCCCAACGACATCGCCGCGTTCGTGCGCGGCCACATGCAGGCGGTCTTTCCACAGGTCCACGGCGTGCCGATCGACTATGCCTGGGGCGGGCTGGTGTCAGTCACCCAGACGCGGCTGCCGCACGTCGGACGCGAGGGCGAGGTGCTGTTCGCCCACGGCTATTCGGGCCTGGGCGTCGTCCTCTCGACCCTGGCCGGCAAGCTGCTGGTCGAGGAGATCCTTGGAAAGCACGAACGCTTCGAGCTTTTCGCCGATCTGGAGCCGCCGCCGTTCCCGGGCGGCGTGGCCCTGCGCGGCCCCCTGCACGTGCTGGGCATGCTCTGGTACGCCCTCAGAGACCGCCTGTGAGTGACCGCCTGTGAGAGAGAGGGACGCCATGGCCGATAGATCACGCCGCGACGAGGCGCTGGGCATGAACCGCCCGATCGATCGACGCGATTTCCTGAACGGTGTGGCCGTGGCCATCGGGGCTCTGGGAACAGGCTTGGCCGGCCGCGCCGCCGCCGCCGGGGCGGGCTGGCCGCAGGATCGGCCCGACTACTATCCGCCGCTGCTCACCGGGCTGCGCGGCAGCCATCCGGGCTCGTTCGAGAGCGCGCACCGCCTGCGCGACGGCGACTTCTGGTCGAGCGCCTCCGGGATCAAGGATACGGGCGAAGCGTATGATCTCGTGGTCGTCGGCGGCGGCATCAGCGGCCTGGCGGCGGCGTATTTCTTCCGCGCCGCCCAGCCCGCCGCCCGCATCCTGATCCTCGACAACCACGACGATTTCGGCGGCCACGCCAAGCGCAACGAATTCTGGCTGGACGGCAAGCTGCACCTGCTCAACGGCGGCACGCTGGAGATCGACAGCCCGCGCCCCTACAGCCCGGTCGCCGACGGGCTGCTGCGCGCCCTGGGCGTGGAGCCCGTGGCGCTCGCCGAGGCGTGCGATCGGCCCAAGACCTATTCCTCGCTGGGGCTGAAGCACGGCGTCTTCTTCGACGAGGAGACCTTCGGAACCGGGCGCCTGGTGACGGGGGCGCCGTCCCGCTACTACGGCGTCGGCGGCTCGTGGGAGGACTTCCTGGCTCGGGCGCCGCTGTCGCCCGAGGCGCGGGCCGACATCCTGCGCATCGAGACCGCCAGGATCGACTACCTGCCGGGCCTTTCCTCGGACGAAAAGAAGGACCGGCTCTCGCGGATGAGCTACCGCGCTTATCTGCTTGATGTTGCTAAAGTCCAACCCATTGTCGCCGCCTTCTACCAAAGCCACACCCACGGCGAGTGGGGCGTGGGCATCGATGCGGTCTCGGCGCTGGACTGCTGGGGCTTCTACATGCCGGGCTTCCTGGGCCTGAACCTGGAGGGGCGCACGGCGCCCAGGATGAGCTTCACGCCGGCGGGCTACAAGGAGACCGGCGGCTCCTACGTCTTCCACTTCCCGGACGGCAACGCCTCCATCGCCCGGCTGCTGGTGCGCTCGCTCGTGCCAGGCGCGATCCCTGGCGCCGACGGTCGGGACATTGTCGCCGCCAGGGCCGACTATGGACGGCTCGACCGGCCGGACAACAGCGTGCGGATCAGGCTGTCGAGCCTGTGCGTGAGGGCGCGCAACCTCGGCGACCCGGCCGCCCCGCGCGGCGTGGAGGTGGCCTACGCCCGCGGGGATGACGTCTACCGCGTGCGGGGGAAGGCCTGCGTGCTGGCCTCGTGGAACATGATGATCCCCTACCTCTGCCCGGATCTGCCGGAGGCGCAGAAGGCGGCGTTGCGCGAGGTCGTCAAGACGCCGCTGGTCTACACCAGCGTCGCCCTGCGCGACTGGACGGCGTTCCAGCGCCTCGGGATCGCCAGCGTGACCGCCCCCGGCGGCTACCACTCCTCGTTCAGCCTGAACTTGCCGGTGGACATCGGCGGCTATGAGAGTGAGCGGTCGCCGGAAAGGCCGATCCTGGTCCGCATGACCCGCACGCCCTGCAAGCCGGGCCTTCCGGAGTTCGACCAGAACCGGGCCGGGCGGGCGGAACTGCTCGCCACGCCGTTCGAGACCTTCGAGCGGGAGATCCGGACCCAGCTCGGCCGCACCCTGGCGGAGGGCGGCTTCGATCCGGCGCGCGACATCACCGCCATTACCGTCAACCGCTGGCCGCACGGCTATGCGCCGGAGTGGAACCCGCTGTGGGGACAGGTCTATGCGCCGGGCGAGGCGCCCAACGAGATCGGCCGCGCCCGCTTCGGCGCTATCGCCATCGCCAACTCAGACGCCGGCGCCGCCGCCTACACCGACTGCGCCATCGACCAGGCGCACCGGGCCGTGGAGGAGCTGCTGGCCATCTGATCAGACGTTGAGGAGAAGAAACTCACGCTCCCAGGGGCTGATGACGCGCATGAAGGTGGCGAATTCGGCGCGTTTCACCGCGGCGAAGGTGGTGATGAAGCTGCGTCCGAAGACCTCCGCCAGTTCCTCGGTGTCCTCGAACAGGCGGACCGCTTCGAGGAGGCCCACGGGGAGGTCGAACTCTTCCGAGACGGCGGAACCACTCACCGGCTCGCTTGGCGACAGGTGGCGGGTGAGGCCCAGGTAGCCGCAGGCGAGGGAGGCGGCCACGGCCAGATAGGGGTTGGCGTCGGAGGATGGGACGCGGTTCTCCACCCGGCGGTTGGCCGGCGAGGAGGGCGGAATGCGCAGGCCGGTGGTGCGGTTGTCGTAGCCCCACTGCACGTTGACCGGCGCTGAGAGGCCCCTGACCAGGCGGCGATAGGAGTTGACGTACGGGGCCAGCATGCAGGTCACCGCCGGCACGTAGCGCTGCTGTCCGGCCAGGAACTGGAAGAATTCCGCCGTCGGGCGTTTGTCGGCGTCGGTGAAGATGTTCTCGCCCGATTGCGTGGAGAGGATCGACTGGTGGATGTGCATCGCCGACCCCGGCTCGTGGGCGATCGGCTTGGCCATGAAGGTGGCGTAGATGTCGTGCGCCAGGGCCGCTTCGCGGATCGTGCGCTTGAGCAGGAAGACCTGGTCGCAGAGGGCCAGCGGATCGCCGTGGCGCAGGTTGATCTCCATCTGCGCCGCCCCCTCCTCGTGGATCAGGGTGTCGACCTCCAGCTCCTGGGCTTCGGCGAAGGCGTAGATGTCTTCGAAGATGGCGTCGAACTCGTTCACCGCCGAGATCGAATAGGAGCGGCGGCCGGCTTCCGCCCGGCCCGAGCGGCCGATTGGGGGCTCCAGGGGGTAGTCGGGGTCGATGTTGCGCTTGACGAGGTAGAACTCGATCTCCGGCGCCACCACGGGCTTCCACCCCTCTTCATGATAGAGGGCGATGACGCGCTTGAGCACCTGACGGGGGGCGATCTCGACGGGGCGACCGTCGTGGTAGAGGGCGTCGTGGATCACCTGGGCCGTGGGATCCTGGGCCCAGGGGACGAGGCACAGGGTGGAGAAGTCGGGCCGCAGCTCCAGGTCGCCGTCGGAAGGGTCGTAGCGGAAGTCGCCGTGTTCCTCCGGATACTCGCCCGAGATGGTCTGCATGAAGATCGACGAGGGCAGCGCCATGCCGGTGTCGTCGAAGAACTTGGCGGCGGGCATGATCTTGCCGCGGGCGACGCCGGCGAGATCCGGCACAAGGCACTCGATCTCGGTGACGCCCCGCGCCATGGCCCACTTGCGGGCCTGGGCGAGATCCTTGATCGGCTTGGCGGCGGCCGTCGGCGCGGTGATCGATTCGGATCGGGTCTTGGATTTCTTGGCCATGGGTTTTTTCGGGTGAACGGGCGTTGCGGAAATGACGCGAAACTGCGGAGGCTTGCGATAGCCGCTAGCCGTCGGGGTCTCGAATACCGGTCGGTCGGAAAGTCCGGTGACTGATCATGCCGCGGCGGGGCGCCGAACACCCCGCCAGAACGCCTTCTTCAACTAGGCCGAGAAGGTCAGCATAGCTTGCCAAGTGGCCGGGCGCCAGCCGGACGCGGCGCTGCGATGTGATCACAGACTCTTGACGCGACCCCGGCGGAAGTGGACGCTCGGCGCCAACCAATCAAGCCAAACGGGGATAACCGCGGACATGACGAAGAAGGGCGCCTTGTTCAGGGCCTGCTTGATGACCGCGGCCGTGGGTCCGTTGCTGTGGGGTGGCGCGGCGCTCGCCGCCTCCGGCGAGGCAGCGGCCGGGGCGTCCTCGGCCGCCACCGACGTCGGTGAGATCGTGGTCACGGCCACCCGCAAGGAAGAGAGCCTCAGCAAGGTTCCTGAGAGCGTCAGCGCCTTCACGGCCGCCAAGATGGATGTCCTGGACATCAAGAACTTCGCCGACATCGCCAAGTTCACGCCGGGCGTCACCTACGCCTCGGACAGCCACAACATCTCCATCCGGGGGATCGAGTCGACCGCCGGATCGGGCACGACCGGCATCTACATCGACGACACGCCGATCCAGGTTCGCAACCTCGGCCTCAACGCCAACAACACCCTGCCGGCCGTGTTCGACCTGCAGCGGGTCGAAGTGCTGCGCGGGCCCCAGGGCACTCTGTTCGGGGCCGGCTCCGAGGGCGGCACGATCCGCTACATCACCACCCAACCCAGCCTCACCCATTTCAGCGGCATGGCCCACAGCGAGCTGGCGTTCACCGAGAACGGGGCCGCCAGCTACGAGGGCGGCGTCGCCCTGGGCGGTCCTATCATCGAGGACAAGCTCGGATTTCGGATCAGCGCCTGGGGCCGCCGCGACGGCGGCTACGTCGACCGGGTCAACTACCAGACCCTCGCCACCACCGACAGCAACGCCAACCGCGCCGACACCTACGTCCTGCGCGCGGCGGTGACCTGGGCGCCGACGACGAACCTGACGATCACGCCGGGCATCAACTATCAGAAGCGTGATCAGCACAACCACGACGAATACTGGGTCAGCCTGTCGTCGCCGGGCGCCTTTGTCAGCGGTACGCCCGACCGCCAAGCCGATCCCGACCGGTTCTACCTGCCCACCTTGAAGGTGGAATGGAACGCCGGACCGGTGAAGCTGATCTCCAACACCGCCTACTACGACCGGCTCGAGCGGGTCAACGGCTACAGCGCGACCATCTACAACCTGTCGTACTTCCAGCACTATATCGATCCGAACCAGGCGAAATACGGCCTGGCCACCTTCGGTTACCCGTCGGATCCCTTGGGTAACCCCTGCACGAACAATTGCCAGGCCCTCTATCCGCTGTTGACCCCGACGGGGCCCAATGTGCCGGGGTTGCCGAATTACTTTTCCCAGAACCTGATCACCAACTCTCAGCAGAATTTTACTCAGGAAATTCGCATTCAGTCCAACGAGCCGGCCTCGCGCCTGCAATGGACGGCGGGCTTCTTCTTTGCGTTCGACCGGCAGCGGAGCACCGAGGAGATCCGTGACCCACAGCTGCCGCAGCTCACGCAGCTGTTGTGGGGCGAGGACATGCTCACCGCCTGGGGCGAGAACCTGCTGGCCAACAACGATGACTACATCAACGACACCAAGGCCAAGGACAGCCAGGAGGCCCTGTTCGTCGACGCCACCTATGCGATCACCGAGAGGCTGAAGCTCAACGTTGGCCTTCGTTACGCCTGGACCCGGTTCAGCTTCGAAAACCAGAACGACGGTCCGCAGGATCTCCTCAACAACGGGGGGCTTCCCAAAGTGAACACCGGCTCCAAGAGCGAGCAGCCGTTCACCCCGAAGGTCAGCCTGTCCTATCAGGTGACCAGCGACGACCTGGTCTACTTCACGGCGTCCAAGGGCTATCGGATCGGCGGCGCCGTACCGCAACTCCCACCCGCCTGCGGCGGAAATTTCCCCACCCAGTACAACTCCGACTCTGTGTGGAGCTATGAGGTGGGAACCAAGGACCGGTTCCTCGACCGCAAGTTGCAGGTGTCGGCGAGCGCCTACTACATCGATTGGTCCAACATCCAGCAGGCCTTCTACGTGCCGGCGTGCGGCATCCAGTTCACCACCAACGCCGGCCAGGCGGTCAGCAAGGGCTTCGACCTGCAATCGCAGTGGCAGATCACCCGCGCCCTCGATGTGGAACTGTCGGTCGGCTACAACGACGCCCAGTTCTCCCAGAATGCCTATCGACGCCTTAACCTTGACCCAACGGTCCCGCTGACCGATCCGAGCAACACGCTGGATCTGAAGGGCGACGCGCTCGACGTGGCCCCTTGGACCCTCGCTGTCGCCATTCAGTACGACTTCACCGTCATCGGCAGGGACGGCTTCGTGCGGGTCGATGACGAATTCGAGAGCAAGCGCACAGCCCCGATTCCCAACGAGGACACGGGCACAGCCTTCTTCGATCCCGGCCTGGTCGCCAATCCGTCGGTCAATCAGGTCTCCCTGCGCGCGGGCCTGTCCCTCGCCAATTGGGACTTCGCCCTCTACGCCAACAATCTTTTCAACGCTCACCCGCAGCTCGACCTGCAGCACCAGGATCGCTGGACCACCCTCTTTGAGGCCACCACCCTGCGTCCGCGCACGATCGGCATGTCGGCGAGCTTCAGATATTGACGCACCCGGGGCAGGCTCGCGCCGTCTGACTATCGTCATGAAATTGTGGCATGCTGTAGCGTCGCAACCGGGAGGATCACCATGACTGTCAACGACATCGCCCAGGACCTCGTCGCCCTCTGCAAGACCGGCGACTTCGCAACTCCGGGCGAGAAGCACTGGGCCGACGATGTGGTCAGCGTCGAGGCCGGCGGACCTCCGGGCATGGATCCCGTAAGCCGCGGCAAGGCGGCGGCCGCCGCGAAGGGCGAGTGGTGGAACGGCGCCCACACCGTCAAGAGCGTCGAAGTCGAAGGGCCGTGGGTGAACGGCGACCAGTTCACGGTCCGGTTCAAGATGAACGTCACCGTCAAGGCGACGGGCCAGGACATGGCGATGGACGAGATCGCCCTCTACACGGTCAAGAACGGCAAGATCGCCGAGGAGCGGTTCTTCTACGGCGGCTGAACGCCCTCTTCGTCGGCCACGCCGCCACCTCCCACCGCGCCCGGAGGTGGCGGCGTAGCGGCATGACGGAGGGAGCGCTATGGTCGCGTCCCACTTCTTGAGGACGCGCCATGAAGTTCGAACGCCTGCCGCCGATCCTCACCACGCTGCAGCCCAGCAACCACCCCTATCTCAATGGGGCCTGGACGCCGCTGCACGAGGAGGTCGACGCCTGGGACCTGGACGTCATCGAAGGCGCGATCCCGACGGACATCGACGGCCTCTACGTCCGCAACACCGAGAACCAGATCCACCAGCCGCTCGGCCGTTTTCATCCCTTCGACGGCGACGGCATGCTGCACCAGATCGACTTCAAGGACGGGCGGGCCAGTTACCGCAATCGCTGGGTGCGCACCCGGGGCTTCCAGGCCGAGCAGGAGGCGGGCGGCTCGCTGTGGGGCGGGCTGATGGACGGGCCGGGCGTCTCGAAGAGGCCTGGCTTCGGGGCGCATGGCGGATTGAAAGACGCCGCCTCCACCGATGTGGTGGCGCACGGCGGCAAGCTCGTCTGCACCTTCTACCAGTGCGGCGAGGCCTATGAGCTGGAGCCCGAGACCCTCGAACAGCGCGGCGTCGCTCCCTGGGCGCCGCTGGACGGCGTCTCGGCCCACGCCAAGGTGGACGAGCGCACCGGCGAGATGATGTTCTTCAACTACTCCACCTACGCGCCCTACATGCACTACGGCGTGGTCGACCCGGCGGGAAGGGTGGCGACTTACATTCCCGTGGACCTGCCGGGCCCGCGCCTGCCGCACGACATGGCCTTCAGCGAACGCTTCTCCATTCTCAACGATCTGCCGGTCTTCTGGGACGCCGAGTTGCTGAAGAAGGGGGTCCACGCCGTGCGGCTGCACGAGGGGCTGCCGTCGCGCTTCGGCGTGATCCCGCGCCACGCGCGCCCGCAGGACATCCGCTGGTTCGACGCCGCGCCCTGCTACATCCTGCACTTCCTCAACGCCTATGAGGATGGCGACGAGCTGGTGATGGACGGCTACTTCCAGGAGAACCCGACGCCGCGGCCGGTGAGGAGCGCCCCCGACGGCTACGGTCATCTGATGGCGTTCCTCGACGCATACAGCTTCCAGCCCAAGCTGCACCGCTGGCGCTTCAACCTGAAGACCGGCGAGACCCGCGAGGGCCACCTGGACGACCGCGTGCTGGAGTTCGGCACGTTCAACCAGAGGTGCGCCGGCCGGCCCTATCGCTACGCCTACTCCACCATCGCCAAGCCCGGCTGGTTTCTGTTCACCGGCTTCGTCAAGCACGACCTGGAGACGGGCCGATCATGGCAAGTCGACCTCGGCGAGGGACGCCACGGCAGCGAAGCTCCGTTCGCCCCACGCCTCGGCGCTGTCGAGGAGGACGACGGCTATCTGGTCAGCTTCGTCACCGACGAGAACACGGGTCGATCGGAATGCATCCTGATCGACTCACGACGGTTCGAGAAGGGCCCGGTGGTACGCATCGCCCTGCCGCACAAGCTCTGCAGCGGTACCCACGCCGTCTGGGCGGATCGGTCGTTCATCCGCGACGGCCGGCTGGGAGGCTGAACCGGGGCCGCAACGGTGGTCATCCTGTCTCGGGAAGAAGGTCGCGGAGTTCTCCTAGCCAGGGTTCGTAGCGGCGCCAGCGCCCGACCGAGCTGTTGTTGATCGGCTGGCGCGCTTGCCAGAGGCTCGCGGTCCTGATCGCCCGCCGATTATCCTGGGGCCGCAGGCAGGCGGGATCCCAGTCGAGGCCGGCAAACTCGACCAGCTTGCGGCTCCAGACCTCAGGTTCGGCGATGATCGCCTCGTAGGGCGCGTCCAATATAGCGCCCGGGGGCAGCACGCGTCGCCAATGATCCATTAACCGGAGGTATTCACGGTAGTAGAAGGTCAGGTCACCGCGGTCGCTCTTGTAGTCGGTCGGGGTCGAAAACAGCGTTGTGTAGATCGACAGGCATGTGTCTACCGGGTTTCTCTGGCAATGGATGATCCGCGCTTGTGGAAAAGCGAGCCTGATCAAGCCGATCCACAGGAAGTTATAGGGGTTCTTGTCGGTGATGCGGCTCGCGCTTGGGGAGACGCGGTCGAGCTCGCGGCGGTAGGCGGCGGCAAGTTCGCGGACGGCCCCCAACGCGGCGCCCGCCATGTCACTCGAGTCGAGGGATCCCGCACGAGTGTTCCAGAAATCCAGCTCGCCGCCGCCGGCGACAGCGGGGTGACTGGACATGATCTGCTCGACCAGGGTCGTGCCCGACCTTGGCATGCCAAGGATCATCAGCGGGCGCTCGTCCGCCGCACCCATCCGGTCGGCATGGGCCAGCAGGTCCGGCGTGAAGCCCGCGATGATCGCGTCGATGCGGCGATGGTGGGCGCCGCGGTCGAACGGAAGGCTCTGCCGCGCCAGAGCGTTGGCCTCGTCGAATCGGCGCATCGCCTCAGCGAGGTCGCCCAGGTCGTCGTGGCCCTTGGCGATGGCAAACAGCAGTCCCGCGCGCTGCGCGTCGACGAACGTTCCGCGTTGCAGCAGCGCCTCCATCTGCGCCACCAGGGGCCGGTCGCCCTCCGTCAACTTCCTTGACGCCAGATAGCTGCGATAGATCCCGGCTTCCGCTGGGTCCAGTTCGATCGCCCGCCGATAGAGTGCATCGGCTTCCTCGAAGCGCCCGGATTCACCGAGCAGGGTGGCCAGCAGCCAGTGCGCCGTGGCGGCCGCGGGTTCGAGGGCAATCGTACGCCGCAAGCTGGCCTCCGCCTCGCCGTAGCGCTCTTCAGCCATCAGAACCTGCGCCTTGCTGAGGCGGCCGTGGCTCGTCTCGGGCGCCGCGCTGGCGGCCCGCCGGTAGGCGGCAATCGAATCGGCGCGACGGCCGTGGACGCTCAACAGAAGTCCGAGGGCATAGAGCGCCGAAGCCATCTTCGGCTTGATGCTCACGGCCCGTCTGAAGGCGCCGATGGCCTCCAGCGGGCGCCCGAGGCGCTCGAGAGCCAGGCCGAGGTGGTAGAAGGCGTCGGCATAGGTGGGCTTAAGGGCGACGGCCCGATCGAGGGCCTCGGCGGCGCGCCCGAACCGACCGACGCGGTACAGGGCGAGGCCGAGATTGTAGTGGGCGCTGGCCCGTTCGGGCGCGAGGCGCACGACCCGTTCGAATGCCGCGGTCGCCTCCTTTGTCCTGCCGGTTTCGAACAGTCTTATGGCCGCATGGAGCTCGGCGTCAGCCGACGGGCCTGTCATTGGCGGCAAGGCGGCGGCGGGCAGGGCGGCGGTGCGGTCGGCGACCTCGCAACAGTGTTTGTACTTACGCCCGCTGCCGCACGGGCAGGGATCATTGCGACCAGGTCGCGGCGGTGGGGCGCCTCGGCTGATCATGGACCGTCGTCCAACAGTTCCCTGAGTTCCCCCAGCCAGGGCTCGTACCGGCGCCAGCGTTCGACGGAGCTGGCGTAGATCGGTTGGCGCGCCTGCCAGAGGCTGGCGGTCCTGACCACCCGGGGATTGGCGTCCGGCCGCAGGCAGGCGTCCTCCCACTCGAGACCGCAGAATTCGATCAGGGCGCGGCTCCAGGTCTCCGGGTCGGCGACGAGCGCCTCGTAGGGGGCCTCGAAAATCTCGCCTGGGGGCAGGGCCTGCCACCAGTGTTCCATCAACCTGAGATACTGGCGATAGACGAAGACGATGTCTCCGCGATCGCTGGCGTAGTCGGTGCGGGTCGAAAAAGGTGTGGTGTAGATCGACAGGCAGGTGTCGAGGGGATGGCGCCGGCAGTGAATGATGCGGGCGTTCGGAAGAACCAGCTTGATCAGCCCGATCCACTCGAAGTTGTAGGGGTTCTTGTCGGTAACGCGCAGGGCGTGAATGGATACCCGATCGAGCTCGGCGCGACAGCCGGCCGCCAGCTCCCCGATCAGGCCCGCGACCGTGTCCCCCAGGCTTCTCGTATCCAGCGATCTTGCGCGCGACACCCAATACTGCAGCTCCCCACCGGCCGCGGCCTGGGAGTGGCTGGAGATGATCTGCTCCACCAGGGTCGTCCCCGATCGCGGCATGCCCAGGATCAACACCGGGCGGCGGTCCGGGTCGCCCAGGTCGGCCGCCCGGGCCAGCAGGTCGGGCGGGAAGGCGGCTATGATGTCGGTTGCTCGGCGCGCCAGGGCGTCGCGGTCGAAGGCGGCGGTCTGGCGTCGGACGGCGTTGGCCTCGTCGAAGCAGCGCATGGCGGCTTCGTAGTCGCCAAGATCGTCGTGCCCCTTGCCGATCGCAAACAGCAGTTCCGCCCGACGGGCGCCGACCACGCCGCCCCGCTCGAATTGTTCGATCATCTGGTCGAGAAGGGGCCGGTCCGACGCGGCCAGCTTCTTGGACATGAGGAAGTCGCGATAGACCGCGACCTTGTCCGGACCAAGGGCGATCGCCTGCCTGAAAGACGACTCCGCTTCTGCGAAACGACCCGCCTCGGCCAGTAGGTTGGCGAGTAGCCGGTGCAAGGCGCGGTTGCCCGGGTCCCGCGCGATCGCCTGGCGCAGGCATGCCTCCGCCTCCTCGAAGTTCTGTTCCGCCAGGAGCGTGCGGGCCTGGGCGAGCCGCCCGATGCTCGTATCGGGCTCGACGGCGGCGGCGCGCCGGAAGGCCGGCAGGGCTTCCTCGACGAGCCCGTCGCCGCTCAGGAGAAGGCCGAGCAGGTAGTGCGCCGAGGCCATCTTCGGCTTGATCTCCACCGCCTTGCGCAACGCCGCGATCGCGTCCTGCGTTCGGCCCATCTGCTCCAGCGCCATCCCCAGGTTGAACAGGGCTTCAGCATAGGTTGGCTTGAGAGCGACCGCCCGGCGAAGCCCGGCCGCCGCCGGCGCCGGCCGCCCGGCTTCGAGATAGGCGGAGCCGAGGCTGAAGTGGGCGGCGGCGTCGTTCGGCCTGAGCCGCACGATCCGTTCCAGGACGGGGATCGCCTCCAGCAGCCTTCCGCCTGCGGTGAGGCGGCCGGCGACCTGCCGCAGCGTTTCCGCTGACGGACCGCTCGACGCCACCTTGGCCACAGCCGCCGCCGCGGGCGCGGGAGCGCGATCCTTCGCCTCGCAACAATGCTTGTATTTGCGCCCGCTGCCGCAGGGGCAGGGATCGTTGCGACCGGGACGCGCTGATGCTGGCGGCGTCAAGCGGCTCCCTCTCTACCCTGTCACGCCACCGCGGGCGCCAGCCTCGCCACCGCGAAGGCGGTGGCGCTCTTGTAGTCGGCCTTGCCGTTGGGGGCGCGGAGGTTGACCTCGCCGGTGACGACGCGCTTGGGGGCCTTGTAGGCCGCGAGGCTCCGCCGCACGTGGGCGATCAGGCCGGCTTCGTCGAGCACGCCGCCGTTGCGCAGCCGTACGACGCCGGTGACCGACTGGCCCCACTTCGGATCGGGGAGGCCGACGACCAGCGCGTCCTCGATGTCCGGATGAGTCTTGAGGACCTCCTCCACCTCCTCGGGGAAGACCTTCTCGCCGGCGGTGTTGATGCAGGCGTTGCCGCGGCCCAACAGCGTCAGGGTCCCGTCGGCCTCGACCACGCACCAGTCGCCGGGGAGGGAGTATTTGACGCCGTCGATGACCCGGAACGTACGGGCCGTCTTCTCCGGATCCTTGTAGTAGCCGACCGGATGCGGCGGCCCTACGGCCACCATGCCGCGCACGCCCGAGCCGGCGAGGACGGGCTGGTCGTTCTCGTCGAACACCTTCGCCCGCGCGCCCAGCATGAATTTCGCCGTCTGGATTTCGCCGGCGGCGGTCATGATCGAGGTCCCCAGGCCCAGGGCCTCCGATGAGGAGAACGCGTCGGCGAGCGCCGCCTGGGGCATGTGGCGCAGCAGCGCGCGCTTGACCTCCAGGCTCCACATCACCCCCGACGAGGTGATGCGCTGAACGCTGGAGACGTCCCAGCGGCCGGGGTCGCGGTCGAGGGCCTCGGCCAGGGGCCGGGCGAAGGGATCGCCGACGATGGTGAGGTTGGCCGGCTTCCAGCGGTCGATGGCGTCCAGCATCTCGGTGGCGGTGAAGTGCAGGGAGGGGAGGGTGATCACCGCGCCGCCGCCCAGCAGGCCACCCATGGCGGTCAGCAGGCCCGTGCCGTGCATCAGCGGCGGGGCGATGACGCTGGCGGGGCCCGGGCCCGCCTGGCGCGCCGCCTCGACCAATTCCTCGAGCGTCTCGGGCACCGGGCCGAGCAGGCGGGCGGCGGCGAGGGTGATCTGGCGGATGTCGTTGTGGGTCCACATCACGCCCTTGGGCATGCCGGTAGTGCCGCCGGTGTAGATGAAGAAGAGATCGTCGGGGCTGCGCTCGATCCCCAGCGGCGAGGGATCGCCGCTGGTCGCCAGGACCTCGAAGGGCTGCGCGAAATCCGCGCCCGGACCGACCTCGACGAAGGCCCGGACCTTGGTCAGGCGCGGGCGGATGGCCTCGATGCTGCGCCGGAACTCCTCGCCGTAAACCACGATGGCGGCGTCGGAATTATCGAAAATGTAGTGCACCTCGTCCGGGGTGTAGCGGTAGTTGACGTTGACGTGGACGAGCCGCGCCTTGAAGCAGACCGCCAGGCTCTCGGTGTATTCCGGGCGGTTGTGCATGTAGAAGGCGACCTTATCGCCGGGCGCCGCGCCCAGGGCGAGCAAGGCCCGCGCCAGCCGGTTCGAGCGCGCCGTGGCCTCGCCCCACGGGATCACCCGCTCGCCATGGATCAGGGCCGGCGCGTCCGCCGGCAGCACCGCCGATACGCCATCGATGATATCCCCGAAATTCCAGGCGAACATGCGGTCGGTTTCCCTGTCCTCGAGCGTGACCCAGGTTCTTGAAGCCCAGGCGAGCCGCCGCCTTAGCCCACCAGGGTCGGCGCTTCCAGGGCCAAGCCGTTCTACCGCAGGAAGTCGACCACCGCCGTGATCGTGTCGGCTGGGTTTTCCTCCATCAGCCAGTGGCCGGCGTGGGGGACGATGGCCGGCTGGACGTTGGTGGCGGCGGCGCGCATGACGACGGCCATCGTCGGCCCGAACGACTTCTCGCCGCCGATGGCGAGGATCGGCATGGTGAGCGGCCCCCTGGCCATGAAGGCCTTGTTGTCGACGGCGTCCTGATCGAACGCGTGGAACTGCTCGAAACCGGAGTGCATGGCGCCCGGCAGCGCATAGAGCCTGGCGTAGTGCTCGCGCGAGGCCTCGTCGAAGCTCTTGGGGTCGGCCGAGAACTCGTTCCAGAAGCGGTCGAGGTAGATGCGCTCGCGGCCGGCGACCAGGCGCTCCATGTCCGGGCCGCCGAAGCGGAAGTGCCAGAGGAGGGGATTCTTGAGGATCTCCTTCCACGGGCCGACGCCCGGCACCGGTGCATCCATGAGCACGAACTTCGTCACCCGCTCGGGCTGCTCCTCGGCGAAGGCGAAGCCGACCATGTTGCCGATATCGTGGGTCACGAGGTCGACCTTGCCGACGCTCAGCGCGTCGAGGACGCCGGAAACGTCCTTGCCCTGGGTCTTCTTGTCGTAGCCGCCGGCGGGATGGTCCGAGAGCCCCATGCCGCGCAGGTCCGGCACGATCACCGTATGGTCGCGCGCCAGCCGCGCGGCGAGGGGCGCCCACATGTCGCCGGTCTCGCCATAGCCGTGCAACAGCACCACGGCGGGCCCCTGGCCGCCGACGCGGACGAAGAGCCGGGTCCCGTTGATAGCGAGCATCTCGGTCTTGAAGCCAGCCGGATAGGGTGGGACTCCGGCCCAGGCGCATGCCGAGTCCGATATCGACAAGATCATGGCGCTCAAGACAATCGCCACGAGAGTTCGCATGGTTCGGTCCCCCTAGGCGCGCGGATTCGCGATCTCCCAGAAACCGTGACACGGCTATGACGGCCAAGCCAGCGGCCTCCGCCGTCGACCCTAAGCCAGGCGCTTCTCCATGAAGAACCTCCTATGCCCTGGCGGATAGTCCGCCTGGGTCCCGATGACGCTGTAGCCGTGGCGTTCGTAGAACGGCCGCGCCTGGAAGCTGAAGGTGTCCAGGCAGACGCCGATGCAGCCGCGATCCCTGGCATAGGCCTCGGCCGCCGCCAGCAGGGCCCAGCCATGGCCCTGGTGGCGAACCGCCTCGGCGATCCAGAGCGTGCCGACCTGGAGCCACCCGGCCCAGATCATGCCCAGCAGACCGCCGAGGACTTCGCCCCGGCTCGAGCGCAGGACGAAGTTGGCCGGGAAGTAGGCCGGCAATCCTGTGACGGCGATATTGTAATTGTCGATTCCGTCGTTGATGAACTTGCGGACCCCGTCCTCGACAAACGGCTCGAAGTCGACCCTAAGCCCTTCCATCGTCCTCCCCCGTTGACCTGAGAACTGCCATTTGCGCCTCACCGTGAAGAGTTATCAACAGCGGTCTCGGTGGTGACTAGCCAGCGTCGGTCCAGGCCGAGGTCAGGGCGACGCCGCCGACCGCTACGAGGCTCGCCGCCCAGACGGCGTCGAGGTTGAACCAGCTGCGCGTCAGGAACTGCAATCCCAGCCAGGCGTGAACCAGCAGCGCCATCAAGCCGCCGGTGACGATCATCACCGCCGTGTGGACCAAGGACACCAGGACCGCCGTGGCGAGATTGCCGCCAATCAACACGCTTGCGGCCTGGTGGGTGCGATCGAGAGCGTTCGCGCGGCAGATGCCGAGGTAGATCGGAACCAGCATCAATCCGGCGCCGTGGGCGGTCGCGACGGCGAAGGACCACAGGGCCAACTGCGTCGGCCGAATGCGCGCGATGAACCGCGGGTGGCGTCGGTTGACGAGGAGCCACAACCCAAAGGCGATCACCGCGATGGCCGCGCCAATCCGGATCGGCCGCTGCCATCGAAGGATCGCCGTCATCAGCGTGAATGGCAGGAGGATCGCGGCCATCGCGAGAAGGTGCCCGAGCGCGAGCAGCCCGAGCGCCCCCAGCAGGTCGCGCCGACCCCTGCCCATCAGGGCGGCGGAAACGGCGAGCGGCCACCCCATGGCGGGGTTGAGGCCGTGGTAGACGCCGCTGCCGACCACGATCAACCAAAGGCCCGCCGCAGTCACCTCGGCAGGATCCGGACCCTGGCGTCAGACGGACGGATAGCAGAACGAATCGGTCGAGCAGTCGCCGCCCTCGAGGCGAATCTGGTGTGTGCGGTAGCCTTCCGGGAAGTCGACCCAGAAGTCCCTGTCGAGGGCCAGCCCGCCGCCCGCGCCGACGTCGGCCTTGACCATCGCCCCCGGCACGCCCGCCGGATAGAACTGGTCGTCCCAGGTCGAATAGAGACCATTGGTCCAGTAGACCCGTTTGCCGTCCCGGCTGATCTCGACCATCTGCGGCCCGCCGCGATAGGCCTTGCCACTGGGATGATCGGCCCGGCGGGCGATGCCGCCGATGTGCACCGAGCCCGACAGGACCGGCTTGCGCGGGTTGGACACGTCGTACTGCCGCATTTCTCCGGTCCCCCAGCAGGAGACGTAGAGAAAGCGGTCGTCCATGGAGAGGTCGATGTCAGTGACCAGCGGCGGCACGGCGCCGAAGCCCTGAAGAAGCGGCGGCAGCTGGTCCTTGTCCGCCGGTTCGGGCGGGATGGTCGCGGTCTTCTCGGCATGGAACTTCCCGTCCTCGCGCCACCAGGTCCAGATCGAGCCTTCCAGGTTCGTGGTATCGACGACCACGCCCAGGAAGCCATATTGCTTCACTGGGTCGTGCGCCGGGCGGATCTCCAGCGCCATCTGGTGGTTTTCGCCCAGGTCGATGGTCTGGACGTTCTTGCGGGCGCGCAGATCCCAGAAGTGGATGCGATGACCGTATTTGTTGGAGAGCAGATCCTCCGGCACGACGCCGTTCTCGAACTGCGGCGGCAGGCCCCACTCGCTGGTGACCATGTAGTCGCGTGGCAGGTTCCACCAGAAGTCGTAGTGCTTCTCCTGGCAGCCGCGGTCGATCTCCCAGCGGCCGACCACGTCGAAGGTCTCGCAGTCCATGATGAACACGCCGGCCGGCCCTTCCGTGCCGTCTGCTCCGCCGCCGCCCAGGGTGGAGACATAGATTCCGTCCGGACCGCAGTGGACGGTGTGCGGCCGCGAGTAGCCGGTCTTGTGGAACACCTCCTCGGGTTCGATGATCTTGTGGATCTTGGCGTGTGTCGGGCCGCCCTTGGTGTCGATCACGTAGATGCGCGACGACCGGATACCCGGGATGATCAGGAAGCGTCGCTCCAGGAAGGCGTGCCCGGACAGGGGGTACAGGGCCGAAGAACAGGCGTTCCAGCCGAAATGGTGAAACTCGTCGCCCTTGTTGGGCATGAAGACGGTATGGATGATCTTGCCGAAATCCCGGCTGGACCGATCCACGTTGACCACCGCCAGGGCGTCTGGCTGGGAGAAATCCGGGCTCAGCATCAAGGTGTAGGCGTAGGTCTCAGCAGGCGCCTCCATCGCCAGCTTGGCGGTGGGATAGAACGTTGGATCGGGTCGAATCGACATGGTCACCTCCCTCGCCCGCGATAGTCTGCCCTACGCCTCGTGCGCCGGTTTGGGCTGACCGGGCCAGGCCGTTACGTCCCGCTGTCCTGTCAAATACTTGTCGCGGCCTTGCCGGCTGGGCCACTCCGTACACTACCGCTGTCTAGCGGGCCAGACCGGCCTCTCTGCCAGCCGACCGATATTTCGCCTTTCATATGGCGCTGTCGCGTTGCCTTGGGGGCGGGAAAAGCGTATATTTACGTCGGGTCAGCGTGGGTCGATCGGGATCGGAGTAACGTTGAAATTCCCGCGCCGGCTCTGAGGCAAACCACGGAGGCGCCCATGGTCGGTTCAACACGTCACACGAGGTCTGTGGCCCTGATCGCCACGGTTCAGCTGTTCTGCCTTGGCCTGTTCGCGTCCGGTGTCCAGGCCAAGCCGGTCAAGGTGGAATATCAGGACCTGAAGATCACCTACACCGCGGCGGTGGCGGGAACGGCCGCCGACAATATCTATCTGGTCCTGCAAGACGCGAAGAAGGACCCGCTGAGCAAGTTCAAGGTCACGGTCTCGGCGACCGGCTTCAACGTGTCGGGAAACTCCGACTCGTTCACGCTGACGCCGAAGATGGGCACGATCGCCGACATGTCGACGGTGACCCTGCGGATCAAGAGCGTCGCCAACTACAACGGCAAGATTGGCCTGCAATCCGCCACCTTCCGAAGCGGCACGACCGTGACCGGCGCCGGCGACGTGACGGGGGGCGCCCTGATGGGCGATCCGCAGTACATCATGTCGCTCGACGTGATCGGCTCGCCGGCCCTGACCGTCGAGGACCTGACATTCTACGAGAACCACCCGTCGGTGAGCTTCGACACCCTCGATCCTTCCGTGCCGATCGACACGACCGGCATCGCCGAACCGGACGCCAACCTGAGCGGCGCCGGCGCGTCGGACGCCTTCTCCGTGCCGCCGATCGACAACAACGCCTATTTCATCGCGCAGGGAGAGGTGTTCGACCAGGGCGGCTCCCAGCCGATCGCCTGGTTCGTCGACGGCTACACCCCGGCCAGCAACGTCCCGGAGCCTCCCATCGGCGCCCTGCTGATCCTGCCGCTGCTGGGGCTGGTGTGGAACGACTTTCGCGGTCGGAGCCGCGCGACCTAACTATGAATCTTGCGGTGCATTCTGAACCGCGGGGACCGGGCTCATCTGTTGATTTGCACCACGAAGACGACATGGACCCGCATGGTGTTCCCTGCTCGGTCGCGAAGGGCGTGGTTATGCCTGTCGTCGCGTTTGCCCTAGAAGTCACCCATGCACGTGCGCCATGACCCCGAAGCCCCGCCGGCCGCGGCGATCACCTTCGAGCAGTTCCTCGCGGTCGATATCCGCGTCGGCCGGGTGCTGGCGGCCGAACCGTTTCCCGAGGCGCGCAAGCCCGCGACCAAGCTGACGATCGACTTCGGCCCGGCCATCGGCGTCAAGCGCTCGAGCGCCCAGATCACCGAGCACTATGCCCCCGAAACGCTGGTCGGCCGGCAGGTGGCCGCGGTCGTAAACTTCCCGCCGCGCCAGATCGGAAAGTTCATGTCGGAAGTCCTGACCCTCGGCTTCCCGGACACGCAGGGCGCGGTGGTGCTGTTCGCGCCGGACCTGGATGTGCCGATCGGCGGGCGCCTGTTCTGACTGTGGGCCTGCGTCGCGCGCGCAGAGCGACGCCCAGGAGCCCGAACCCGACGAGCATCATCGCCCACGGGGCAGGTTCGGGAACGGGCCGGTTGCTCCACCCCCAATTGAGGGCGCCATAGATCGTCACGGGACCGGGAGCGTCGATCGCCGGCCCCGTCACCAGAAATAACATCGCGTCGAACGTCGAAGGTGTGGTTGCATCGTAATTTGTCGGAAAATCGAGAAACCCCGTCCCGTCAGCGGTGTGCATCCCATCGTCATAGTAAGGTGCGAGAACAACTTTGAGTTTACCATTGACCATCTCTAGGACGACACCGTAGTCGACTTGATATGTACTGCCATCGTAGATAATTTGAATCCAATGGACGTTATTTGCCGGATCATCTCCTGTGTTATTATAGTGAAAGTAAAATTCGGCGCCGGTGCAATTATTGCTCTTCACGCAGCCGGCGTCACCGATGCTTCCTCCACTCGCGCCTTCCCTATAGGCCAGGTTGTTGCTGGCCGGGGGTGTAGGACCCTGCGCCTGATATGTATGGACCTGAAATGTATTATCGGCGATTGTGGCCGTCGTGTTGAAGCCGAACGACCAGCCGCCGCCAAAACTGTTTAAGTCCTGTACAAACGGATTTTCATTGCCTTGTGCTTGCAGCAAGCTCGCTGAGTTAAAGGTAATCTGGTCTGTTGACGTCACCCATTTCTTTTTCGCTGCAGTGTAAAAGATTGGCGATTGGATGATGCCGGTGGTTGGGTAGTTGCGAAAAATGTCTGGCTTCTTGGGCTGAGGGGCCAGCTGGATCGGGTTGGCCAGGGCGGCTGGCGCCGTCACGAGAAAGAGCGCGCCGCTGAGGGCCGTCAACGAGCGAGACCGCGTCATCTTCGCTTCTCCCATCGGATGGGGTCTTCACGGTAGGCTCGGCCATTGGCGGGGGCAATGCCGCGCAATGGCCGCGACTTCGCCATTCGGGCGGCGACCAGCCCGACGAGCCGTCCGTCGACGCGGCCTCCAGCCTCCATTGCGGAGCCTTCTACCGGCGCACCGCCGCGCGTTGGGTCGCCTGGGTAATCCCCATTACCGCGAATTCAGTATCCCCACGGCCGCGAACCGGGCACACATCCGATCCGGGATCGACGTAGGGGAGTCCCTGAGCCTTGTTCGCCATGCTCGCGGTTGCCTCGCTGCTTACGAGCGGCCCGCAGCTGCCGCCGCTGCCGCCGATCAAGCGCGAGCCGCAGATTACCTATGTCGATCGGGCGGGCGCGACCCTGGGCGTGCGGGGCGGGCGGTTCGGGCCGCCGGTGGACGTCGCCAAGCTGCCGCCGTATGTGCCCGCCGCCTTCGTCGCCATCGAGGATCGGCGGTTCTATTCCCACGAGGGCTTCGACGCCCTGGGGATCGCCCGGGCCATCGTCAGCGACCTGGAGCAGGGGAAGGCCACGCAGGGCGCCTCGACCATCACTCAGCAGCTGGCGCGCAACCTGTTCCTGTCGTCCGACCGCACCATGGAGCGCAAGGCGCTTGAGCTCGTCTATGCCATCGAGCTGGAGCAGGCCTACAGCAAGCCGCAGATTCTCGGGCTCTATCTCAGCCGGGTCTATTTCGGCTCCGGCGCCTACGGTATCGAGGCGGCCGCCCGGCGTTACTACAACACGTCAGCCGAGCGGCTCACGATCCGCGAGGCGGCGAGCCTGGCGGCGGTGATGAAATCACCCACCGAGTACGATCCCGCCGAACAGCCCGACCGCTCGGCGGAGCGCACGCGCCTGGTGCTCGACGCCATGATGGAGACCGGCGCCATCTCCCCCGCCCAGCACGCCCAGGCCCTGGCCCATGCGCCGAAGGTGTGGAAGCAGGCGCCGACCGAAGCCGCCCAATATTTCGTCGACTGGATTGACGGCCAGACCCGGCGGATGGTCAACGCCTCGGCCCTCAGCCGCGACCTGGTGGTTGAGACCACCCTCGACGAGGGCGCAGAGGCGGAGGCCCAGAGCGCCACGGCCACGACGCTGGCCCGCTACAAGAGCCGGGGCGTCGCCCAGGCGGCGCTGGTGGCGATGGATGGCCTGGGGCGGGTGAGGGCGATGATCGGCGGCGCCGACTACCAGCAGGGGCCCTTCGACCGCGCCGTGGAGGCCCATCGCCAGGCCGGTTCGTCGTGGAAGCCGTTCGTCTACCTGACCGCCCTGGAGGCGGGGCGCACGCCCGATTCGCCGGTGGTCGACGAGCCGGTGACCATCAACGGCTGGACGCCGGTCAACTACGAGCCGGAGTACCTGGGTCCGATCACGCTGGAAACGGCGCTGGCCCACTCCATCAACACCGTGGCAGCCCGGCTCGCCGACGAGGTGGGCAGGCCGGTGGTGGCCGCCACCGCGCGCCGCGTCGGCATCGTCTCGCCGGTCAACACCGATCCGGCCATGGCGCTGGGGACCACCCTGGTGACGCCGCTGGAAATGGCCCAGGCTTACGACACCTTCTCGAACGGCGGCTATCGGGTCGCCGCTTATGGCGTCCAGCGCATCCGCCTCGCTGGGGGCCCCGTGATCTACCAGCACCCTCAGCCCACGGCGACCTCGGTCATCGCCAATCCGCCGCTGGGCTACCTCGACCAGATGCTGCGGGCGGTGATCGGGTCCGGAACCGGCGTGCGCGCCGCCATCCCCGGCTACGACCTCGCCGGCAAGACGGGCACCACCTCGGACTACAAGGACGCCTGGTTCTGCGGCTTCACCGGCGGCCTGACCACGGTCGTGTGGGTCGGCCGCGATGACGCCACGCCGATGGCCAGGATCACCGGCGCCACCGCGCCAGTAGACCTGTGGCGGGGCTTCATGACAGCGGCCCTCAAGCGCCTGCCCTACCAGGCGATCCCGCCCGGTCCGCCGCCGCCCGCGCCCATCGCGCCCGCTCCGGTCACGCCCGACCTCGCGCCGCCGCCGCCGACGCTCGCCACGCCGACCCCGACCGCGCCGCCGTGACGAGCTGGATCCGGGGTCGTCTCGGCTCGATCGCCTTCCGCGCGGTCGAGCAGTTGCTCGATCCGGCCCAGATCGAACACTATCGGGCCGCCAACGCGGCGCTCGGAGCCCAGGCCGGCGGACCTCCGCGTGTCGTTCTCATCGGCGATTCGCTGTTCGAGGGCTGGCGGGGCCTCGAGGCCCTGGCCCCGCCTGGGTTTCGCTTCCTCAACCGAGGTATCTCAGGCCAGACCTCCGGCCAGATGCTGCTGCGCTTCGAGGATGACGTCATCGCCCTCGCGCCGGTCGCCGTGGTTATCCTGGCCGGGGCCAATGATGTGCGGGCCGTCTTCGGACCGCCGGCCGCCATCGGCTCGGCGGCCAAATCGCGCCTCGCGCGCCACGTCGCCACGATGGCCGACATCGCCGACGGGCGCGCCGTGCAGGTCGCGGTCGGAACCGTGCCGCCGGTCAGGTCCAGCCCGGCGAGCGCGCACCGAAGCGCGGGGCGGCGCGACCTTGGGGTGATCCTGGAGGTCAACGCCTGGTTGCGCGGCTTCGCGGCGGCGCGCGCCTATCCCCTGATCGACTTCCACGCCGCCCTCGTCGACGACAGAGGCGCCCTGAGCAGCCGTTTCACCGCCGACGGTCTGCACCCCAACGCCGCCGGGCAGGACCGAATGGCGTCCGCCCTCGCGCCGATCCTGGATCGCCTGATCGGTGTCAACGGCGTCATCCCTGCACCGCCGCCAGGCAGGTGATGTCATCGAACGGGTCGGCGCCAGCGGTGAAACGGGCCACGTCGTCCCTGACGGTCTTCACCAGCGCCTCGGCGCTCATCGCGCCCGCCCCGCGCAACGTCGCGGAGAGCCTGCCCCCGCCATATTCCTCACCGTACGGATCGACGCTCTCGGTGACGCCGTCGGTGTAGAGGAAGAGGCCGTCGCCGGACCGGAGCATGACCTCATGCGATGTGGCGCGCATTTCCGCCACAAGCCCCAACGGCGGGCCGCCGCCGGCCAGGGTCTCGCAGCCACCGCCGGCCCGCACGATTAGGGGCGGGCAGTGGCCGCAGTTGGCGTACTCAAGCCGGCCGTCGGCGAGATTCAGCACGCCGCAGAACGCCGTTGCGAACATCAGTGAGGGGTTGTGGGCGCAGAGCATGGCGTTGGCGGCCGCCAGGATCGCCGAAACCGAGGTCTGCCGCCGCGCGGCCATGCGCAGGGTGGTCATGGTCTGCGACATGAACAGGGCTGCCGGCA
>Ga0070730_10001141_pt1 | contig 26266 bp, 26 predicted proteins | sample Coa_R1_3_FD_66447 | JGI IMG/M metagenome (GOLD analysis project Ga0070730, IMG submission 66447) | Surface soil microbial communities from Centralia Pennsylvania, which are recovering from an underground coalmine fire - Coalmine... | ecosystem: Environmental > Terrestrial > Soil > Unclassified ... | reverse complement strand
CGTCCCGTCGGCGACACCAACGCCCAAGGCCGCGGTCTCGCCGACGCCGCTCCACAACGTGCTCGGCGTGCCCGATGCCACGCCCATCATCACGTATGGCGACCCCGCCAAGCCGGACCAGGTCGACGGCGTGACATGGGACGGGAAGCTGTCCGGCGTCCTGGGCTCCCAGCCGGCCACTGCCGGCGGCAACCCGGCCAACAACCTGTTCGGCACCGCGACCGACATCACCGACCGCTCCGGCAAGACAGTGGCCAGCGGAAACTTTGGGGCCAAGTTCTTTGGAGGCACCTGGGCCGACGATGAAGCCCACTTCTGCCAGATGGTCCCGTTTGACACCCTCGGCGCCAACGGTGTCCCCGCGACCCTTCAGATCGTGACGCCGGGCCAACCCCCCCGGAGCGTTGCCCAAGTCGGCAGCGTTTACGAGCAGGCATCGATCGGTGTCGCCGCGTGCAGCGTGCTCGCAGATCGGGCCGTGGTCGTGCAGTCGTTCGGAAACGGCGGACCAGAAGAGGATTGGGCCGTGCAGCTCTCGACTGGGAAAATCCTCTGGCACCACACGTTCGATCGCTCGAATTCTCCGGCCGCAATCGTCGCCTCCCGGGATGGGATGTACGTGGCCGAGAACCTGTCCGGACCCGGCCTACCGATCACAGCCGCCGGATCGACGATTTACGGATCCGATGGCAGGCAGCTCGCGCACATCAACACCTGGGTTGAGGCGTTCTCGTGGGATGGCTCACTGGCCGTGGTGGACACCGGATGGGGAAGCGGCGGCGTGCAGATCGTTTCCTGGCGCGACGGCACCATCGTCTGGTCGGCTCCGGCCGGCTACGGGCTGCAGCAGGCGAAGCCCGAGCCGGGTGGAACCGCGATTGCCCTCTGGCTCATACCGGTCGCCCAGTTCTCGCAACCGACACAGCTTGGAGACCTGTATGTGGTGAGCGCTTCCGGCAAGGTGGTCGTGCACATCGCCAACGTCCCCTGAGGGATCATTTGGCGGGTGAAGGCGCAGCCGCCGGCCGTCGCGGAGCTGGGCTGGGCTGACGTCAACGCGTGGCGCCTCGCGCGCCACCATCTCGACGAGCGCGCGCCGAAAGCAAGGCTGGGCGAGGTCGTCGGCGCGATCGGCGCGGTTCAGGCGCAGATGATGTCCGCCGCCGAGCTGCAGGCCACGGTTCGCGTCGACTGCACGGTGCAGGAAGTGCGCGATGCGCTGTGGAAGCGCAAGTCGCTGGTCAAGACGTGGCTGATGCGCGGCACGCTCCACCTCACGCGCGCCGCGGACCTGCCGCTGTACACGGCCGCGATGAGCAGGCGATGGATCAAACCCAGCCTGGCGTGGCTGCGGTACTTCGAGGTCACCGAGGCCGAGGTGTGGGGGCTGGCGGAGGCGATCGGCAAGGCGCTCGACAGCACGCCGCGGACGCGCGAGGAGCTGATCGCGATCGTGGCCCAAGACAAACCGGAGCGGCTGCGCGAAGCGCTGAGGTCTGGATGGGGCGGCATGCTGAAGCCGGCGGCCCGCAACGGATGGCTGTGCTTCGGCCCCAACCGCGGCCAGAGCGTCACCTTCGTGAGTCCGCGCTCCTGGCTTGGCTCGTGGCGCGAGATCGATCCCGACGAGGCGCTGGTCGAGGTCGCGCGCCGTTATGTGCGCGCGTACGGTCCCGCGAACAAGCATGACTTCGCCTACTGGTGGGGCCACTGGACCGGCGTCGGCGCGGCCGGCTGGGCGGGCCTGCGGGACGAGCTCGTGCCGGTGAAGGTCGAAGGCTGGCGCGCGCACATGCTGGCGGCCGACCTGAAGCACCTACCACCGCGACGGCCGGGCACAGCAGTGCAGCTGCTGCCCAACTTCGATCCCTACCTCATGGGGCACTCCAATCGCGACCACCTCTTCGAGGCGATCCATCGGAACAAGGTGAGCCGCACCGCCGGCTGGATCTCGCCGGTGGTCCTGGTCGACGGCCGCGTCGTGGCGGTGTGGTCGTACACGCTTAGCAAACAGCGGATGCGAGTCGAGATCACACCGTTCGAGACTCTTCGACCAAAGGTCGCGAAGCAGGCCGGCGTTCGCGTCGAAGCGATCGCCGCCTCACTCGGCGCCAAGGTCGAACGCGTTTCGATCGCTTAGGCGACCGCGCTTGGGTCCGCAGGCTCCTCGGTGCGATTGATCGCGCGCAGCTGTTCCTCCCGGCGGCGCAGCAGCCGGCTCCGCTCCCGGCGGTGTGACGTGGTCCGGATGCTCCACGTGGCGATCACGACCAGCGCCACCATGGCCTGCAGCGCGGCGACCGTGAAGAACACGGCCTCGATGCCGTACCCACGGCTGCGCAGCCCTAGCCCGATCAACCCGGCGGCAAAACCCAGGATTGGCCGGGCGGCCCATGAGGTGGGCAGGAGGCGCCGGTCGGACAGGATGAGCGCGCCCACGAACCAGGTGGGGCCGCTGTCGAGCTGGAAGACGAAGTCCCAGTGGAAATAGGCGATCGGAATGATCGCTCCGAGAAGAAAGCACGTCGCCACGATGGGGCTGAGGCGCTTCGCGTAGGCGAGCCACGCAATGCCGACCGCCACCGCCATGAGCGAGGTGGCGAAGACCGGGCCGGCCACGTTGCCGACGTACAGGCGAATGGGATCGATGGGCGCGGCGCCGGGGCTGAAGAACTTCAACCAGATCGCAATCGGATCGCGAAAGGCCAGGCCGTTGGCCGGGTTGATGTAAGCGAACGGGGCCCCACGCGTCGCCAGCGCGATCAGCGCGTAAGCGATGAGCCCGGGTTGCGCATGCACCGCGGGCGCGTAGCGCGAGCGCACCAGCTCGAGGACGACGGCCAGGACGGCGATCTCGACCGAGACGAGGAGCGGAGCGCCGGGGCCGACCAGGGCGACGCCGACGAGCGCGGCGATCAACGGGCTCGACTCGGGTCTTGGCGTGAACTTTCGAAACAGGATGCGTGCGGCCACCTGCGCCGCAATCCCGATCACGAGCGCGACGACCAGCATCTCCACGGCCGCGACCTTGAAGATGACGAGACCCGCGATCACCGGGGGCGTCAGCGCCAGGCCGATGACGAGATCGTCCGGAAGTGTGTCGGGGCTGAACGCGGCTTTGTCCAGCCAGCCCACGGCACGAGCCAGCACGCATGGATTGTAGGCAATCGAGCTCTGACCGCCGCGATCCGGCGCACCCCTAAAATAGCCCGCAGCCTTTTGTCGCTATTCCCTCCACGTCTTGTCGCGACTGCCGGGGTGCTGTGCCTGGTTGTGATTGCTTCGAGCACCGCCGCGGCCGTGGGCCTTCCGCCCTCGACCTGGGTTGCCCTCGCGACGCTCCCGGGGGCGGATCACAATCCCGTATTCGCGCTAGCCGTAAACCCGGTCAACGATCAGGACATGATCGCCGGAAACGGCGCGGGCGGTCTGTATCGCAGCGTGGACGCCGGTACGACATGGAAGCCCATCCACGCGGGCACGGCCGGCATCCTGACCATCGCGTACAGCGCGTTCAATCCCAGCGTTGTGCTCGCGGGCACGCAGGGTGGAGGCGCATTGATCAGCACTGACGGCGGCGCGCACTGGAACGTGGCCGGCGGTCTTGAAGGCCGGAAGGTTCGCGCCTTCGGCTTCGCGCGTTCGCTCATGGTCGCGGGCACCGATCACGGTGTGTATATAAGCGACAGCGGAGGGAGCTGGACGCAGTCGGGCCTCGCGACCACAAGCATCGACGCCGTATCGGTGGCGGCGGTAAACCCGCCTGTGAGGTTGGTCGCCGGAGGCGACGGCGGCCAGGGCGGCGTGCCGCTTTACCAGAGCCTGGATGGCGGCGTCACCTGGGCGCCGATGAACCCGCCGATCAGCGGCACGATCGTGACCAAGCTGGCGTCAGGCCCGCTGCCGCCGACCGGGGACGTGCGCCCTCTCGTGGTCGGCACCAACGCCGGCCTGTTCATCTCGCTCGACAACGGCAAGAGCTTCGCGGCCCTGAGCGGCGGCGCGCTGCTGCCCTCGACCGACTACACGCAGGTCGGATTCACGTCCGGGCACTTCGACCGTTTCTTCGTCGCCAGCGATGGAGGCGGCGCGCAGTCGGGTGGCGTCTGGTCGACGGCCGACTCGGGCAAACACTTCGCCGATCTCCAGCCGCCGCTGCCTTCCGTGACGGCTCTCGCGGTGTCGGGCGACGAGCAGCCTGTGATCTTCGTGGCCACGTTCCGGGCGTCGGACCACCTGCCGGAGCTGTGGGCGTTCCGCGACACCGGCGGCACCCCGCTGGGTCCGACGACGACGCCGACGCCCAGGGTCACGGCAGCCCGCACGAACCCACCGGGCACCTCGATCCTCGATCTCCTGCGCGCCCTGGCCTCGTCTCAGGTCCCCTACGTCGCGCTTGGAGTGATCGCGCTGCTGCTGATCGGGCTCGCGGTCGTCTCGCAGCTGCGCAGCCGTCGCCGCTAACTTGTAGCTGTGACGTCTTCGCCCCATGACCGGCTGCGAGAGCTCGGCCTGACCCTTCCCTCGCCGCCCGCGCCGGTTGCCTCGTATGTGCCGACGCGGCTGGTTCCGATCGGAGAGGGGAGGGCGCTTCTATACGTCTCGGGCCAGGTGTCCACCAAGGATGGGCAGCGCCTGACGGGACGCTGCCCCGACGAGGTGAGCGTCGAGCAGGCACAGGAGGCGGCTCGCGCGTGCGCGCTGAACGTACTCGCGCAGATAGAAGCGGCCGCGGGCCTCGACCAGGTCGAGCAGATCACCCAGGTCAACGGCTTCGTGCTTTCGACCGACGACTTTGGCGACCAGCCCAAGGTGATGAACGCCGCGTCCGATCTGCTGGTCGAGGTCTTCGGCGAGGCGGGCCGTCACACGCGTGCGGCCGTCGGAGCCTCGGCGCTTCCTTTCTCCGTCACCGTGGAGATCACGGCGGTAGCGGTTGTCCGAATCCGCTAAACGCAAGCCGCTGCTGCCAACCCGGTCGCGCCTCATCCTGGGGGGAAGCGCGGCCTACCTCGCGCTGATCTTCGGCGTGATGCTGTGGCGCGGCATCTCCATCGAGCCCGAGTGGGTGGTGCTGGCGCTGCTCCTCATCGCCATCGCGCTGGGACGGGGCCGCAGCTTCGTGGTCGACTGGCTGCCCTTTCTGGTCCTGTTCCTGGCGTACGAGGAGATGCGCGGCTTCGCGTCCAAGACCGGCTTTGCGCCTCATGACCTGTCCGGCCTGGAGAGATTCGTCTTCGGTGGCTCGATTCCGACCCTGGTGCTTCAGCACGCCTTCTACCATCCCGGCGTCGTCAGCTGGCAGGACGTGGTCGCGATGTTCTTCTACTTCATGCATTTCCCGCTGCCGATCGTGGTCGGCTTCTACTTCTGGGTGAACAGCCGGGAGCACTTCCGCCGGTTCGTGGCGGCGCTGCTCTTGATGTCCTTCCTCGCGTTCGCCACCTATCTCTTCTTTCCGAGCGCACCGCCCTGGTACCAGTTCCCGGGACAGGTCGTGAAGATCAACAACGAGACCGTGCAGGCGCTGTGGCAGGGGAAGTACTTCGTCTCCGAGATCTACAACAGCTTCAACCCGAACAAGTTCGCGGCCTTCCCGTCGCTGCACGCCGCGTTCCCCACGCTGGCGGCCGCCTATGCGTGGTCGCGATACCGCGCGCTCGCCATCGGACTCATCGCCTGGAGCGCGGCCGTGCTGCTGTCGATCGTCTACCTCGGCGAGCACTACGTGGTCGACGCGCTCGACGGGTTGATCTATGTGGCGGTCGCGATGACGATCGTCGAGCTGGTCGCGCGCTACTTGGCGCGACGCGCGTCTAAGCCTGCCAGACCTTCCGCATGATCACGCGGGCCAGCTTGTCGGGGTCGTGGTGCGAGGGGATGCGCACGTTGACCACGTCGGCGGCGATGAAGCGGACTTCCGGGTGCTTGGTTGCGTCTTCGGCTCGGAAGATGACCTGCGCCTGACCGCCCGTCGGCATGTGCGAGTGGTTCGAGTTCACGAGCACGAAGTCGAAGAGGTTGGAGCCGACATGGTCGTGGATGACGCGGATGTAGTCGTCGACTCCGTAGTCATCGGTTTCGCCGTGCTGCGCGGCCAGGTTGCATACGAGGACCTTCAGCGCCGGCGAAGCCTTGATCGCTTCGACCATGCCTTCGACCAGGAGGTTGGGGAGGATCGAGGTGTAGAGCGAGCCGGGTCCGATGACGACCAGCTCCGCGTTGAGGATCGCCTGGGCCGCCTCGGGGTTGACCTGTGCGCCGTCCGGCTTCAGGAACACCTGGCTGATGCGCCCGTTCTGCTTGGGGATCTTCGACTCGCCCTCGACGTTGCTGCCGTTGATCGAGGCGACGAGGGTCACGTCCTGCAGCGTCGACGGGACGATCGTGCCCTTGACCGCCAGGACCTTGCCGGACTCGCGCAGGGCGTGCTCGAAGTTTCCGGTGACGTCTGCCATCGCCATGATGAAGAGGTTCCCGAAGGAGTGGCCGTCGAGGGATCCCTCCTTGAAGCGATGGTCGAAGAGCTGCTTCATCAGGGGCTCGGCGTCGGCCAGCGCGATCAAGCACTGCCGGAAGTCGCCGGGGGGCAGCACGCGATACTCGTCGCGCAGGCGGCCTGACGAGCCGCCGTCGTCGGCCACGGTGACGATGACCGACAGGTTGGAGGTGTACGTCTTCAGGCCGCGGAGCAGCGAGCTGAGGCCCGTGCCTCCGCCGATGGCCACGATGCGAGGGCCGCGGCCGCGGAGGCGGAAGGCGTGGATGACCTCCACGACGCTGGTGCCGTTGACCCCCGGCAGGAACGGGCCGAGCACCGACTGGGTGAGCTTCACATAGCTGAACAGCAGGGTACCCACGCCCAGGACGCCGAAGATCACGGCACGGCCCCAGTAGGGCAGGAACTGCAGGGTGATGTAGTAGAACTGGGGCGGCAGCGTGAAGGTCTTGTAGATCTCCTTCAGGGCGTACGCCACGCCGAGGACGAGGACCACTTCCGAGGCCATGAGCAGCAGAAGCCAGCGCTTGATCTCGAGACCAGGCGTGAGCCAACGCAGCCAGCTCGCCGTCGACTGAAGCCTTTTGGCCATCTACCCCGGTTGCCTCAACGTGTTCAAGACGTGCACGGTTACTCTGGGCTACGCTCTATTCCAGTATGGGGGCTTTCCGGGGGACACGCCGGTTGCTCCGGCTCGCGGTGGTCGGCCTGGTGGTGGCCGCGGTCGCGACCGAGCTGAGCAAGCCGGAGGAGGAACGCACGTGGCACGGGCGCGTCGGGGGCCTGGTGCCCTATGACTTCCGGCCCCCGACGTGGGAGCGCATCCGCTCGGCTTACTGGAACCCCAGCTCTGAGCAGCTGTTCAGCGATCGCGTTTTCGGGGTGGGCTGGGCCATCAACCTGTACCGGGCGAAAGAGCTGCTCGGGATGGTGTTCGAGCGAATGATGGGGTCGCCGCCGCGGCTCTCGATCGAGATGTCGTCGAAGCCCCTCGACCTGGGCGGGCGCCCGCGGTAGCGGCCGAAGCCTTCATCCGAGCCGCTTAGAATAGGCGGCCGGCCGGGAACCCCAGTACGGCGCCGATTGCGTGACGCTGGGGAGTGGCGCAACGGTAGCGCAGCTGACTCTGGATCAGAAGGTTGAAGGTTCGAATCCTTCCTCCCCAGCCAACAAGATGTTGTGGTCGGACGTCGCTCGAAGTACGATATGTAGACATATTCCCGGATTTGAGCGCCGCTGCTCAGACTCCCGGCTATGGCGTGATTCGCGTATCAGACGTGCTATCGGATCCCGGCGCAGAGCGTCGTGGAGCTACAGGAGTTCGGTCAAGGCGAGGCCTGTCCAAGCCTTAAGGACGAAGGGTGAGGACTGTCAGGCACTGAGTTCGAAAATCCAGCGCCCGTCAAGGGGTGTTCTGACTTCAATGGAGTCGGGTTAATGCTGCTGTCGTTGGCCGACGGCGAGCCTGGAACTCGACGGGTGATACCTAGCGACGAGTGGCGGCGCTGGCGATTGAGGAAGATCTCGGGTCTCGGGGCTGATCACAGGTTCCGAGACTTTCCTCAGCGTGGCGGGCTCAAATTCAAACTTGAGTCCTCACTCGCCCCAGACGCCCGACCTGCGGTAACCCGCGGCCATTGTGAGGGCGATGACGAACTGGATCATTCCGACTACCGCTGTGAGCACGACGTACCAGGCCGGGCCCTGTTGAGGGATCTTGCCGGCGAGCTGGAGAGCCGCAGCCGGCGCCCTCAATATGCCGGCTAGGAAAGCGATCAGGATCAGCCAGAACAGCCATCGCCAGCCACGCACGACGCCAGCGGACAGCAGGATGAGCAGCGCGGTCAACGTCAGCACCTCGGCGGCCTCAGCGCCCACCTGACCTCGGGGCAGCGCTCCGACCTGGTCGAAGACCGGGCGGGCGGCGATCCAGATCACGATTACCGCGACCCAATAAGCTGCAAACAGGGCAAGGACGAGCCCCTTGCTACGGTTGATCACCCGACGCTCAGCGTGGGCATGAGACCCCTTCGCTGGCGGGCAGCCAGATCGTCCATGGACGCACGCCTCCGATCATCATGACGGTGAGGACCAGGCAGTCAGGGCGCAGGCGCTGGGACGCCTTGAAGAATCGTTTCGTCGCGCCGGATCCTACGAATCGCCCGATTGCCGTACCAGACAGTCCACGCCATCACGGACCAACTGATCGCCATGAATACGATCGGCGTAAGCACAAGAACCTCAGCCACGGGCAGCGTATAGACGATGACAACGCGGAACGCGAACTCGCTAATTAGTGCGATCCCCCAGATGAGGCTTGTAACGCGGGCCACCCGCTTTATGTAGGGCAATCGCCAATAACGATTGAAGTCGTGGATCCGCTCTGAATCGGTGCCCGCGATGAACTGGCGAGCGAAATAGAACGAAATCGGCTTGGGCAGCAGCAGCGACAGCACTGACAACAGGCCCATCCCGAAGGTGAGGGATGACTTCGAGACCAGGATCAGGCGTGGGTCCCCGGTTACCAGAATGGTCACGAGTGTGATGCCAAAGCCGCAAAGCATGACGACGCCCATGGTGTCCAGGGAGCGACTGCGGGCAAAGGTCACGAGGTTGCCGAGCACCGGGAAGAGAGCCGCAACCGCTATCGGCAGCACGTACTGATCGGGATACAGCCTCCGCAGGTACACGTAGACCAGCGCCGGCAGGATTGCGTTGACGATCAGTGACGGAAGCATATTGCGGGCCATGCGGGTAACCAGGTCCCGAACCGCTACTTTCGATCGGCTTCCGTTAGCGTTGGCCATCTCGGTCTGCTGCGAGCCTGATTTCGGGTGGCCGGCTAACGCCAGGCATGGTTATGAATGTGAAGAGCCGTCGCGTCCTCTTCGGGCTCGACGGCAGTCGCAGCAGAGGCTTCAGCGCCGCCGAAATTGCGGCCACGAACCGTCGATGCTCGGACGCGGTCAGATTGATCGGGACCTGGTAGTAAGCGACGCCGTCGGCGGGCAGATCGGCGCGAGGCCGCTTTTCGAGATAGCGTTGGAAGTCGCCGCGGACCAGCCCCAGAAAAGTCGTGAAGTAACGCAGGTGTTCGGACGGATCCGTTACCTGATAGTCCGTAGGTCCCACGTTCGCCGCGCCCTCAGCGAGGGCGTAGATGCGTTCCTCCACGGCCCGTACTGGTCTTTTCTCTGCGACCCTCAGAATCCCGCCGCCCACAAGGGCGGCCAGATGGCGGTAAAGCGTGGCTCGCGGCACGTCGGTCAGGCGATCGGAGAGGTCCTGTGCGGTCAGCTGCTCAGCGGGAGCGAACTCCTGGATGATCCGCAGCCGGGCTGGGTGGATGATCAGGTCGGTCTTGGACATCGTCGAATAGTCTCATAAATGAGACAATAGGCCGAGAGGTTTACACGAACTCGGTCAGCTTAAGATCCGGTCAGGACCGTCCGGACTTCGTCAAGGTGATCTGGGTCCGACCTGCGGGTTCACAGCCGGATCACGCATTCCCGGACAGCACCGGAGGCAGCGCGGTCAGCGCGCCGCGGCGGAGGCGGGGGGACAGTCGACGGCATGCCTTGACCGCGGTTCGGCTCAGGCCCCGGGTTACAGCGTGATTAGGCGCGCTACGCGTCGATTGCGCGCCAGATTTGCGTCCCGGGCTCAGACGCGGAGCCACTACGCAATTCGCTTATCAGACGCGGCAACTCAATTTGAAATCGCGAGCGGCAGTATTGCGGATTGCTCTGGATCAGAAGGTTGAAGGTTCGAATCCTTCCTCCCCAGCCAACCAGCGTGCTGAGTCCGGCTGCTTCGCTGCTCAGCCCGAGGCGACTTGGTTAGCTGATGATCCCGTGGCGCGCGTTCCAACGCTGCGCGCCCTGATACGCATCGATCATGCCCCAGATCCAGAGGCCGATCAGGAACGGCAGGCCGATTACAAAGAACGATAGGACGACACTGACCACGTAGAGCACGAGGATAAGGATGCCGGTGTTGGTATCCCCGTTCATCATCGAGCCGACGCCGGGGATGAAAAACGAGACGAGCAGGCTGACGGCAGGGTTCTTCGCCGCTATCACCATCGCGCCCGGCTGCGGAGCGGGGACCAAGTAGCCTGTCACTTGAGGGGGCGGCGCGCTGGCTATCCACTGCCGGCCGTCCCAACGCCACTGCCCGTCGGCCGACAAAGCCAGTGCCCACCGCTGGCCATCCCAATAATGGCCGCCGTCAGGCGATAGCTGGCCTACCGACGGTGCCTCTGACATGCGGGCCAGAGCCTACATCTCTGCGGCCGTCTACGACGCTAACCGTGTCGCATGGAGCCGATAGACGGCGACGGCTGTGCCGGCCATGGCCAGCGCGCCCAGGGCGGCAAGCCCGCCCGTGGTGGCCCACAACTTCGGGTTGGTCGCCGCCGGTTGCTTCTGAAACGACGTCGGGCCAAAGTCGAGGTGGACCGCCGTCGTCCCCCGCCCGGGACGCGCGTAAAGACGACACGGCCGGTGCTCATTCCAAACCAGGGGAACTCGATCCGGAAGACGAATGGGTCGGTGTCGTCGTCCGGGTCCAGGAGAAAGCCTCTGTAGAGCGCCGGTATCGGGCTGAGAAATCGGATCATGAGCCGGCCACCCCGGACGAAGACCTCGGCACCGGCGCCGAGGGCCAGCTTTCCGGGATCGGTCAGCTGGGCGGAGAACCGGTACCAACCGCACATTTCCGCCCACAGCTCCGGGCGCTGCGGGACGTTGGTGCGGATCACCTCGTCGGGAACCCCGAGGATCTGCCTGACCAGGCCACCGACCTCGGGCGTCAGCCAGTGCATCCCGCGCCTGGCCCCGTTGGCGAAGGCCATCACGCCGACTCCATCGTGGGGAGCCAGCACGTCAGGTCCTCGGCGACCTGGCCGTTCGCCGACGAAGGGGTCGAACCGCCTGAGCTGTTTGATGCGCCCGGGTTACCGCTGCCACACGCGAGCAGGACGAAGGTCGATAAGACGATGGCGATTCTCGAGATTCGCGCCGGCACGGCGCACTACCTTATCGGGGGGCCTTGTCTCCCGCAATAGGTTCTCAGCGAGATACCGGCAGGTACCGACCCGCCTGACAGGTAGCGGGCGCGGGGCGACGGTTTCAAGAGTAAAGAGAACGTCTCTTCTCGGATTTCGCGATCTGCCAGGCGCGCCGCCGATTGATGGATGGCGGGTGGCGCCGGCCAAGGAGGCCTCTATGACCGACGACCGAGAAACACGTGATCAGCAGCTGCGCCGCGAAAATCGGATGGACGAACCCGCATCGACCATGCCGCCCGTAGATGCACGCAATCGTGATGTGACGCCAGAGCAGCGGCCGGAGTCGGCCAGCGCCGGCCACGCCCACACCACCCTCATCGACCCGGCCATGGTGCCGGAGTTCGAGCGTCGCTGGAGCTCGATCCAGGCGGACTTCGTCGAGGACCCGCAGCGTTCTGTCGCCGAAGCCGGGCGATTGATCAGCGAGGTCATGGACAGGATCAGCGCGGACATGAAGAAGCGAGTCTCCGAGCTCGGTGGCGGCAATTCCGCCGACGGCAACACCGAGGCCATGCGCGTCGAGCTCCAGCAGTACCGCGGCGTCTTTCAAATGCTGATGCACAACGGCTGACGACCATCGACCGGCTACGCTGCGAGGAGAGATGGGCACGTGGCCGCTGGGAGCGCTCGACCTGAAGGTGCTCGACCTCGCTCGCGAGGTCGAGTTCTACGAGGGGTTCGGGCTCACGAGGCTGCCCGACGAGGGTGAGGCCGCCGTCTTCGGGGCTGGAGCCAGGCCGATCCTGCGCCTCCGTCCTCTTGGCGGCGGCCGGCCCCGGCCGCGGCGGACCGCGGGCCTGTATCACTTGGCCGTGCTGCTTCCGTCGGAGGAGGAGCTCGGCGGATTTCTACGGCGCACCCTGGAAGAGCGGCTTCCACTGACGGGAACCGCGGACCATTTCGTGAGCCAGGCCCTCTACTTCGACGATCCCGAGGGCAACGGCATTGAGGTCTACGCCGACCGGCCGCGCAGTGAATGGCGCTATCCCAACGGCAGGATCGAGATCGGCACCGTACACCTCGACTTCGAACGGCTTCTGGGCATCGCCGAGAAACCGAGCCCGAAGTTTTCCAACGGGACGGTGCTCGGTCACATGCACCTCAACGTGGCCGATCTCGACCGCAGCCAGACCTTCTACGAGTCACTGGGTATGGAGCTGATGGGTGAGCTCGGCCGGATGATGCGGTTCATGAGCTGGGACGGCTATCACCATCACCTCGGCATCAACCTGCTCCAGGGTGTAGGCGCGGCGCCAGTCGAGCCGGCCGTGAACGGCGTAGAGGGCTTCGAGGTCGCGCGCGGTACGGCAACGACGGCCGACCCCGACGGAATCGAGGTGAGGGTACTTACTCCGGCGGTTTGACTCTGGCAACGTCGTGCTGGCACCACGTGTACAGAGCGTCGTACATTGGCGTTTCGAGCTCGATCTTCAGGTGGTCGTTGTCGCCGTGAACCATCGCGAACCCGTGAGCGATCGCTTTTAGCCCGGCCGCCTGGGGCGTGATGTCCGCGTCGGCCGTGACATCGGCCCCGTGGACGATCGTGGCCAGCCGATCGAGCGCGGGGTCGCGGAGGCCGTACTTGAGGATGATCGACTCGAAGCTGCAGCGGCCGTCGACGTGGCCGAGCTCCACCCCGGCCACGTCGTAGGGGATCGCTCCGTCGCGCTCCGCGACCGCGCCCACCTCCGCGGCCGGTACGTACAGGAACTCGGCGTCAGGGTCGATGAATCGTTTGATCAGCCAGGGGCAGGCGATCCTGTCGACGCTGGCGTTTTTGCGGGTTACCCACCTCATTTCATCATCACCTGTCGTCGAAATGTCGGCGCATCCAGTATCCTCCGTCGGATGGCCACCGTTGTCAGCGCCTTTACCATCGCGATCCAGATCGCGTTCTTCCTGCTGGCGGTCGGCACGCTGACCGACTGGATCCGGCACCGGGATCGCCAGCGACTCTACCTGGTGCTGGCCCTGCTGTTCCTGACGATGCTGGTGCTGATCTCGCCGATCAACTCCATCCTCAAACTCCCCGCGCAGGTGGTCACCGATGTCGGGCTGATCGTCTTTCTGCTCTCCGGTTACTTCCTGCTCATGTTCAGGGACTCTCTGATCCCTCTGGGTTCGCGAGCCCGGCGGTTGATCACCGTGGTCGTGGCCGTGGTGGCCGCAGGCGCACTCGTAGCCAACTTCCCCTCGGGATCCGGCGCGCCCCGCTCGCCCTTTCAGCTCATCGTCCTCTCGGCTCTGCTCGTGACGTGGGTGGTATGCGTGGGCGAGCCGATCGTCCGGTTGGGCCTCGCCTCGATCGACCGGCCCGCCGTCGAAGGTGCGCGCCTCCGGGCGCTGAGCCTGGGCTACGCCGGACTCGTCGCGGTGATCCTTGTGGCGGTGTTCGCGGGGTCCCACACTCGCGATCCCAATCTGGCCGTCGCCCTCGATACGGTCGTGCTCATCGTCGTGCCGCTGCTTTACGCCAGTTTCTCGCCGCCCACCTGGCTGAGACGGGTATGGAGCCAGCCGGAGGAGGACGAGATCCGCCGGGCCATTCACGACCTTCTCCTTTACAGCCCGGACCGCATCACGCTGGCCCGCCGCGCGCTCGACTGGGCGGCTCGTCTCGTCGGTGGCGCCGCCGCGTTCATCGTCGACTCGGACGGCTCGATCCTCGCGAGTCGAGGCATCACGGCCGACGAGGCGGCGCGCCGCGCGGCCATGCCGGCCCATGAAAGATCGACGCTCATCATTCCCCTCGACCTGGAGCAGGGAACAGGCACGATGATCATCCTGTCGGGTCCGTTCACCCCGGTATTCGGCGAGTACGAGGTGTCGAGGCTCAAGGGCTATGCAGTCAGCATCACCGCCGGACTCGACCGCGTCTCCCTCACGGGCCGCATCGCGGCGCTGGAAAAGGCGAAGACCGAGTTCTTGAACATCGCCTCGCACGAGCTTCGTGGACCCATGACCGTCATCAAGGGCTACCTGACCATGCTGGCCGCCGGATCGCTTGGCGACATGTCGACGCGCGCGATGTCCGTGATGCCTCTGCTCATCGCCAAGTCGGACGAGGTCAACTCGCTGCTCGAGCAGATGATCGAGGCGTCGCGACTCGAGGATGGACGGCTGGCGCTGAAGCGGGAGCGCAGCGACATCGTCGAGCTCACCGAGGCGGCCATCCAGACGCTCGAGCCGCTGCTGACGGGTCATGAGTTCAAGCTCGAGAAGCCGCCGCAGCCCGTCTGGGCGAATGTGGACCCCGATCGCTTTCAGATCGTGGTCAGGAACCTCGTGACCAACGCCATCAAGTACTCGCCGACCGGCGCACACGTGACGGTTCGCATCACGCCGAACGGCGACAGTGCGGCTCTGGCCGTGATCGACCAGGGCATCGGGATCGCGGCCGAGGACATGCCCAAGCTCTTCACGCGCTTCGGCCGGATCGAGAACCAGGCGACCATGCACACCTCTGGCACCGGGCTCGGGCTGTGGCTTTCGCGCGAGATCGCGCGCATGCATGATGGTGACCTCACGCTCGACTCCGAGCCTGGGCGAGGAAGCACGTTCACCATGGAGATCCCGCTCGATCGCAGCTGACGGCGCAAGTCCGGTAGTCCGCTCGCTTTTTGCCACGACCAAGCCGCTCGACCTGGCGCTGACGCTCGCGCCCATCGGGACCGGCCCGTGGCTGAGGCTCGGCCACGGCGAGGCGTGGCGCGCCACTCACACCCCCGACGGACCCGCCACCCTGCACCTCGTGCACCGCGATGGCGCGATCGAGGTCGAGGGGTGGGGGCCCGGGGCGGCGTGGGCCGCCGATCGCGCCGCCAAGCTTTGTGGCGAGCAGGACGACGACTCAGGCTTTCGGCCGGCCGAGAGCCTCCTGCTCGACATGCACCGGCGCCATCGCGGCCTGCGGGTGCCCCGCACGCACTCGGTCTTCGAGGCTTTCGTGCCAGTCGTGCTGGCCCAGAAGGTCACCACCGAGGAGGCGCACGCGTCATATCGCGGGCTGGTGGCGGCTCTCGGCAGTCCGGCCCCGGGGCCGGTGCGCATGCTGGTCCCGCCGCCAGCCGCCGTCCTGGCCGAGACTCCCTACTGGCGGTTTCACAGATTCGGGATCGAGCGCCGCCGCGCCGACCTCATCGTCCGCGCGGCCCGCAGCGCCCGGCGCCTGGAGGAGACAATCGACATGGACCTCCCTGACGCGTGGAGCAGGCTGCAAGCCTTCAGGGGCGTGGGGCCGTGGACCGCGGCCAAGGTGGCCCTGGTCGCGCTGGGCGACGCCGACGCCGTCCCGGTCGGCGACTACCACCTGCCGCACATAGTCGGCTTCGCCTTCGAGGGCACGGCGCGCTCGACGGATGAGAGGATGCTCGAGCTGCTCGAGCCGTATCGCGGCCATCGCGCCCGCGTGCTGCGGCTGCTCATGCTGGCGCACATCGGGGCCCCGCGATTCGGCCCGCGGATACCCCTGCGGGACATCGCTTCTAGCTGAGGCGGGCGAGCTCCTCCTCGACGACCTCGACGATCTCCCTCATGCCTTTCGGGTCGAAGATGAGGCGCGCTCCGGCGGCGGTGAACAGCTCGGGCAGGCGTTTCGTGGCCCCGAGGGCAAGCGCCGCACGATAGCTGCGCACGGCCTCCGCGTGGTTGCGCAGGCCGTTGCGCCAGACCTGCAGGGCGCCCATCTGCGCGATGCCGTATTCGATGTAGTAGAAGGGGCTGCTGAAAAAGTGCGGCTGCTGATACCAGCGCGCGATGCGCTCCTGGTCGAGGCCGCTCCAGTCGACCGCGTCGCCCTCGAAGCGCCGCCGGAGCTCGAGCCATCTCCTGTCCCTGGCGGCGGCGTCGCGACCGCCGTCGTCGGTGTAGATCCACTGCTGGAAGGCATCCACCGAAGCGCAGTGCGGAAAGAACAGGATGGTGCCCTCGAGGAGCTCGGTGCGCGAGCGCCGCGCCTCCTCTTCGCGGTAATAGCCGCCGTGGCCGGCGTCAAGGAAGGGCGCCGCCAGCAGCTCCATACTCATCGAGGCGACCTCTGCCATCTCGGAGCCGGGATGGCGCTGGAACAAAAGGGGTAGCTTCGACGCCTCGAACGCGTGGAAGGCATGACCCGACTCGTGCAGCAGCGTGCGCACGTCGTCGTCGATGCCGACGGCGTTCATGAAGATCAGCGGGACCTTGCGGAAATTCAGTGTCGTGGAGTAGCCGCCGGGCGCCTTGCCCTTGCGGTTCTCCAGGTCCAGCAGGCCGGCGTCGGCCATGGCCATCAGGTAGCCTCGAAAATCCGGGTCGACGTGGCCGAGAACGTCCGCCGCCCGGCTCACGAACTCGTCGGCGCCCTGGAACGGCCGCAGCGCGGGACGGCCGGTGGGGTCGACCTGCAGGTCCCAGGGACGCAGGCGGTCCAGGCCCATGCGGCGGCGCCGGCGTTCGAGGATGCGGGTGACCGCCGGCAGAAGCGCCTCCTCGACCGCTTCGTGGAAGCGGATGCAGTCATCAATCGTGTAGTCGAATCGATTCTTCTCGCGGTGCGTGAAGTCGCGGAAGTTGGCAAAGCCTGCATTGCGCGCGATCTGCTGGCGGAGGTCGTGCAGGCGGTCGAAGATGTCCGCGAGCATGTCGCGCTTGCCCAGGTAGGCCTCGGCCCTGAGCTTGAACGCACGCTCGCGCTGTGCGCGGTCAGGCGACTCGAGATAGGGCAGCAGCTGAGCCGGAGTCTTCTCCTCGCCATCCCACTGGACCGTGAGTGCTCCGTTGACCTTCGACCACTCGGTGACGAGTCGCGACTGGGCCGCGAACAGCGGCACGTTCGCCTCCTGGAACAGCTCCACCTGGTTGCGGAACCGCTGCACCGTCGTCTCCAGGCCGGGCCGCACATAACCGAGATCGACGAGCCGCTTCTGCAGGCGCGTGCGCTGCTCCTGGACCTGGGGGCCGATCTCCGCGCCAAACCTCAACTGCGCGGCCTCGCGGGCCGGGTCCGCGGTGTTGCACGTGTAGGCGAAGTTCGCCAGTGATGCAGCCTCGGAGAGCAGCGAGTCGAGGCGCGACCAGTCGGCCAGCCATTCCTCGACGTTGTCCGTGCTCAGCGGCCGCTGCGCCAACTCCTCGTAATGGGGCCGGATGGCGTCCCAGGTCGCGTCCCTGAATGCGTCCGGAGATTCGGGAAGCACCGCCGCGCTCACAGCGGGAGGACCGTGTCCACCGCCCGCCAGCAGTACCAGGCGGCGACCGAGCGATACGGCCTGAACTTCTCGCCTTCGGCCTGCAGGGCCCGAGGAGTCAGCGGCGCCTTCAAGCGGTGGGCCAGCGCCCAACCTTTGCGCACGCCGTAGTCGTCGACGGGCCAGACGTCCGGGCGGCGCAGCTGGAACATCAGGAACATCTCGGCGGTCCAGCGGCCGATGCCGCGCACCTGGACGAGGCGCGCGACCAGCTCGTCGTCGCTGATCGAATCCGAGTCGTGCAGCGGCACCGTGCCGTCGGTGACTTTGAGCGCGAGGTCGGTGATCGCCGCCTGCTTCGCCCCGCTCACTCCGACCGAGCGCATCGCGCCTGCGGGCAGTGCGAGCACCGCGTCGGCCGAGAGGCCGTCTGCGAACAGGTCGAGGAAGCGGGTGTGGATGGCCAGAGCCGCCCTGCCGGCCAGCTGCTGGTACATGATCGAGCGGACCAGCGCCGCGAAGTGGTCCTCGTTGGGCGGGCGCAGCGCAATCTTGCCGGCCGCCTTGATGAGCTGCGCCATGGCTGGATCCTTGCGGGCGACCAACCGCGCGCCCCGGGCGAGATCGTCGGCCGTCGCCGCCTGGATGCCGCCGACGGCCGTCCGAGTCTTACCCCGAAAAATCTGCGATCTTTCGGGGGCCCCTGTACTCAGGCGAACTCCGACATGAACTGCGCGAACTGGTCGCGGGTCAGGCGAAGGTCGCTTTCCGCGAGATCCTTCAACGGGGTCGCGGGGATCTGCTCGGTGGTGGCGAAATCGACGCTGTCGGGATCGACGTAGAGCAGCCCGGTCACGAGGTGCCCGGCCGCGCGCCCTTCCTCGATGACCCTCTGCGCCGCGCGGCGATCCTTCGGGTCGTGGTCCTCACCGAGCTTCTTGAGCAGGATGTGCGACCCGTCGTGCAGCTGCACGTCACGCACGGTGCCCGGCTCGTAGTCGACCTGCACCTCTTCGAAGTAAGGAATGAAGGACACGTCCGCGATCGACTCCTCGTGGTCCTTGACCCAGCTGTAGCTCTTGGTCGAGCCGTCGTGGTCGTTGAAGGTGACGCAGGGGGAGATGATGTCCAGGACCGCGGTCCCCCGATGCGCGATCGCGGCCTTGATCAGCGGCACGATCTGCTTGCCGTCACCGCTGAACGAGCGGGCGACGAAGGAGCAGCCCAGCGTCAGCGCCACGGCACAGGGGTCGATGGGCTGGAAGGTGTTCACGGCGCCTTTCTTCTGCACCGAGCCGAGGTCGGCCGTGGCGGAGAACTGGCCCTTGGTGAGACCGTACGTTCCGTTGTCTTCGATGATGTAGGTGCAGTCGATGTTGCGGCGGATCATGTGCATGAACTGCCCGAGCCCGATCGAGGCGGTATCACCGTCGCCGGAGACGCCCAGCATGATCAAGCGGTGGTTCGCCAGCTGCGCGCCGGTGGTCAGCGACGGCATGCGGCCGTGCACTCCGTTGAAACCGTGCGCCGACTCGACGAAGTAGGCGGGTGTCTTCGACGAGCAGCCGATGCCCGACATCTTGGCGAGCATGTGCGGCTCGACGCCGAGCTCGTACAGCGCCTTGATCATGTGGTTCGTGATCGAGTTGTGGCCGCATCCGGCGCAGAGCGTCGTCGCCGCGCCTTTGTAGGCATCCCTGGGAAGCCCGACTCGATTGAGGGTTGCGCTCATGCGGGTATGGCCTCCGTTTCCATCAGGGGTTCGATGATTGCGTCGGCGGGGACGGGCTGCCCGTCGTAGTGGCGGATCGAGCGCAGGCGCTCGGTCAGCTCCGACGGTAGGGCGAGCCGGATCAGGTCGAACATCTGGCCATCGCGGTTCTGTTCGACGACGTACACACGCTCGTGCCTGTGCACGAACTCCGCGACCTCGGATGAGAGCGGCAATGCGCGAACCCGCATGTAGTCGAACGCGCGGCCCGACTCCGCGAGGCGCGCGCGGGCCTCGACCACGGCGACATGAGTCGAGCCGAAGGCGATCAAGCCGACGGGCGACTTCGCGGTCTCGTCGACCACCGGCGCCGGTATGGCCTTGCGCGCAGTCTCGAACTTTCGGTTCAACCGGTCCATGTTCCCGGCATACAAAGCCGCGCTCTCCGTGTAGCGCGCGTGCTCATCGTGGCCCGACCCTCTGGTGAAATATCCGGCGGCGGGGTGATCGGTGCCGGGCAGCGTGCGGTAGGGGATGCCGTCGCCGTCCACGTCCTGGTAGCGCCCCCATTCGCCCGCCAGGCGCTCGAGGTCCTCTTTCGAGAGCACCTTGCCGCGGTCGAACGGCTTGTCGGGATACTGGAACGCGGGCGTCATCCAGAGGTTCATGCCCAGGTCGAGATCCGAGAGCACGAACACCGGGGTCTGGAACCGGTCGGCGTAGTCGAAGGCGTCGCGGCCGAACTCGTAGCACTCCTCGACCGAACCCGGCAGCAGCACGATGTGCTTCGTGTCTCCGTGCGAGAGCGTGTAGGCAAACGCGACGTCGCCCTGCGAGGTGCGCGTCGGCAGCCCGGTCGAGGGACCGATGCGCTGGATGTCGAAGATGACCACCGGCACCTCGGCGTAGTAGGCGAGCCCGGCGAACTCGGCCATCAGCGAGATGCCGGGCCCGGAGGTCGACGTCATCGCCCGGGCGCCGGCCCAAGCGGCGCCGATCGCCATGCCCACCGCCGCGAGCTCGTCCTCGGCCTGGACGACGGCGATGCGCTTCTCGCCGGTCTTCTCGTCGACGCGGAATCGATCGGCGTAGGCGATCAGGTACTCGCACAGCGAGGACGAGGGGGTGATCGGGTACCACGCGGCCACGGTCACGCCGCCCATCAGGGCCCCCAGCGCAGCTGCCTGGTTGCCCTCGACGAGGACCTTGCCCTCGACGGCGCCCGTCATGGGCTCCAGCCGGTACGCGTCCTGCTTCGAGAAGTTGTCCTGCCAGTAGTCGAGGCCGACCTTGATCGCGTCGAGGTTGACCTGGACCGCCTTGGGCTTGGACAGGAACTGGCGCCTGACCGCGTGCTCCAGGGCCTCCCAAGGGACGCCCAGAACGCCGGCGACGATGCCGACGTAGATCATGTTCGCCAGCTGCTTGCGCAGCGTCTCGCTCGGGATCTTGGCCTTCGCCAGCTTCGAGAACGGCACGGCGTAGTAGATGAGATCGGTCCGCGCGTCCGCGGTGGAGTAAGACTCCTCGTGGATCACCACGCCGCCCGGGCGCACGGTCTTCAGGTCCTCCCGCCACGTGGTGGCGTTGAAGGCGACCAGGACGTCCACCCGGTCCGAGCGGGCCATGTGACCCTGGGGGGTCACCCGGAGCTGGTACCAGGTGGGCAGGCCCTCGATGTTGGAGGGGAAGACGTTCTTGGGCGCGACCGGGATTCCCATCCTGAAAATCGCCCGGGTAAGCACCAGGTTGGCCGTCTGGCTTCCGGATCCGTTGACGGTCGCAGCCTGGATGGTTAGGTCGTTGATTATGGGATCGGTCATGGATCTCGTCGCGGATCAAGAAGTTTACGCGCGCCGCGGATTGCACCGGCCACTTCCGCCATTCCGCTACAGTCGCTAGGCGGTGAAAGTTGCGATCCCCAAGGAGACGGCCGCCGGCGAACGGCGCGTCGCCCTCGTCCCGGACACCGCCACCAAGCTGATCGCCGCCGGGCTCCAGGTCAGCATCCAGTCGGGCGCCGGCGAGGCCGCCTACCTGCCCGACGCCGTCTACGCCGCCGCCGGCGTCGCCGTCGTCCCGGCGGCCGCCGAGCTCCTGGCAGACGCGGACGCCGTGCTGAAGGTCCAGCCGCCCGACGTGGCCGAGGTGACGCTGCTCAAGCATGGTGCGGTCCTGGTCAGCTTTCTCCAGCCGGCCACGCAGGCCGAGATCGTGCGCGCGCTCGCTGCCCAGCAGGTCACCGCGTTCAGCCTCGAGCTGGTGCCGCGCATCTCCCGCGCGCAGTCGATGGACGCGCTCTCGTCGCAGGCCTCGGCCGCCGGATACAAGGCGGTGCTCATGGCCGCAGGGCGCCTCGGCAAGTTCTTCCCGATGATGATGACCGCGGCCGGCACGGTCGCCCCAGCGCGCGTGCTCGTGATGGGCGCGGGCGTGGCGGGACTTCAGGCCATCGCCACCGCACGCCGCCTGGGCGCGGTCGTCTCCGCCTACGACGTGCGACCCGCGGTGAAGGAGGAGGTGCAGTCGCTCGGCGCCACCTTCATCGAGCTGCCCCTCGAGGCGCAGGAAGGTCAGGGCGGTTACGCGAAGGAGCAGTCCGAGGACTTCCTGCGCAAGCAGCGTGAGCTCATCGGCGAACACATCGCCAAGTCCGATGTCGTGATCACGACCGCGGCCGTGCCCGGCCGGCGCGCGCCCTTGCTCGTCACCGGCGAGATGGTCAAGGGGATGCGTCCGGGATCTATCATCGTCGACCTCGCAGCCGAGACCGGCGGCAACGTCGAGCTCACCAAGGCGGGCGAAGACGTCGACGTCAACGGGGTGACCATCATGGGCACGCGCAACGTGCCCTCGACGATGCCTCTTCACGCGAGCCAGCTCTATGCGCGCAACGTCGCGAACCTGCTGCTCCACCTGGTGAAGGACGGCGCCATCCACCTCGACTTCGAGGACGAGATCACCAAGGGCAGCTGCGTCACGCACGGCGGCGAGATCGTCAGCGAACGGGCGAAGCAGCTCCTGGGGGCGGCCTCATGAGCAGTGGGCTCCTGAACGAGTTCACCTTTTTCGTGCTGGCGATCTTCGTCGGCATCGAGGTCATCTCCAAGGTGCCGACCATCCTGCATACGCCGCTGATGTCAGGCACCAACGCGATCCACGGCATCATCCTGGTCGGCGCGATCGTGATCGCCGCCGGTGCGAGCTCCCCGCTCACCATCGCGCTCGGCCTGGTCGCCGTCACCCTCGCGACCACGAACGTGGTCGGCGGCTTCGTGGTCACCGACCGGATGCTCGAAATGTTCAAGGGCCGCCAGGCGGCCAAGCCCCCGGCACCCAAATGACTCTCGTCATCGCAATCGCATACCTGGTCGCCGCCGTGCTGTTCATCCTCGGCCTCAAGCAGCTCAGCTCGCCTAAGGGCGCGCGCAACGGCAACTTCACGGCCGCGGTCGGGATGGTCATCGCGATCGGCGCTACGATCCCGCTGCTGCACTTCACGACGGCCGGGCTGATCGTGATCGGCATCGGCGTGGTTATCGGCGGCGCGGTCGGAACGTTCGGCGCGCGGATGGTGAAGATGACCGCGATCCCCCAGATGGTCGCGCTGTTCAACGGCGTCGGCGGTGGCGCGGCGGCCCTGGTCGCGGTGTCCGAGCTGCTGACCTTCGGGAATCATCCACCGTTCGCCGAGGCGTTCCCCAGCGTTTTCAGCATCGTCATCGGATCGATCTCGTTCGCGGGCAGCATGGTCGCGTTCGCCAAGCTGCAGGAGCTCATGACCGGCACTCCGATCACGTATCCGGGGCAGCAGGTCGTGAACGGCCTGATCGCCGCCGCGATCATCGGCTTCGTCATCGCGGTGCTGGCGGTGGCCTCGGTCCCGTTCTCGTTCGTCGGGCTGATGGTGCTGGCGCTCGTGCTGGGGGTCGCTTTCGTCCTCCCGATCGGCGGCGCCGACATGCCGGTCGTGATCTCGCTGCTCAACGCGTTCACCGGTCTCGCCGTGGCGGCAAGCGGTTTCACGCTCAACAACTTCGCCCTCATCGTCGCGGGGACGCTCGTCGGAGCGTCCGGTAGCCTCCTGACCAAGCTCATGAGCGACGCCATGGGCCGCTCGCTCGGCAACGTGCTCTTCGGCGCTTTCGGCCAGGTCAAGGCCGGCGCGGCCGCGGTCGCGGGCAAGGAGACGCGCTCCGTGCGCGCGGGCAACGCCGAGGACCTCGCGACGCTGCTGGCCTACTCGCGGCGCGTGATCATCGTGCCGGGCTACGGACTCGCCGTCGCGCAGGCCCAGCACGCGGTGCGCGAGCTCGCGGAGCTGCTCGAGAAGCGCGGGGTGGAGGTCAACTACGCGATCCATCCCGTGGCGGGGCGCATGCCGGGACACATGAACGTGCTCCTCGCCGAGGCCAACGTGCCGTACGAGCAGCTGAAGGAGATGGACGAGATCAACGGCGAGTTCAAGGATGCTGACGTTGCGCTCGTGGTCGGCGCCAACGACGTCGTGAACCCGGCGGCGCGTTCATCGCCGGGGAGCCCGATCTACGGCATGCCCATCCTCAACGCGGACCAGGCCAAGAACATCGTGTTCATGAAGCGCTCCATGCGGCCCGGGTTCGCGGGCATCGACAACGACCTGCTCTACGACCCGAAGACGATCATGTTCTTCGGTGACGCGAAGGACTCTCTGACGAAGCTGGTCAACGCGGTCAAAGCAGCCTAGACCGCGGAAAAAGAGCGAGCCCCCGACCATTTCGGACGGAGGCTCGCGCCGCGAAGAGGGTGTGGTGAGGCAAATCCTAGGCCGCCGCTAAGGAAATGGTTAGTGGGCCGGCCACAAAAGCCGGCCGGCGACCTTGTGGGGCCGGATTGCCCTTCTAAAATCCGGCCGTGAGCCGGGAAGCCATCCTGCTGGTGATCACGATTGCGACGCTCACCGTGTACGTGGTCGGCGTCGGAGGCACCACGGCCACCGCGATCCGCATCCGGGAGGCCTGGCGCCACCGCAAGGTCGACGCAGCGGAGCTCGCGCCGTCGGGCTCCGGCGAGGTTGTGCTGAGCGCCCCCTCGCTGCCGCGCGGGCTCGGCAGGCTTCGGCTGGTCGGGTGGCTCGCCTTCGTGCCGGCGCTGGTGCTGGCCGTCTTCGCCGATCGCAGCTATCCGTGGGTCTCGCCGGTGGTCGTCGTGCTGATGGTGGCCCTCAACGCCTTCTACTTCACCGCCATGCAGAACATGGGCGAGCAGCTCACGCTCACGCGCGACGGTTTCCGCCTAGGCGCCGGCCGCAAATCCAGGGCCGTGCGCTGGATTCACGTCACCGAATTCACCGGCGCCCGCGTCGGCGCGTTCAGCGGCGTGAAGATGCCCGAGGCGGACGAGTGGCAGGACCCTCGGGTGAGACCGAACGTCATCCTCTACCGGCTGAACCGAGCTCTCACTCCGACGCGAAGAAGCCTCCTCCACCGGCTCATCGGGTTCACGTACTACGACGGCACTATCCGCAACGCGTTCGGCGTGCCCACCCCGCTCTTGCTGCGCACGCTGCGCGACTGGCAGCGGGTCGCGCTCGACGCGGAGTCGCTGCCGCTGAATCCTGCTTAGCCTCGGGAGGCTTTCAGCACCCGCTCGAGCGGCCTGGTGTCGAACGGCTTGGCCAGCCGGAGGACGAAGTGCTGCAGGCCCGCGTCGAGCCATTCGTCGATCTCCTTGGGCCCGGTGACGCTGACGTTGGCGGTGCGCTCGATCTCGTTGGGATCCCGGCCGATCTGGCGGCAGTATTCGTCGAGGATCTTCGATTTGCGCGCGTACTCGGTGGGGGTGCCGAGCGCGTTCCACATCTGCGCGTGCTCGGCCACGATCCTCAGCGTGACCTTCTCGCCCGCGCCGCCGATCAGGATGGGCATCGAACCCGTAGGTCCAGGCTTCAGTCTGGCGATGCGGTCCTTGATCCGCGGCACCGCCTGCCTGAGCATGCGCAATCGGTCGCGCACCTCGCCGAACTCGTAGCCGTACTCCCGGTAGTCGCGTTCGAACCAGCCGGCGCCCAGCCCGAGCACGAAGCGGCCGCCGGAAAGCTGATCGATCGTGCCGGCCATGTAGGCGATGAGGTCGGGATTGCGATAACCGATCGCGGTGACCATCGGGCCGATCTGCGGCGCGTGCGTATCCATCGCGATCGCCGCCAGCAGCGACCAGCACTCGAATTGATTGCCTTCCGGGTTGCCGTACAGAGGATAGAAGTGATCCCAGAACCAGATGCTGTCGACCCCGAGGTCATCAGCGCGCCGCCAGGCGTCTCGGAGTTCGGCGATCGTGCACTGCTGCGGGTGGATGGTGACGCCGACCTTGAAGGGCCTGCTTTTCGGGGTTGTGGGAGCATGGGAATCAGCCATGGTCAAGGATCTGGTACCGGTCGCGGTCGACCCCAATTCCGCGCCACGAGATTTCTGGAGGCGCTACCACGCCTTCCGCCGAGCTCGTCAGCTCGAGTCTCGGCCGGACGATCCGATCGTTCCCGACGAGGTCGAAGAAACCCGGATGAAGATGCCGAAGCCGTTCGAAGATGTCTACCGGTACGAGATCGAGCGCGACGGCCAGATGCTGAGCTGGTTCGGCTGCGGGACCGCCAAGCAGGGAGCTCCTGGCTACGAGAAGAACCGCCACCTGATGGGGGCCTCATGGGCGGTGGCTCGCGAGTTTCGGCGCCGGGGCATCGGCAGCCTCTGGCTACCGATCGTGCTCGAGCTGATGGACCGGCACGGCTGCACCCTGCTCACGCTCGGCTCGGAGGAGGAATCGGGGCATGCGTTCTTGAAGTC
>Ga0070730_10001140_pt1 | contig 26268 bp, 20 predicted proteins | sample Coa_R1_3_FD_66447 | JGI IMG/M metagenome (GOLD analysis project Ga0070730, IMG submission 66447) | Surface soil microbial communities from Centralia Pennsylvania, which are recovering from an underground coalmine fire - Coalmine... | ecosystem: Environmental > Terrestrial > Soil > Unclassified ... | reverse complement strand
GTCGACACGGCTATCTATATCCGTGTCTTGCGCGATCGCCTGCGGGTGTCGGAGACGCCGAGTTTTGAAGGCTATCGCTTTCACGGCATTGGAAAGCTGCAAACGGTGCCCGACGGATGGCGGATATTGAAAACGATCTTGCGCGAATGGCTGCTGAACCGCGCTGAAAACCGCGGAGAGCTCTATCGCGGCTTTCGGGGTTTCCGGCCCGTTGATACCGATCCGCCATCGCGGCTGTCGCACGATATTGTGTCCACGACCGCCATGGAAGAGATCTATTCATTGACGCATGAGGTGGCCTCGGAGCCCAATCAACACGAGCGCCTGGTGCGCATCTTACGGCGCGCCTTATACCTGGTAAACGCCACTGGCGGAAGCCTGCTGCTGACCGACAAGTCCGGCCAGGTGAGCAGTGGCGTCATGGCGTACGCTGGGCAGTTTCACACGCCAACCCCGGCCGAAGTGACGGATGTTTTCATGTCTGGTTTGGCCGGCTGGGTGCTGGAGCATCGCCAGCCAGCGCTGGTGCCCAGCACGGCGGAAGACCCGCGCTGGCTGAAGCGAGCGTGGGAAAACCCGGGCCGTGTTTCGCGCTCGGCCGTCAGTGTGCCGCTGTCGTTGTTTGACCGGCCAATCGGTGTCATGACGCTGGTGACAGACAGCACCGGCCAGTTCACCGAGCGCGACCTGGCCATGCTCTCCACCATTGCCGTCGGGCTCTCTTTGAGCGCGGCAGGCTTTATCTTGCCTCAAACCACCCCGGCCGACCCCATGGCGCTGACCAACCGTCGGGTTGAAAGCAGCCAGAGCGAACGCACCCCTTCGGCGTTGTAGCCGCGGCTGCCGCGCCACGGTTGTCTTTCAACCGGGCACTCATGAGGATCATCATTGGCTATGCTGTTTGATATTTCTGTCATCATCTGCGCCTATTCCGAAGCGCGCTGGCAGCTGCTGCTGGCAGCCGTGGACTCGGTTCGCTGCCAGACCGTCCAACCGCGGGAGATCATACTGGTCATCGACCACAACCCGGCGCTGGTGACGCGCGCACGGCTGACGCTGCCGGATGTGGTCGTGTCCGAAAATTCCGGCCAGCAGGGGCTGTCGGGCGCACGTAATACGGGCATCGCATTGGCCCGCGGCAGTGTGTTAGCCTTTCTGGATGATGACGCGTGTGCCGAGCCGGATTGGCTGGAGCATTTGTTGTCGGGCTACGCCGATCCGCGCGTGGTTGGAGTGGGTGGCGCGATAGAGCCGGTTTGGGCAGCGGGCCGGCCGGCGTGGTTTCCGCCCGAATTCGACTGGGTCGTCGGATGCACTTACCGGGGTCTGCCTGAAACGCCGTCGTCGGTACGCAATCTGATTGGCGCCAACATGTCGATGCGCGCCAACTTATTTGACGGGCTGGGCGGCTTCCAAGACGGCATCGGGCGGGTACGTAAGCTGCCGGCCGGTTGCGAGGAGACTGAACTGTGCATTCGGGCCAGCCAGCGCTGGCCCGGCAGTGTGTTTCTCTACGATCCAAGCGTCAAAATAACCCACCACGTTTCAGCTGAACGGTCTACCTGGATCTATTTCTGCACGCGTTGTTTTGCGGAGGGGCGGTCGAAGGCGTTGGTGGTAGGATTGGTTGGCGCGTCGGACGGGTTGGCTTCCGAACGTTCTTACCTGCGCCGCACCTTGCCGCTGGCCGTTGTGAGCGGCATTCAAGATGTTTTTAGTCGCGGCGATTGGTCAGGCATGGGCCGCGCGGCGGCCATTGTGGTTGGTGTTATGATCACGGGCTCGGGCTTCCTGATGGGAAGCTGGCCCCGGCGTTGGAGCGGGCCGACTGTGAGCGCAGGGGCTGGTGAGGCAGTGATCAAGCTGTAACGGCAGAGGTCATTCAACGGTTCCCCGGTATATGAGTGCCATCCACGAGTTATCAGAAGGAGTACAACCGCCAGCGGTGAGCAGTTCGATTGGCCAGAGCCTTGGCCAGGGCGCGCTGCGGCTGTTGTTTGTCACGCCCCGCTTTTTTCCTATGACAGGCGGGGTGGAAAGCCATGTGTACGAAGTGGGCCGGCGGCTGGTGGCGGCTGGAGTGCAATTGACCGTGCTGACGACCGACCGCAGTGGCCGCCTGCCGGCCCACGAACAGCTGGCTGGCATGGAGATCGTGCGTGTTCGGGCCTGGCCGGCCGAGCGGGACTACTACTTCGCGCCCGGCCTGGTGCCGCCTATCGCGGCGGGCGCATGGGACATTGTTCATGTCCAGTCCTATCACACGTTTGTAGCCCCAATCGCCATGGCCGCGGCCTGGCGGGCTCATATCCCGTACGTGGTCACCTTTCATGGCGGCGGCCATTCTTCGCGTATGCGCCACATGGGGCGCCGCTGGCAGCGAGCCTGGCTGCGCCCGCTGCTGGCGCACGCTCAGCGCCTGGTCGCGCTGGCTCCCTTTGAAGTGGAACTGCTTAGCGCTGAACTGCGGCTGCCGCCAGCCCGCTTTGTGCTGATACCCAATGGCGCTGATCTGCCGCTCCCTGCCCAAACGCAACCGGCGGTGGATGAGGTTCTCATCGCCTCTATCGGCCGCCTGGAGCAGTACAAGGGTCATCAGCGAATCCTGGCTGCGCTGCCGGCAGTCTTGGAACAAGAACCGCGGGCGCGGCTGTGGATAGCCGGGGTGGGGCCTTACGAGACCGCCTTACGACTGCAGGCCCGGCGGTTGGGAGTAGCCGAGCGGGTCGAGTTTCGCAGCATACCGCCGACGGAGCGGGCGGCTATGTCAACTGAGCTCTCGCGGGCGGCGTTGGTGGTGTTGCTCAGCGAGTACGAGACGCACCCGATTGCCGTGCTTGAGGCGCTGGCCTTGGGCCGCCCAGTGCTGGTTGCAGATACCTCAGGTTTGCACGACCTGGCCCAGCGCGGCTGGGCGCGCGCCATTCCGATCGACAGCACGCCGCCACAGGTGGCCCAGGCGGTTATCGATCAACTGCGTCACCCGCTTCAGCCGGCCGGCTTTGAGCTGCCCAGCTGGGACCGGTGCGCGGAAGATCTATTTGAGCTATATCAGTCGATTGTGTGCCCCCAAGTATGCGCATCCTGATGCTCGCACAGTTCTACCCGCCCATTGTTGGGGGCGAAGAGCGCCTGGTCCAAGATCTGAGCAGGGACCTGGCGCGGCGCGGCCATGACGTGGCTGTGGCCACCCTGCTGCATGATCAGCTACCTCGATTTGAGGTGGATCAAGGGGTGCAGATTTATCGGATCCCGAGCACCGCTCGACGAGCAGCGTGGCTGTTTTCGGAGCCGGACCGGCGTCACGCTCCACCGTGGCCTGACCCGGAGACCGTGGCTGCGCTGCGGCAAGTGGTGCGGCAGCATCGGGCTGAGATCGTGCACGCGCACAACTGGCTGTTATATTCCTTCTTGCCGCTCAAGTCGGCCGGCAAGGCGCGGCTGGTGGTTACCCTGCATGACTATAGCCTGGTGTGTGCCGTGAAGCGGTTGATGCGGCACGGCCGGCAGTGCTCTGGTTCGCAGCTGCTCAAGTGCATGCGCTGTACCAGCGACTATTACGGCTCCGTCAAAGGTCTGCCAATTTTGGCCGGCAACTGGCTCATGTCGGCTGCCGAACGCGCGGCCGTGGATATGTTCCTGCCGATCAGTCATAGCGTTGCGCAGGGGAACAATTTGGTTGGGGGACGCTGGCCATTTCAAGTGATACCCAATTTCGTGCCAGACACGCTGGGGGCGCCTCAGCCATTTGAGCCTGCCTATGCTGCTCAACTGCCACCGGACGGCTATTTGCTCTTTGTCGGCGATTTAACGGCGGACAAGGGGATCGAGGTATTGCTGCAGGCCTATGCCGGCCTGGAAAACGTGCCGCCGTTGGTGCTTATTGGCCGCCGGCATGCCAGCCAGCCCTTATCGCTGCCGCCGAACGTGATGGTCCTCGACAGTTGGCCGCACGCGGCGGTGATGGAAGCCTGGCGGCGCTGCAGCCTGGCTCTGGCGCCTTCGGTATGGGCCGAACCGTTTGGACTGGTCGCGCTCGAGGCCATGGCCGTGGGCTGCCCCGTCATCGCCTCGCGCGCCGGCGGCCTTTCAGACATTGTGGTCGATGGAGACACTGGGCTGCTCGTTCCGCCAGGCGACGTCTCTGCTTTGCGGGCGGCGATGACCAGGCTCATTGCGTCGCCAGAATTGCGCGAACGCATGGGCCAAGCTGGGCAGCACCGGGTTTCTGAATTTCGAGCGAGTGTGGTGGTGCCAAGAGTCGAGCAGGTATATCGAGCGCTGCTGGGACAGCAAGATGAAATGGTGGGGCAGTCCTCGCTGGCACCAGTTGATCGAAGGGTATTATAAGAAGAGATGTCTCGAGTAACTGACTGGCATGAGGCAAATTCTGCGGTAAGGCCAGCCGTCCGAGCCAGGCACGCTGTCGAGCGCCTGGTCAGGCGGCCAGACACGCTGCCTAGTCAGTGGGGCTGGCTGCCCGGCCTGAGCGCCGTGGCCGCGCTTGGGCTGTTGACTGTCTCCATGGCCAATCGGCTGTCGAGTGCCGGCTACCAGGGGGTTGAGCCTCTTTTCTGGCTAGGCCTGGTGGTCATTGTCGGCCCAATTACGGCCCGTCTGCTGGTGTCGCGCGTGGCGCGGTCTGAGCGCCTGGGTCTGGTCATCGTGGCTGGGTTGGGTCTCTACCTGGTCAAGTTTTTGCAGAGCCCGTTTGCGTTTACCTATTCTGACGAGTTCATTCACCTGTACAACGCCGACCAGATTGCTCAGACGGGGCGGCTCTTCAGCCAAAATCCGCTCTTGCCGGCAACCGCGCTGTATCCTGGCCTCGAGTCGGCCACCGCGGCTATCATGCGGTTAGCAGGCCTCGACGGCTTCAGCGCTGGGCTGATTGTGGTTGGGCTGGCCCGCTTAATCATGGTTTTGGCGCTGTTCTTATTGTTCGAGCAGGTCGGCCGCTCAGCGCGCGTGGCCAGCCTGGCGAGCCTGCTCTACATGGCCAACGCCAATTTCTTGTTCTGGAGCGCGCAGTATTCCTACGAATCCCTGGCGTTGCCCCTGGCCGTGCTGGTGCTGTTTGCCGTGGTTCGCCGCGACGCCGCCCGCCTGCCGGCCGAACGCCTGTCACTGACCGTGGTGGCCCTGTTGATGACGTGCGCCGTAGTCGTCAGCCATCACCTCTCGTCCTATTTCCTGGCAGCCGCCCTGCTGCTGTGGGCGCTGCTGTTCTGGGGGCAGCGGCAGGCGGCGTTCAGGCGAGCGACAATCTGGCTCAGCCGAGTGACTGCGAGTGTAGCGTGGCAGCGGCTGGCGGCGCCAGTCAGTTGGTTTATGGGGCGCCCGGCCCGGCGTCCGGCTGGCTTGAGCAGCGCTGGCGAGGGGCCCGGCGGCCTGGCAATTTTCGCACTGGTGGCCGCTCTGTTTTGGCTATTCTTTGTGGCCAGCTACACGCTGCAGTATCTATCACCGGTTTTTGCCAGGGCATTGTCGTCGGTGACGCAAACGATTTCCGGCGAAGATACCGCGCGCACCTTGTTTCAATCTAGCTCAGGCTACGTGGCACCCGTTTTGGAGCGCGTGCTGGGGCTGTCGTCAGTGCTTTTGTGTGGCCTTGGGCTGCCATTTGGCCTGCGCCAGGTCTGGCGGCGGTACTTGCACAATCCTGTCGCGCTGCTGCTGGTCGCCGGGGCCATTGGCTATTTTGCTACTTTGGGGCTGCGGTTCGTGCCCGCCGCCTGGGAGATCGGAAACCGGGCCTCAGAGTTCCTGTTTATCGGTCTGGCGTTTGTGCTGGCCACGAGCCGGCTGCCTCGCGGATTGGGGTTGCGCCAGCTGATGCGGCCAATTCTGGCGGCGGCTATTCTCGTTATTTTTGTGGGGGGTGTTATTTCAGGCTGGCAACCGCAACTCCGCCTGGCCCAGGTATATGAAGTGGCGGTCGGCAACGTACGCCTGGAGCCGGCCGGCGCTGCCGCTGCCCGTTGGACGCTGGCTACGCTCGGACCGGGGCACCATTTCGCTACTGATGAATCAAATGGGCGTTACTTACTGGCCTATGGTGAACAAGATGTGCTGGCCGGCCGCGACCGCAGTATTAAGAGCCTCTTCGAAGCAACAAAGGTCCAGGACTGGCAATTACAGATCCTTCAAGATGTGCCGATCGAGTACCTGGCAGTGGACCGGCGATTGGTCAGCGCCGACAACATGGCGGGCTACTTTTTTGATAGCGGCAATCAGTGGCCGCTGCCGCCGTATCAGTTGCTGCCACCTTCGAACTACACGAAGTTCGAGCAGCTGGGTCAGGTGAGCCGCATTTTTGATGCCGGCGACCTGGTTATCTATGATGTCAGAAAGTTGCTCAGTGGCACGCCGCAACCTTGATTTGTGGGTAGTGCTTATCCTGGCGGCCGTTGGTCTGGGGGCCCAATGGCTGCCACTGCCGGTCCCGGTCAGGCTGATCGGCGGTCTGGCACTGGTGGTGCTGTGCCCGGGCTATGCCCTGACTGCGGCGCTTTTCCCGGGGCGGACGCCTGGCTGGCCGGAGCGGGTTGTGTTCAGCCTGGGACTGAGCCTGGCTGTAGCGATTCTCGGTGCCGTTGTCTTCAACACGACGATCTGGGGGTTGCAGATTGGCGTGTGGGCCGGCCTGTTTGCCGGCGTCACATTGTGCGCGAGCCTGGTCGCGGTCTGGAGGCGGTCGAAAAACGCAGAGGAAACAGGGCCAACTGCCACACACCAGCGCCGGTTGAGCTGGGCACCGTGGGTGCTCCTGGCCGTGGCGGGGTCGCTGACGGTCGGCGCGCTCACGCTGGGGCACACGCCGTCCGCTCCCAATGCCGTGGTTGGCTATACGTTGCTTTGGATCACACCGGCTGGCGACGCCAATGCGCCTGCTGTTCGCCTTGGCCTGAGCAGCAGCGAGTTTGCCACCACCCACTACCGGCTCAAAGTCACGTTCGATAGCCGGCTGTTCCTGGATGTGACCGACATCACCCTGGCTCCGGGTGAAAAAATGGAGCGAGTGATTCCGCTGCCGGCCGGGCAGCCGGTGCAGGTCGTTGAGGCCGTGTTATATCGCCAGGACGACCCTGGCACGGTCTATCGGCGCGTGACGCTGCTGCGCACGCCGCCAACGGGTTAAACCTCATGAGTCTGCGCATCTTGTTGGCCAGCGACCACTACCCGCCCTTTATTGGGGGCGCGCACCGACAGACACAACTGCTTGCGCACGAGCTGCACATGCGCGGTCACGACGTCAGCGTGGTCACGGTTTGGCACGGCGGGCTGCCGGAATTTGAGGATGAAGATGGCGTGCGCGTCTATCGGCTCCGGCAGCTGCGCACGATGATTTCGTCCCTGGTGCGTGATTCCAGACAGCGTCATCAGCCGCCATTCCCAGACCCGGTGACGACGCAGAGCTTGCGCCGGCTCATTGAGCGCCTGAAACCCGACATCGTCCACTCGTATGGGTGGTTTAGCTATTCAGTTGCGCTGGCGCTGCTGGGAAAAGACATCCCGCTGCTTATTTCGGCTCGAGATTATGGCTATAGCTGCGCCAATCGGACGCTGCTGCGCGGCGGCGAGGTGTGCAGCGGACCCCAGCTGCTGAAGTGCCTGCGCTGCTCCGCCGGACACTACGGCGTTCCCAAGGGTTGGCTGGCCGCGCTCGGCGTGCGGGCCAGTTTGCCCTTGGTACGCGGCAAGGTCAGCGGCATACACAGCATCAGCACCTACGTTCAAGACATGATGCAGCGCGACTTTTGGGTGGGCGCCGGCTCCAGCCATGTTGTCCAAAGGGTGATCCCCAGCTTTCGTGAAGACGATGACGCGACTAGCGCAGCAGACCTTGAGCCCTACCTGCGGCAGCTGCCATTGGAGCCATACATCCTGTTTGTTGGGGCGCTGCGGCAGGAGAAGGGCGTGGCGCAGCTGCTGAGCGCGTATCAGCAATCCGGCACCTCGGTGCCTTTGGTCTTGATCGGAACCGTTGAGCGGGATACGCCGCGGACGTTCCCGGCGGGTGTGCGGGTACTGCAAAACTTCCCCCATTCGGCCGTGATGGCGGCCTGGGCACGAAGCCTGTTTGGCGTCGTTCCATCGCTGTGGCCTGAGCCGTTGGGCAGCGTGGTGTACGAAGGTATGAGCCAGGGCAAAGCCGTCATCGGCACCCGACCGGGCGGGCACACCGACATGATCATAGATCAGAAGACGGGCTTCCTGGTGCCCCCCGGCGATGTGGCAGCCCTGGCGGATGCCATGCGCCGACTGCTTGACGAGCCCGGTTTGCGCGAATCCTTGGGGCAGGCCGGGCGTGAGCGCGCCCAACAATTCACGGCACGGGTGGCCGTGCCGGAGTTTGAGCGGCTTTACTATCAGCTCGTGGGCCGGCAATCGGACGCCGAGGCAACCGCGCACTACCAGTCAGCGAATGGCAGCTAGCTTGGACCGGTCCACGCTTCAGGGCACCGCCCGTCCGATCGTTCAATCCCTGGCTGCCTGCGCGATACTACCGACAGCCTTGACTTTGAGACTTGCGGCGATGGTGCTGGGCAAAGAACGCGCTTGTATGTCAATTAGCGAAAGGTCCTCCCAATGGACCGGGCTCTACGGCATTTATCTGCGGCGAGCGTTACTGCCTTGGCTGATTGCAGCAAGCGGTCGTGAAGTCTCTATTGGAACGGGAACTATTCTGACCAAACCGACCATTGAAATTGGCAATGAAGTGTATATCGGCCGATACTGCATATTGGGCGACGTGCGTATTGGCGATAAGACTTTGATTGCGGACCATGTGCATTTCCTGTCTGGCCAGCATGGAATAAGCTCATCTATGCTCATTGCCGACCAAGAAGAAACTTACCGAACCCTGCGGATTGGTCAGGACGTTTGGGTGGGCAGTGGCGCGACCATTCTTGCCGACCTCGGCAGCCATTGTGTGGTCGGCGCGGGAAGCGTTGTCACAAAGCCAGTGCCGGAATACATCATTGCTGTGGGAAATCCGGCTCGGCCAATTGGTGACCGCCGCGAGCGCGCTCCTGCAGCGGGATGAATTCGATGGCCAACGAGCGTTATGCGACAGTTAAAGAGCGCATTATTTCGCATGTGCGCTTGCCGCTCTTTCGGAACGGTTACCTGCTGACGCTCAGCTCCGCCGGCTCGGCCGGGTTCGGCCTGGTTTTCTGGGCCCTGGCTGCCCACTATTACCCGGCCGAAACGATAGGCGTTCAGTCGGCTGTACTTTCGGCGATGATGCTGTTGGCTGGCTTTGCGGTGCTTGGACTGAATAACGTCCTGATCCGGTATCTTCAGGGGGCAGGCCAGACGGTTTCTCGCCTCATCGGCCTGACTTACGCCATCAGCGCCGCCGCCTCCGTCGCAATCAGTTTAGCCTTTCTCAGCGTGGCGGCTATCTGGTTCCCCACGCTCAGGTTTTTGATCTCCAACGGCGGTTGGCTGCTGGCGTTTGTCATAGCGACGGCAGCCTGGTGTGTTTTCTCACTGCAGGATTTTGCCCTGACCGGCCTGCGGCAGACCCAATGGATTCCTCTCGAAAACCTTCTATTCAGTTTTGTTAAGATTATTTTGCTGGTCGTGTTCGCAGGTTTGCCCGCAGGCCTGGGGATATTTGCGGCCTGGAACATCCCCGTCGCCCTATCGTTGGTGCCAGTCAATTGGCTCATTTTTCGGCGGATTGTTCCTGAATACATCCGGGCAAGAAGCAGCACGGATTCTCCACCAAGGGCGCGTCAGATCGCCGCCTATGCGGCCGGCAACTATTTGGGCAGCTTGTTCTCCATCGCCAGTGTGAACTTGCTGCCCATTCTTGTTGTTACTTTGGACGGCGCCAAAGGCAACGCCTATTTTTACTTGCCCTGGATCATTGTGAATGGGCTGCAGCTTTTGGCGCTCAATATGACCACGTCGTTAACCGTAGAGGCGACAGTGGATCAGGCGCAGCTTGTCGCTTATTGCCGGCATGTGCTGGTACATGTGACCCGGCTGCTGGTGCCTGCGGTCATCATGATTTTAATCGGCGCACCCTATATCCTTCGCGTCTTTGGGCCTGACTATGCTACCGAAGGCACCCAAGTGCTGCGCTGGTTGGCACTGGCAACGGTACCGAACTTGATTGTGTTGCTGGGCATCAGCCTGGCCCGGGTGGAGAACCGCGCGGGTGTTGTCGCCATCATACAAGGCGCCCAGGCCATGCTGGGGCTAGGTCTTGCCGCTGTGTTCATCGGACTCTGGGGCCTGGCAGGCGTGGGAATGGCGTGGTTGGTGAGTCAATTGGTTGTCGCCGTGCTGGTCTGGTGGATTACATTGCGGCCGGTTTTTGCGGCGCCGACCGCGACCTCGCGGGCTGGTAAGAAGAGCTTTGACACCCTGAGCCAGGGTTAGGTTAACCAGCAGAGTTTCTAGCCGCCTAACTGGTGCTTATGTGCCCTATCCCAAAGAACCATGTGTGTAAGGAGTTGGGCCGGTTGATCGCTCTAGCCTTCCCTGGAATCGATTACCATCGGCCAGGCAGCTGTTCTGCTATTCAGTCGGGTTCTGCGTGCAGCGCCACGCAACGCAATATCTGCTGTCTGCGGCTGGTTTGTGCCGCCCCAGCCGGGGTTTAGTCTATGGCAAATCGCTTGCCGGATATCGAACGCACGCGTCTGCCCACGGTTCCGACACTCGCCAGCTGGCGGCTCGGGCTGGACACGGATTGGATCCTTGCGCCGCTGCTGCCGGTGTATGCGCTGCTGGTGCTGGCGGGCCGCAGCCTCATCCTGCAAGGCGATGCGACACGCTATATCGCCTATGCGACCAATCTGCTGCACGGTTCATACGCGCTGCCCGGCACACTACAGCTGTGGAATGGCCCCGGCTATCCGCTTGTGCTGCTGCCCTTCACGCCTTTCAGCGCATGGCTGCCCGCGGCGCTGCTGAATGTGGTCTTCCTCTTCGGCGCAGTCCTGTACTTCTACGCTAGCTTGCGCTCTTATGTGGCGCCGCGGCTGGCACGGCTAGGCGCCCTGGCGCTGGGCCTCTATCCACCGGCCCTGGTTTACCTGATGCATCTATTTACCGAGACACTGGCGCTTTTGCTGGTGGCCGGCCTGATCTATCACGGTAGCCGTCTGCTGCGCCAGCCGCGCTTTAGCTGGCGCCAGGCCGCACTGGCCGCTTTTTTCATGGGCTACCTGGCGCTGACGAAGATTCTGTTTGGCTATGTTGTCGAAGCGGCACTGGTGTTGGCGGCCCTGGTCTGGCTCATCTGGCGGCGCGCGTTGCTGCGGCGGGCCGCGCTGGTGTGCGGCCTGGCGCTGCTGCTGGCAGCCCCGTACCTGGTCTACACCTACACAGTGGTCGGGCGGCTCAACTTTTGGGGCGACTCTGGCGGCAAATCGTTGTATTGGATGTCTACGCCCTATGCCGGCGAGCTCGGCGATTGGTTTACGAGCACGGACCTGGACCTGCACCCGGAGTTGGCCAAAAACCACCGTGCCTTTTTTGATCAGATCGCGCCGCTGTCAAGCCTCCAGCAAGACGATGCTTTCAAGCGTCGGGCTATCGTCAACATCAGCCAGCACCCGTTCAAGTACGCACAGAACTGGGTCGCCAACGTGGCTCGCATATTCTTCGACTTCCCTTATTCTTACACCACACAGCGGCTGACGACGTTTGTCCATCTTATCCCCAGCATATTCATTGTCGCGGCCGGCACGGCGGTCCTGGCGCTGCTCTGGCGCGACTGGCGGCTGCTGCCGCCCGAGCAATATGCCATGCTGGTCTTTGCCGGCGTGGCACTGGGCGGCAGCTCGCTGCTGAGCGCTTATGGGCGTATGCTGGTACCGCTGGTGCCAATACTGGGCCTGTCAATCATCATTGTCCTTTCCCGCGGAGTTCGCCTGGCCGACCGCCGTGGGCCAGCAGCGGCCGAGGCGCCCACCGGGCCAACGATATGACAGCGAGCGACCTCTCGGATGATGTGACGGCTGTCGATATTCCTGGACGGGTCGCTTCCACAACGAGCTCACAAGCCGAGTTGACTAGACCCAATGCGACTGATGTCTCCGAAACACGCGCTCGTTGGGTTCTGTTGGGGATTCTGGCCATTGCTCTGATCTACTATCTGTGGGGCGTCCGGCAGGACCTGCCCTTCACGCCGGAAGTGGATGAGGATGTCTTTGTAAAGAGCGCGGTACGCATCGCCGCATCGGGCATCCCCAATCCGCTGTGGTTCGGCCACCCGGGTTCGACCGTAATTTACCCTCTGGCAGCTATATACAAAACCTGGGATGTCGTGCGTTATCAGGGGAATTGGTGGAGCGCCGACCCCAAGCTCGACGCTCGTTTCGCGTCCGCGCCCGGCGACTTCTATTTTGTCGGCCGGTTCATCTCGATTGGCTATGCGGTGGCCAGCCTGATCTTCATCTATCTAATCGGGCGGCGAGTCTTTGGCGCCCGCGTGGGCCTCATCGGCGCGTGGCTGGCCGTGCTCTGCCCGCTGGCCGTCGGCTTTGCGCAGGTCACCCGTACCGACAGCGCTGCAGTATTCTTTGCCATGCTGGCGCTGTGGCTGTGCCTCCGGCTCTATGACCGACCAACGGCCGGAAATCAGGTCCTGGCCGGGGCAGCCATTGGCCTGGCCATCGCCACCCGCTATTTCATGATCGCTCTCGTGCCGGTTTTGCTGACTATAGACGGGGTGATGGTATGGCGGCAGGTCGTCCGGCATGGCAGCCTGCGCCGGCCGCTGCTCGAGCCGGTAGTGGGGTTACTGGCGATTGCGGCTGCCTTCGCGCTGTCCACGCCCTACTTTTTTCTGGACCTGCCGGTTGCACTGCAAAGCGTTGCAGCCGAAAATGAGGCCAGCCACCTGGGCATGGACGGCCTGACGCCGATCGGCAACCTGGTGTACTACGTGACCGGTGCCATCCCGCTCGACCTGACCTGGCCCCCGGCCTTTTTGGCAGCGGCCGGCGCGGGCCTGGCGCTGTGGCGACGTCGGCTTGAGCCCCTGCTGTTGTTGGGCTTTGTGCTGGCTCTCCTGGGCGGGGCCAGTCTATCTGCGCTGCATGCTGATCGCTGGGTCATTCAGCTTTTGCCGGTGCTGGCGCTTTTCGCGGCGGACGCGCTGGAGACCATCTGGCTCTGGCTGAGCGCACGCCTGCGCTGGAGCCAGGTGGCCCAGGCAGGCGTACTCCTGTCGGCAGTGGCGCTGATCTCGGCCCGGCCGATCTATCAACTGACACTCCAGGATATCCGCCAGGCCTCGCCAAGCACGCGCGTCCTGGCACGCCAGTGGATTTTGCAGAACTTGCCGGCGGGCAGCCGGATTGCCGAGGAGGGATACACTGCGCCTCTCGACAACACCGGCCTGGCCGTGAAAACGCAGGACTCGTTGGCGACCGGCGAGACGTTGGGCGATTACCGGCAACAGGGGTACCGTTATCTGGTCGCCAGCAATCAAATGTACGGGCGATACTTCGCGGAGCCGCAGCGGTACGCGGCCGAGACGGCTTTTTACAACCAACTCTTCAAACAAAAGCTTCTCGCGAAATTCGGGCCCTCGGCCACGCAGGGCGGGCCGGTCATTCGTATTTACGATTTGGGCGGCTCCTGAAGAGTTATCAGGTTCATGAGGAGACCAAGGGTAGCCTGGCGTTGGGCGGTCATCGGTATCGTTAGCCTTGTTGGAATGGTGGCCCTGGCGCCCCGGCCGCCAGCCGGCATCACTCTCTGTTCGCCTATCTTTTCAGACGAGTTTAGCGGCACCCAGCTGGATACGACCCGCTGGGACACGACCTACCCCAGCGGCGACGCCGAACGCCAGGCTTATCTGCCGAGTGCGTTGAAGGTATCGGGGGGCCTGTTGCGGATCGCGGCGACAGCCCGGCCCGCGCAGGGGCATCCGTACACGTCGGGTATCATCACCACGCAGGATACCTTCGCCCAGCAATACGGGTATTTTGAAATCCGCGCCCGGGTGCCCCATGGCCAGGGGTTGTGGCCGGCTTTTTGGCTGCTGCATACCGGCCCGCTGCCCTGGACGGAAATCGATGTCTTTGAAGTCTTAGCCAACGATACGACGACTCTCTATATGTCAAACCATTGGAGCGATGACTCCGGTCAGCCGCAATTCCTAACGCAGCCGTTCAGCGGGCCAGATTTTTCGAGGGGCTTCCACACGTTTGGGGTCAACTGGACGGCCGATCAGCTGACCTGGTACGTCGATGGCATCCCGCAAGCGGAAACGCGCGACAATGTCCCGGCTGAACCGCTGTTCATGCTGGCTAACCTGGCCGTGGGCGGGCAATGGCCAGGCTACCCGAATTCCACCACCCATTTCCCGGCTTACCTGTACATCGATTACATCCGGGTCTACGACCCTGGCTGTCACCCAGGGCTCTTTGGGCTGATTGGCAAGTGGCCAAGATGACTGTTGGCTCGGGCTGGCTGGTCAGCATCGTCATCGATAACTACAATTACGGCCGGTTTCTCGGTCAGGCGATTGACAGCGCGCTGGCGCAGACCTGGAGCGCCGTGGAGGTGATCGTCGTCGACGATGGGTCGACCGACGGTTCGGCCGAAGTGATCCGCAGCTATGGTGACCGCCTGCGCGCGCTGTTCCAGCCCAACGGCGGGCAGGCCTCGGTCATCAACGCCGGCTTCGCCCAAAGCCATGGCCAGGTTGTAATTTTCCTGGACGCCGACGACATTTTGCTGCCGCAGGCGGCAGAGCGCGCCGCCGCCGTTTTTTCGTCACGTCCGGGCACCGCCAAAGTGCAGTACCGCATGCGCGTCATCGACGCTCAGGGCCATGAAAGCGGGGCCATCTTGCCGGCGCCGCGCATTCCGCTCCAGAGCGGCGACCTGCGCCGCCAGGAGGTGTGTTTCCCTTTTGATTTGCCCTGGGCGGCCATGTCCGCCAACGCGTTTTCGGCTGAGGTATTGCGCCAGATTTTGCCCATCCCGCTCGATCGATACCGGCGCGCGGGCACCGACTGGTACCTGGCGCACGTGTCGGCGCTGTTTGGGGAGGTGTGCGCGCTGGACGAGGTATGCGCGCTGTACCGCCTGCATGGCTCTAACCAATATGGGCGGGCGGCCGAGACCATTGACCTGGAAACGATCGGCCAGGGGGTCCGCTGCGCCGCGGCGGCCAGCCAAGACCTGCAGCGTTTTGCCGATAAGCTGCGCGTCTCGCGGCCCGAGCCCATTCTTTCGGTATCGGATGTGGCCGGCCGGCTGACACTGCTCAAGCTTGGCCGGCCAGAGCTTTTGCCCGCTCGCGAAACAGTGGGCGGCGCACTTGGCCTGGGCCTGCGCGCGGCCGCCCGCCGCTTCGACATCCGCTGGCCGATGAAGCTAATGTTCATGGCCTGGTTTCTGGCCATGGCCCTGTCGCCTAAACCTCTGGCGGAAGCCCTGGCCACGGCTTTCTTCATACCCGAAAAGCGCCGGTCGCTGAACCCCTGGCTTGGCCGGCTTCACCGGGGCGCCGTGCCATGACCCGGCCGACCTGGCATTTTAGCCTTGCTGCCGGCTGCATTGAGCCATGGAACAGCCCTCTCGCGTGACCGATAGCGCGCAGCTGCACCGCGCCGACAGCGGCTCGCTGGCAGCCAACGGGCAGGCGCAGGCTGCGCCTTTGCGGATGGCGGCCGGCATCGTCAGCTTTAACACGCGCGAGCTTCTGCGCCAGTGCCTGGCCAGCCTGGCCGCGCAGGCGCCAGCCGGGCTGTTGGTCTTCGACAACCAATCGACAGATGGCACGCTCGAGATGCTGCGCTCGGACTATCCACAGGTGACGGTGTTGAGCCCCGACCACAACCTGGGCTATGGCGCGGCGGCCAACCGCCTGGTGGCGGCCTGCTCCCAGGATTACATGCTGCTGCTCAACAGCGACACGCGCCTGCGGCCGGGCGCGCTGGGCGCCCTGCAGGCCTATCTCGACCAGCACCCACGCACGGCGGTGGCGGGGCCGCGACTGGTGAATGCGGATGGCACACTGCAGGTGTCGTGCTTTCCGTTTCCTTCGCCGCTGTTTGCCCTGCTGCGCGCCACGAGCCTGGGCCATCTGGCCGGCCGGCTGCCTGGGCTGCGGCAGCATTATCTGCCCGCCTGGGCGCACGATCAGGCGCGCCCGGTGCCGTGGGTGGTGGGCGCGGCCCTGGCCATCCGCCGGGCGGCTTTCAGCGCAGTCGGCGGGTTTGACGAGTCGTTCTTCATGTACTCTGAGGAAGTCGATTTGTGCTATCGTCTGCGCGCTTCCGGCTGGCGCACCGATTTTGCCCCGGTGACCGACGTGACTCACCTGGGAGGGGCCAGCGCCAGCCAGCAGCGCGCAGCCATGGAAGAGCAGAAGTATGCCAGCACGGCCCATTTTTATCGCGAGCACTACACGCGCTGGCAGCGCTGGCTGCTGAACCTGGTGGTAACCTACGAGATGGCGCGCAACATTGCGCGCGACAGTTGGCGCCTGCGGCGGGCTGTTCGGCCCGCGCAGCGCGGGCGCCTGGGCGCGGACCTGGCGCTTTGGAAGCAAATCTTGTCGCGCCAATGGCAATGGTAGCTGACCCGCGCCAGGAGCCGCCGCCGGCTGCCGCAGAGCTGGTGCCGGCGCTGTGGCTGATGCACCCAGACGCGAACGCCGCGGGGCAAGGCGCCGTTGTGCTGGCGGACACACAGCCGCCGGCCGGCCAGGGCCGCTCGCGTCCGGCCGATGTGGTTCTACTGGACCTGACCGAGGCAGGCCGGACAGATGGCGGCCGGTTAGCCTCGCTGGTGGAAAGGCTGGCAGACCGGCTGGCGCCGGATGGTGTGGCTTACCTGCCGGCCGCGCCTGGCGCCGGACCGCGAATCCGCCGGATGTTAGGCCGGCACCGGCTGATGGTGGCCGAGGTGCGCTTGCCCCTGCACATATGGAACGGCAGCCTGGCCCTGGTGCCGGTGGCCCAGGCGCCGGTGCGCTATGCCCTGGCCGGGCTGATGCCAAAGCCATCCGCGCGGGCGCGGCTGGCCGCGCTGGTTGGACGGCAGATTGGCGGCCCGCGCTGGTTATCTCGTTTGATGCCGGCAGTCGGGCTGGTGGTGCGGCGGCCTGGCGCGCGGCCCTTGTTCGATTGGCTGAACCAGCAGCAGGTGATGGATGGCCCAGTCGGGCCTGTCATCTTGAAAACCAGCGGGTCTCGGGCCGACGGCCCGACGATGCTCTACTGTTTTCTCCAGGGTCAGGCCAGTCCGTCGGCCGTGGTCAAGGTCGGCGCTGCCGGCCACGACCTCGAGCCTGAACAGCGCCATCTGACTGAGCTGGGCCCGCAAGCCAGCCGCGACGGCGCCGCCGTGCCGCGCCCGCTGGGCGGCGCCGCCCGCCTGGGCGATCGCCAGGTCCTGATCCAGACCGCGGTGGAGGGGCAGGTGGCGGCAGCGCTGCTCATCTCCGAGCCGCAGCGGCTGCCGGCGGTGCTGGAGCGTCTCCTGACGTGGCTGGAGCGATGGAATCAGGCCACGCGGGTCATGCAGGTGCTGACCGGCGACCGGCTGCGCGACGATCTGCTGGCCCCAGCGGCGCGGCTGCTGCCTCAACTGGATGGCGGCCAGGGCTACGCTGCTTGGCTGGCCGGGCAGTGCGCCGCGCTGGCGGGGCGGTCAATCCCCTGGGTGGCCGTGCATAATGACCTGACCCTGTGGAATGTGTTGATTGACGGCCGCGCTGGCCTGGGCGTGGTGGATTGGGAAAGCGCCTGCGCCGCCGGCTGGCCGCTGACTGACCTGTTCTATGCCGTGGTGGATGGCGTGGTGGCAACCCGGGGCTACCGTGACCGGCCGGCCGCCTTCCAGGCCTGCTTTTCCGGGGCTGGCTGGCTGGCCAGCCTCATGGCCAACTGGCAGCAGCGCCTGTGCCAATCGCTGGAGATCACGCCGGATGTCGCTCAGCTTTGCTGGCATGCCTGTTGGCTGCGGCATGCCGCCAATGAGGAGCGGGCGGCGGCTGCCGGCGCCGCGCGGCCATTCTTGCAAATAGTGCAATTGCTGGCACGGCAGCCCAGGTTTCTTGCCAGTACGGACGAGGCCGCTGAACTGGCGCGACCTGTCGTGGCGCATCTTCCCTGAACAACGGTTTGCGCGACTAAACCATGTCGTATCGGACACAGACAGGTGACAGGCTCGCAGGCCAGCCGGCGGTTGAGCCCATGAACCGGATCACCAGCCGGACCCAGGCGCTGGACGATGGTCTGTTCCTGGGCCTGGTGGTGTTGACGTCGGCTGCTCTATATATCACGCGTCTCGGCTTCTACACCGACGATTGGGTATTTTTGCAGCTGCTTCGAGCCGCGCCCAATCAATCCCTGGCTGGCCTGATCCGGGCTTTATATGCCGGCGACATTGTGATCCGGCAGCGCCCCATGCAGATGCTCGATCTAGCGATCCTTTATCGGTTGTTCGGCAGTCATCCCGCCGGCTACCACTGGGTCAACGCAGCGGTCCTGGTGTGTGTTGCGTTGCTGCTGTATCTGGCTCTGCGCGAGCTGGGCCAGCCGCGTGTCATCGCTTTAGCAGTCGCCGTGCTATATGGGCTGTCGCCCAACTATGCCACCGACCGCTTCTGGATCGCCGCCTTTCAGGCGCCCTTGAGCATCGCCTTCTATTTGCTCAGCCTATATGCCAATCTGAAAGCGCTGCCGGCCAAAGGGGCCGGGCGATGGTCCTGGTGCTTCTTAAGCATGTTTTGCGTCGTTGGCAGTGGTATGGCGTATGAAGTGGCCCTGCCGCTATTCTTGTTGAATCCGATCCTTGTTGGGTATATCGCCCGACAGCGCCGGGCACAGCTCAATTCGTCAGCCCCAACAGCCGCTAGCTGGATAATGTTTTGGACACCCTCCGCGTTGGCATTTGCGCTGGTGATCGGCTACAAACTGCTGGTCACCGTCCGGCTGGGCGTGCCGGGCAGCTATTGGACGCATTTGCTCGACCTCGTCAGCGGCGCGCCCAGAGTAAACTTCGGCACTTACGGCCTCGGTCTGCCCCTGGTACTGCTATGGATTTTGCGTCACGCGCCCCCCTGGCCCAGCCTGGCGCTGGGCGGCGGGCTGGGCCTGGCAATTGGGGGCTACCTGGCATGGACTGTCCGGCAGACGGCAATGCGCTGGCCCAGGCCAAAGGCCTGGCTTACGCTGGTGGGCGTGGGTGTCGCAGTGTTCGGGCTTGGCTACGCGATTTTCCTGGTCAACGCCGATGTCTGGTTTACCAGTGCTTCTGTCGGCAACCGCACTTCGATTGCGGCTGCCCTTGGCGTTGCGCTCACGTTTGCGGGCGGGTTAGGGCTCGTTTGTTCGTGGCTGCCATCGCAGCGGGTGCGTTGGCCAACCTTCTGCGGCCTGACAGCGTTATTGAGCGTGTCAGGCTTTCTAATCATCAACACGCTGGGCGTCTTTTGGGACGAGGCCTATGACCAGGAGCTTGCTATTGTCGATGACATTCGCGCCAATGTGCCGAGCTTGCCTGCCGGCAGCACACTGATACTCGACGGCGTATGTCTCGAACATGGCGGAGCCTATATATTCACGGGTCACCGCGATCTGGCTGCAGTGCTACAGACGATCTACAACGATGACAGTATCTGGGCCACGGCCATCACCCACACGCCCCAGCTCGGCCCTGGCGGGCTGACGATCTTAACGCAAACCGACTACGTTGATTACGCCTACAGCGACAAGCTGCTCGTTTACCAATACAGCCAAAAGAAGATCTACTATCTGACGGATGCCGCTGCGGCCCGCCAGTACCAGGCAGCTTCACAGTTTGTGCCCGAACGCGACTGCCCACCGGGGTTTGCGTGGGGGGTCAATGAATAGCCCATCAGCAGCATTACGCCACGACGTCGTGACCGCTGGCCGGCGGCGGCTGCTGTGCCTGCTGCCGTTTGCGCCGCGGCGCGACGCCACCGACGGCGGAGGCCGCGCCATGGCTCAATTGCTGCTGGGGTTGGCCGAGCAGCAGCGGGTTGGCCTGCTCTACCTGCGCTCGCCAGAGCAGCCCGCCATTGACGAGGCGTTGGCGGCTCGCTGTGAGTGGGTGGAAGAGGTGCCGCTGCACGGCCCGCCGCCCATGGCGCTTTGGGAGAGAAAAGCGCGCGTCTACGCCTCGGTGCTGGCTGGTCAGCCGCTGTGGGTGGGCGATCAAAAAGATACCGCCTATGCCGCGCGTTTGCAGGCGGTGGCAGAATCCTGGCAGCCCGACATCGTGCAGGTTGAGTTTCATGTCATGGGCCAATATCTGGCTGCCTTGCGGCACAGCCGCGCGCCGCGCGTACTGAATCAATATGAGCCTGGCACCCAGGCGGCGCGTGATAAGAGCCGCTCGCCCCTGCGGCAGGGCCGCTGGCTGCCCTACTTTGACGCGCTGGCCTGGCAGCGCTATGAGCGCCGGCTGCTGAGCCAGGTGCAGGCCGTGGTGGTGTTTACCGAGCGCGACCAGCAAGCGATGGCGCGGCTTTCTCGCCAGCCCCTCATCGTCCGCATTCCAATTGGCGAGGAAATCCCAGATCAGCCACTGGACCCGCTGGGCGGGCAGCCGCCGGCCGTGCTCTTCGTTGGTAATTTCAAGCATGCGCCCAACGTGGATGCCGCAGTGCGTCTGGCGCGCCGCATCTGGCCCCGGGTTCAGGCGCAAGCCCCCGACGCCGTGCTGTATCTGGTCGGCGATCAGGCGCCGGCCGAGGTGCAGCGGCTGGCCGGCCCGAACACCGTGGTTACCGGGCGCGTGGCCGAGGTGACACCTTACCTGGACCGGGCCGCCGTCGTGGCGGCGCCGCTGCGTGACGGCGGCGGGATGCGCGTGAAAGTGATGAATGCCCTGGCGGCGGGCAAGGCCATCGTCGCCTCGCGCCTGGCGATTGAAGGGCTGGACCTGGCCGACGGGCAGCAGGTGGCGCTGGCCGAAACCGATGACGAGTTCAGCGCTGCGATTTTGCGGCTGTTGGCTGATCCGGCGGGGCGGGAGGCCATGGCTGGGCGCGCCCGCGCCTGGGCCTGCGCCCACCTGGGCTGGCAGGCATCGCTGGCGGCCTATGCCGGGTTGTATACTCGCCTGCTGGCGCAGGCCAGGCCATGACGGCGCCTGAAGGCTCGCGCCCGGCCGAGGTGACGGTCGTCATTGCCACGCGTGACCGGCCAGACATGCTTGATCGCTGCCTGGCGAGTCTGCTGGCGGGCAAGCGGCTGCCGGCCGAAATCGTGGTGGCCGATCAGAGCCGCGACGAACAGACCGCCCGCGTCGCCGCAAAGTATCAAGCCCAGTTCCCCGCGCTGGTCTATCTGCACCAGCCGGGGCAAGGCCTGGGTGTGGCGCAAAACCTGGCCATGCGGCGCGCCGGCTGCGACGTGGTGGCGGTCACCGACGACGACTGCGTCCCGGCGGCTGATTGGCTGGCCTGCCTGGCCGCGGCCTTCGCCGGGCCGCAGGCGGTGGATGTGCTGACCGGCCCCGTGCTGCCCTACGGTCCGCCCCATGCTGATACCTTTCCGGTTGCCACCCGGGGCGGCGGCGCGCGCGTCGATTTTGACGGCCGGGCCATGCCCTGGGACATTGGCTCGGGCAACAATTTCGCCGTGAAGCGCGCCTGGCTGGAGCGGGTCGGCGGGAATGACGAGCGGCTGGGGCCCGGCTCGCCCGGCCGCGGCGGGGTAGATATGGACCTGTTCTACCGGCTGGCGCGCGCCGGGGCGCATATCCGCTTTGAGCCGGAGGCCCTGGTCTATCACGAGCGGGCCAGCCGAAGCAGCCGGCTCGGCCGCCGCTTTCCTTACGGCTACGGCATGGGTGCCTGCTGCGGCCTGTGGCTGCGGCAGGGCGACGCGAATGCGCTGCGGGTGCTGGGGCGCTGGCTGCTCGCGCGCACTGGCCGCCTGGCTGGCGGGCTGGCGCGGCGTGATGGGCTGCGCGTGCGCGAGGAAGCCCTGGTGCTCACCGGCACCGCGGGCGGGCTGCTCTATGGCTGGCGGGCCGGCCGTTATGCCGTCAGCAGCTGGCATGAACGCAACCCGGACCGGCAGCCCATCCAACCCTGAAACCCATATGGATTCGACGCCCGCCACTCACCCTTATCGCGCGTCAATCATGCCGCGACCGGCCGATGAAGATCGGCCCCTGTGGTCCGTCATGATTCCAACCTACAACTGCGCCGATACCTTGCGTGATACACTGCGCAGCGTGCTCGCGCAGGACCCCGGCCCGGCGATCATGCAGATCGAGGTCGTGGACGATTGTTCCACGCGCGATGACCCGGCGGCCGTTGTGGCAGAGCTGGGCGGCGGCCGGGTGGAGCTCTACCAGCAGCCCCAAAATGTTGGGCACTCGCTGAATTTCAACACTTGCCTACAGCGGGCGCAAGGCCAGCTCGTTCACGTGCTCCACGGCGATGATTGCGTCCGCGAGGGCTTCTACAACAGGATGCAGGGCGTGTTGGCCAAAAACCCGGATGCTGGCGCGGCCTTCTGCCGATTCATCACAATGGACAGATGCGGTCACTGGGGCACGATTGCTCCATTAGAGCAGCCTGAAGATGGTATCTTATCCGGTTGGCTGGACAAGATCGCGACGGGGCAGCGGCTGCAGACACCGTGCATGGCCGTTCGGCGCGCGGTGTACGAACAGCTTGGCGGATTTGATGAGCGGCTGGCCTATCACGAAGACTGGGAGATGTGGGTGCGGATTGCGTCTCATTATGCCGTGGCGTATATAACAGACCCGCTGGCCCTGTACCGGCTGTCGGCTGCCTCAGAAACGGCTCAGGGCGCCAAGGTCGCCCGGTACGGGCGAGATTTGCGATTGACTCTGGAAGTCATCCGGCCCGATTTGCCGGCCGCGCGGGCGCCGGCCCTGCTGCGCCAGGCCCGCCGAGAATTTGCCCTGGCCTGCCTCCGGCGCGGGCACCGCACGTTTGGCGCCGGGAATGCAGCCGTGGTGCCTGCCCAGATACGGGAGGCATTGCTGACCGACTTTTCTTTAGACGTTCTGGCCCGAAGCGCATATCTTGGACTGCGCTGGTGCTGGCACGCCGCGCGCGGCCTGGCGCCCCGCAGGAAGTGACGACTATGCTGCCCGCTCAAGTTGAAAAAGGCGAAGTGGAGGCGGTGCGCGACAGAGAGGCGACGATCTCCGTCTGCATCGTCTGCCGCAACGAGGCTGATAAGCTGGGGCCCTGCCTGGAGTCGGTCGCCTGGGCCGATGAAATCCTGCTCATGGATCTGAATAGCACCGACGACTCGGCGGCCATCGCGCAGGCGCATCAGGCGCGGGTGGTTAAGCGGCGGCCGTACCCAATTGTCGAGCCGCTGCGCAACGAGCTGGCCGCTATGGCGCGCGGCGCCTGGGTGCTGGCCATGGACCCCGACGAGCGTGTGACGCCCGGACTGGCCGATGAGCTGCGCCGGGCCGCCCAGCGCCCCGAGCTGGATGCCGTAGTCATCCCATTCACCAACTACGACCTGGGCTACCCGCCGACCGCCCCCATCCACCGCTACGAGGCGCATCTGCGCATGTACCGTCCGGCGCGCGTGCTCTGGCCGACAGTGCCCAACACGCAGCCCGCGGTGGCCGACGAGCGCAAATATCAGATTCCGAATGACGATCGGCTGGTGATGATCCATGACCGCAGCCGCAATGTGCCCGAGATCGTGGACCGGGTGATGCGCTACGCGCCCCTGCAGGGCCAATCCATGCTGGACCAGGGCCAGGTGTTCAGCGCCAGGGCCATGCTGCTGGCGATGGCGCAGGTCGTTGATAAACAATTCGTCGACGGGCGGCCCTGGGAAGACGGCGTGCCTGGCATGCTGCGGGCTGGTGTCCTGGTCGCCTTCAAGTTTTACGTGTGGGTGGCCTTCTGGCAGGCTTCTGGCGCGAAGCGCACGCCCGAGGATGACCGGTTCTTGCGCCGCTGGGGGCCGGTGCTGATCTTGCCGGCGCGGGCCATCAGGTTCGGCGCCCGTGTTTACCGTTCACTCAGGCGAAGCACCCGTTCATGATCGAGCTGAGCGTCGTCATCCCCACCTATAATCGCGCCGAGCCGCTGCGGGCCTGCTTGCAAGCGCTCGCACGCCAGACGCTGCCGCCCGAGGAATTCGAGGTGGTGGTGGCGGCGGATGGATCCACCGACGGCACGCGCCAGATGTTAGCTGAGCTGAGCGTGCCCTATCGACTCAACGTCTCCTGGCGCGACAACGCCGGCCAGTGCGCGGCCATCAATCGCGGCGCGGCCGAGGCAGCCGGCCACTATCTGGTGATCCTGGACGACGACATCATTGCTGATCCAGGCCTGTTGGCCGCGCACCTGCAGGCCCAGCGTGAGCGCGACAACATTGTGGGGATTGGCCGGCTGACAACACAGGCGCCGGCCGGCGCCGACGGTTTTACCAGGTATTTCGCGCGGATTGCGAAAGGCCACTACGACCGCCTGGGCCAGCGGGCGCCCGAATGGCGCGACTGTTATAGCGGCAACGTCTCGCTGACGCGCTCAGCCTTCATGGAGTCGGGCGGTTTCGCGCTTGACCTGAAGATCCGATTTGACATTGAATTTGGCTATCGTCTAGAGCGGCAAGGGCTGACCTTTGTCTATCTCCCGGATGCGGCTGGGGAGCATGTCGACCATAAGCGTTTTCTTGATCTGGCCGCCGACGCCGAGAGGCAGGGTCGGTTCGCCTTTGAGCTTTGCCGCCGCCACCCGGCTATGCAGCCCGTCTTGCTCGGCTCATTTGGCGATACCCCTGTGCGCGCGCTGCTCATGCGCCGCCTGCTGCTGGCCGTCAATGCCCCCGCGTGGGCGCTGCGCTGGTTGAGCCCCCTGGCCGATAACCGCCCCTGGGAATCCGCCTGGTACGAGTTTCTGCACAGCTACTTCTACTGGCGCGGCGTGCGGCAGGGCGCGCCCAGTCGCGACGCCTGGCAGAGCCTGGTCCACGGCACAACGATTTTGATGTATCACGCCTTTGGCGCGGCCGGCGAGCCGGCCAGCCGGTTCGTCATGCCGCTGTTCAAGTTTGCCGCGCAGTTGGACTGGCTCAAGCGAATGGGCTACCACGTCATCAGCCTGGAAGACTACACAGCGCTCCGCCAGGCCTATCGCCTGCCGCCCGCGCGCTCAGTGGTCATCACGATCGACGACGGTTTTGCCGAGGTTCTGACGCTGGCCTATCCCGTTCTTCGCCGCTATCAGTTTCCGGCGATCGTTTTTCTCGTCAGCGGCCTGGTGGGCGATGCCGACCGCTGGGACGCGGCGGGCATATTGGCTGGCCGGCCGCTCATGTCGTGGCCTCAGATCGCCGGCTTGGCGCGCGACGGCCTGGCGTTTGGCGCGCACACGCGCTCGCACCCCCGGCTGCCCGCGATTGCGCTGGAGCAGGCGCGGGATGAGATCGCTGGCTCAAAGGCGGATATCGAGCAGCAGCTGAACGCCCCCATTCGCCTGTTTGCTTATCCATTTGGAAAGCTCGACGCCAAGGCGCAGGCGCTGGTGGAGCAGGCAGGTTTCAGCGCGGCCTGCAGCACGCGCTGGGGCGCCAACGACCCGGCCACGCCCTGCTTCGCGCTGCGCCGCACCGAGGTAGCCGGCACCGATTCGCTTATTCGCTTCGCGCTGGCGCTGTGGCTCGGCGACGACCATCTGCCGCCTCGCCGCCGGACAGAATGATGCCTCTATCGCGCGCGGCCTTGAGCCGGAAGGTGCCAGCCCGTGGCAACTGAGGCTGCGTCGGAGGGACGTCTGCGCCGCGGCGTCGTCCTGAACACCCTGACCAACTACGCCAACAAGATCCTGACGCTGGGCGTCTGGTTCTTCCTCACGCCATTCCTGGTGCGGCGGCTGGGTGACAGCGAGTATGGCTTGTGGATCCTGGTGGGTTCTGTCGTCGCCTATGGCGCACTGCTCGACCTGGGCATCGCCCCGGCTGTCACCAAGTACGTGGCCGAATATCGCGCGCGCGGCCAGGTGGATCAGGCGCGCGGCCTGGTAGCCACGGCCTTGTGGCTCTACACCGGCCTGGGCCTGCTGGCGTTCTTGCTCAGCCTGATCCTGGCGCCCTTTTTCCCGCACCTGTTTGCCGTCCCGGCCGACCAGGCGACGACGGCGGTCTGGCTGGTGGTCCTCTCCGGGCTAGGGCTGGCAGTCGCGCTGCCCAGCGTCACCTCCTCAGCAGTCTTGCAGGGCTTGCAGCGGTTCGACCTGTCAAACCTCATCGGCGTGGTCGGCATGACCCTCTTCACCGTCGCCACCGTCTC
>Ga0070730_10001139_pt1 | contig 26273 bp, 24 predicted proteins | sample Coa_R1_3_FD_66447 | JGI IMG/M metagenome (GOLD analysis project Ga0070730, IMG submission 66447) | Surface soil microbial communities from Centralia Pennsylvania, which are recovering from an underground coalmine fire - Coalmine... | ecosystem: Environmental > Terrestrial > Soil > Unclassified ... | reverse complement strand
GGTCGGTCCATCGTGTCCAGCGTCCCGGTGAACACGAACGTCTTGCCCTTGAACGGCCCGTCGCGCGAGGTCTCGGCCGCCTGCGGCTTGACCCCGGCGTCGAGCAGCCGGCCCACCAGCTCGCCTCCATGGCCCTGGAAGTAGAGATGGACCTCGCGGGCCATGTTCGGCCCCACCCCCTCGACCTTGAGCAGCTCCTCCTCACCGGCACCGCGCAGCCGATCGATGGATCCGAACTCGGCGGCGAGCAGCTCGGCGGTCGCCTCGCCGACCTGCGGGATGCCCAGTGCGTACAGGAATCGCCCCAGCGGCGGCGTGCGGCTCTCGGCCAGGCGGTCCACCAGGTTCTGCGCGGACTTGTCGGCGAAACCCTCGAGCTCGACGATCTGCTCCTTCGTCAGCCGGAAGAGGTCGCTGGGGTCTTTCACCCACCCCCGCTCGATGATCTGGTTGAGGGTCACGTAGCCAAGGCCCTCGATGTTCAGCGCGCCGCGGCTGGCGAAGTGGCGGAGCAGCTCGAGGCGCTGCGCGCCGCAGAAGGGGTTGATGCAGCGGTGCGCGATGTACGGCTCCTCGCGCACGACCTCTCCTGCGCACACGGGGCATCTGGCCGGCATGCGCCAGCCGGGCTTCGGCTCCCTGACGCTGACGATCTCCGGGATCACGTCGCCCGCGCGGTGGATGACGACCTTCGCTCCGAGGTAGACGCCCTTCTCGTTGACCTGCGCCTCGTTGTGCATCGTGATGTTGCGCACCGTGACGCCGCCGACCACGACCGGCCGGACATGCGCCACCGGCGTAAGCACCCCCGTGCGGCCGACGTAGCACTCGATGGCCTCGACCTCCGTCTCGGCCTGCTCGGGCGCGTACTTGAACGCGATGGCCCAGCGCGGTGAGCGCGCCACGAAGCCAAGCTCGAGCTGCTGGTCGAACCGGTCGACCTTGATGACCACGCCGTCGATCTCATGCTCCAGCTCGTGGCGCCGCCGCTGCCACTCGGCGTGGTACTCGATGACCTCTTCGATGGACTTCAGCCGCCGCCGGTGCTTGTTGACCCGAAAGCCCATCTTGCCGAGGGCGCCGAGGACGTCCCACTGCGAGCGGGCCGAGCCTGCCGGGTCGAGCGTGTACATGAAGGTCTGGAGGTCGCGGCTGGCGGTCACGCCCGCGTCGATCTGGCGCACGCTGCCCGCGGCCGTGTTCCGCGGGTTGACGAAGCGAGGCTTGCCCGCCTTCTCCATCTCGCGATTCAGCTTCTCGAAGCCGGCGATCGGAAAGTAGACCTCGCCGCGGACCTCGAAGACGTCGGGCAGGCCCGGGGCCGGGGTGAGCGTGAGGGGCACGCTGCGGATGGTCTTGACGTTGGCCGTCACGTCCTCGCCCACAGTGCCGTCGCCGCGGGTGGCGGCGCGCGTCAGCCTGCCCTTGGCGTACGTGATGCTGATGGCCAGGCCGTCGATCTTGAGCTCGGCGCAGTAGACGACGTCATCGCCCACGGCGGCGCGCACACGCTTGTCGAACGCTCGGATCTCGGTCTCGTCAAAGGCGTTCTGCAGGCTGAGCATCGGCGAGCGGTGGCGGACCTTGGCGAACTGCTCCGAGGCCTCCCCGCCGACGCGCTGCGTCGGTGAATCGGGGGTGACGAGCTCGGGATGCTCCTCTTCGATGCGCCGCAGCTCCAGGAACAGGCCGTCGAACTCCGCGTCGGAGACCTCGGGCGCGTCGAGCACGTAGTACGCGTGCTCGTGGCGGCGGATCTGCTCGCGCAGGCTTTCGGCGCGGCGGATCAGGTCGCCGGCGGCTTTTTTCTTCTTGCTCACTTGGTGAGGGGCGCGAGCATGCCGGAGAGGATCTTCAGCCCGGCCTTGTCGAACTTCACGACCAGCTCCTCATCGGTGCGCGTGAGCGTGCTCTTGACCACTGTGCCAGAGCCGAACGACGGATGCGTGACCCGGTCGCCGGTCGCGAACCGCTGCACCGGCGGGGGCGCCGGCGCCGCCTGCACCTGGCGTTCCTGGAAGCGCTCCTTGTAGCCCTGGCGCGGCGGCGCGACGGGCGCGCTGCCCCGCGGCGCGGACAGCAGCGACTGCGGGATCTCGGTCAGGAACCGGCTCGGGAAGGCCGGCTGCGAGCGCCCGTACAGGTGGCGGCGGAAGGCGCAGCTGAGGTACAGCCGGTCCTTGGCCCGAGTCATCCCGACGTAGCACAGCCGCCTCTCCTCGGCCATCTCGTTGGCCGCCAGGTCGACGATCTGGCCACCGCCCTCCTCGCTCTCGTCCAGCGCGCGCTGGTGAGGCAGCAGGCCCTCCTCCATACCAACCATGAACACGACCGGGAACTCGAGGCCCTTGACCATGTGGAGCGTGATCAGCGTCACGCCCTCGCCGTTCTCGTCGTAGGCGTCGACGTCGGAGACCAGGGCGACCTCGGCGAGGAAGTCCTCCACCCCCTGGATCGGGTCGCGGTCGTCGAAGTCCTCGGCCAGGCCGCGCAGCTCGTTCAGGTTCTCGAGCCGAGCCTCGCCCTGCGGCGTGCCGTCCTTGTAGTGCTGATGCAGGTTCATGACTTCGATCACGTGGTCGACCAGCTCGCTCGGCCGCAGCACGCCGAGCACGGAGCGGAGCGACTCGAGCTGCGCGCGGAAGCCCTGCAGCGGAGCGATCGCGGCCTTGGGCAGGCCGGGCACGCGGGCAGGGTCGGCGAGCAGCGTCAGGATGTCGGCCTCCGTCTGGCGCGCGTAAGAACCGATGGCGTCGACCGTGACGCTGCCGATCTTGCGCGGCGGCACCGAGACGATGCGGCCGAAGCTCAGCGCGTCACGCGGGTTGAACGTGAACCGGAGGTAGGCCACTAGGTCCTTGACCTCACGGCGCTCCCAGAACCGCACGCCGCCCACCAGCCGGTACGGGATGCGCCGCCGCGCCAGCACGTCCTCGAACGAACGCGACTGCGCGTTGGTGCGGTAGAGGACCGCGAAGTCCTTGTGGTGCCGGTTCTCGGTTTTGCGCAGGCGCTCGATCTCGTCAGCCACGAACTCGGCCTCCTCGACCTCGTTGTAGGCCTGTGTCGCGCATACCTTCTCCCCGCCCGCGCGCTCGGTCCACAACCGCTTCTCGGCGCGCTCCGGGTTGCGCCGGATGACGCTGTAGGCGGTATCGAGAATCGCCTGGCTGGAGCGGTAGTTCTGCTCCAGCCGCACCACGTGCGCGTCCGGATAGTCCTTGCGGAAGTCGAGGATGTTGCGCACGTCGGCGCCGCGAAAGCGGTAGATCGACTGGTCGTCGTCACCGACGACCACGACGTTGCGATGCTCTGCCGCCAGCAGGTTGACCAGCACGTACTGCGCGCGGTTCGTGTCCTGGTACTCGTCGACCAGCACGTGGCGGAAGCGGTCGCGCCACTTGGCGAGCACCTCCTCGTCGCCCTGCAGGAGCTCGACCAGCTTCATGATCAGGTCGTCGAAGTCGAGGCCGCCCGAGCGCCGCAGCAGATCCTGGTAGCCCTCGTAGACCCGGCGCACGATCTCGTCGTGGTAGCTGCGGTTCGGGTAGTCGGCCGGACGCTTGAGCTCGTTCTTGGCCTGCGAGATGGCGTGGCTCAACGCCGCCGGCGGGTAGCGCTTGGGGTCGAGCTTCAGCTCCTCCATGACCCGCTTGATGGCCGCACGGGTGTCGTCCTCGTCGAAGATTACGAAGCTCGAGGCGAAGCCGAGCTTGGCCGCCTCGCGCCGCAGCACCCTCACCGCCGTGGCGTGAAAGGTGCCGACCCACATCTTCGAGGCCCCCTCGCCGACGAGGCTCTCGACCCGCGATCGCATCTCCCGCGCGGCCTTGTTGGTGAACGTCACGGCCAGCATCCGGTCGGGCCAGACGCGGTGCGTGGCGATCAGGTACGCGATCCGGACGGTCAAAACGCGCGTCTTGCCGCTGCCCGCCCCGGCGAAGATCAAAAGCGGGCCGTCGCCGTGCATGACAGCCTCCTGCTGGGGCGGATTCAGGCCGGCCAGAAGGGCATCGACGTTCGCCTGGATGGATTCACCAGAAAGCACGGAGAAACGAGTTTACCGATGGGTGGAGCGCGTGGAGGTGAGCGCTAAACTGGCGGCGAACATGGAGCTGGAGGCCAATCTCCACATTCGCGACCACGTGCTCTACGAACTGGCCCGAGACCTCAGCTCGTCCCTCGAGCTGAAAGAGGTCCTGGGCAAAGTCATGGACCGCGTCATCAGCCTGATGCATGCGTCGCGCGGCTTCATCGTGCTCGTCGATCCCGACACGGGAGTCATGTCCGTCGAGATGGCCGGCGGCGACACCGATCCGGACAGGTCACGAGGCTTTTTGGGCTCGAAGACTGTGATCGAGCAGGTCGTCAAGAGCGGCAAGGCGGTCGTCTCGACCGACGCGAGCATCGACGACCGCTTCAAAGGCCAGCAGTCCGTGATCCTGCAGAACCTGCGCTCGATCATCGCCGTGCCTTTGGTCACCAAGGGCAAGGTGATCGGCGCGGTGTACGTCGACAACCCCTTCCGGGCCTCGATCTTTGAGGAGAAGGACAAGGAGTTCCTGCAAGCGATCTCGGACCTCGCCGCGATCGCCATCGACAACGCCCGGCAGTACTCGCGCTCGGAGTTCCTGCGCCACCTGTTCGAGCTCCACGTGAACAAGCAGGTGACGGACTACGTCCTGGCGCGGTCCGACCTCAACCAGCCGTTCCTCCTGGGCGAGCGCCGCCAGGTCACCATGCTCAACTCGGACATCGCCGGCTTCTCGGCCCTGTCCCGGAGCATGAAAGCCGAGGAGCTCGTCGAATTCCTCAACCGCTACTTCAGCCGGATGATCGACATCGTCCTCGACCACGGCGGCAACATCGATAAGTTCCAGGGCGACGGCATGCTGGTGGTCTTCGGTGCGCCGAACGCGATGGAGGACCATGCCGATCGCGCGTTCAAGGCGGCCCAGTCGATGGTGCGCGAGGTCGAGGTGCTCAACCGCGAGCTGATCGAGGGCGGCAAGCCGAGCATCGCCATCGGCATCGGGCTCGACACCGGCGACGTGGTGGCGGGCCATGTCGGCTCCGACAAGCGGCTCGAGTTCACCCTGATCGGCGTCCCGGTCAACAACAGCGCTTACCTGTCCAAGGTGCGGCCACCGCTGGTCCTCCTGTCGGAGACGACGAGGGACGCCCTGACGGACAGCCTGACCGTGATCGACTACGAGCCGATGCTGCTGAAGGGAGCGGTGCATCCCCAGCCGATCTACCAGTACGTGCTGGAGGTCATCGAGGTCAGCCCCGAGGACTAGGAGGTTGCCGGGCTCTCAGCCCTGGCAGACCCACTGGCTGGGGCCGTCGCGCGCGTAAAGCCACGCCGCCGCCTGGGCGTTCGCCGCCGGGTCGAAAGGCGATGACGCGTGCTCGGGCGTGAAGGCCCACGTGCTGGGCAGGAACTGGAACAGCCCCGACGCGCCGCTGCTGCTGTTCACCGAGTTCGGGTGGTAGCGCGACTCGCAGTAGGCCACGTTGATCGCCCACTGCACGGCGGCCGAGCCGAGCGGGCTGAAGGCGTCGATGATGATCTTGCCGATGTATTCGGGGGGCGGCGGATGGTTGCTCAGGGCGGCGATGCGCGCCGCCTCGGCGTCGGCCTCGGCCTGGGCCTCGAGCCTGGCCTGGTAGGCGTCCCAGCCCTGGTCGTACTCCTGGGACCAGGCCTCGGCCTGGGCCAGCTCGGCGGACTGGATCCGCTGCGCCCTGACGTTGCCCACGACCGAAGGCTGCCTGTACGCGGTCAGCTGGGTGACGACGGGACGGGCCGGCGCGGCGGCCGGTGGCTGGAGGCGTGGAACGACGACCGTGGCCAGGACGACCGTCCACACGAGGACGGCCCGAAAAAGCGCTACCAAACCGACCTGCTCCTCCTTTCGGTCGCCCTACCCCTGGGGCGCCTTCAGGCCTGAGCTCGGAGCGGAGACGTGTGGCGGGACCGCTCAGGTCAAACGTGGGAAAGGCGAAACTTTAGCAGACAGGCGGCGACTTTGTGTTGCCGTTAAGAAGGGTTAGGCGATGTCGTCGATCAGCCGCCGGATCGCCGGTGGGAGGTCGCGCCGCAGGGTGTAGAAGCGCCAGAGGCCCCGCTTCTCGGACTCGATGAGGCCCGCATCCCTGAGCACCCTCATGTGGTGCGAGATCGTGGGCTGCCCGAGGGCATAGACGGCCACCAGGTCGCAGATGCAGACGGGCTCCTCGTGCTTGCGAAGGGTCACGACCATGCTCAGCCGGGTCGGGTCGGCCAGCGCCTTCAGCACCTCCACGGCGGCCCCCAGCTCGGCCGGCTCGGGGGCCGGCTCGAGCTCGCAGCACACGCCGCGCGTCCTGACCGGCAGCTCCGTGTAAGCCATCACGAGCGCAGCCTACCACAATCCATTGACAATCATCGATGGATTCTCTAGCCTCCGGGCATGAGCGAAATTCAGGAAGCGGTGAGAAAGCACTACGCGGCGGCGGCGACCCTGGCCACGAGCACCGGCTCGTGCTGCACAGGCGACGATTGCTCGTGCACCTGCGGCCAGGTGCTCGAGGGCACGGAGATCGACCTGGCCATGCCCCTGAGCCTCGGCTGCGGCCTGCCGGTCAAGCTGGCCGACCTCAAGCCGGGCGACGTGGTGGTCGACCTGGGGAGCGGAGCCGGGCTCGACGCCCTGGTGTCGGCGCGGGCGGTTGGAAACTCGGGCCACGTCTACGGCGTGGACATGACCGACGAGATGCTCGCCCTGGCCGAGGCCAACCGCGACAAGGCCGGGCTGGCGAACGTCTCGTTCCTCAAGGGCCACATCGAGGCCATCCCCCTGCCGTCGGCTTCGGCCGACGTCGTCATCTCCAACTGCGTGATCAACCTCGCCGAAGACAAAGGCGCCGTCCTGAAGGAGGCTTTCAGGGTGCTCCGGCCGGGCGGCCGGCTGGCGGTCGCGGACATGGTCGCGCTCGGCGAGATGCCCGTGGTCGACGCCGAGTCATGGGCGTCTTGCGTGGCCGGCGCGATCCCGGCCGAGCGCTACCGGGCGCTGCTCGAAGAGGCCGGCTTTGCCGACGTCTCGATCGAGGTCGCCGGCGCCGCCGGTCCGGTGGCCAGCGCCAACGTGAAAGCCCGCAAGACCTAGAGAAACTAAAAGCGCTCTCGCGGCGTCCAACATGCGTGGAGATGCCGGCGACCCTGGAGGGCGCAGCCGTCCGCGACTTCGACGCCCTGGTCGGTCCGTGGATCGAATCGGGCTACCGGCTGGCCGTCACCTATCTGCTCGACCCTGACGAGGCGCGCGACGCGGTCCAGGAGGCCGCCATCAAGGCGTGGCGTTCGCTTGGCCGCTTACGCGACCCGGCCCAGTCCCCTACGTGGTTCCTGTCGATCGTAGCCAACCAGTGCCGCTCGACCATGCGGCGACGCTGGTGGACGATTGGACGCAACCCGCTGGGACCGGTCCGCGCGCCGTCGGCCGAGGATGCCGCGGTCCGGTCGCTGGACATCGAGCTGGCCATGAACCGCCTGGCGTCAGACGACCGCGCCGTCCTCCACCTGCACTTTTTCCAGGACCTGTCGTTCGATGAGGTCGGCCGTGTTCTGGGCGTCTCAGCCGGGGCCGCGAAGTCCCGCGTCTACCGCGCCGCACACCGGCTGCAGCCCCTGCTGACTGAGGAGAACCTGAAATGACCCTGCGGGACGACGTCCACCAGTATTTCGAGCGCGAAGCGGCCCTGTACCCAACGCCACGGGGCCTCCGTCAATCGGTGGTCGCCGAGGCAGCCCAGTCAGGTCGCGATCGGCCAAAGACCATGCACTGGGCGGCGGCAGTCGCTGCGTTGCTTGCGGTCGCGGTCGTCGCCACGCTCCTGGCTTCAGGCGACCTGCGGCGTGGAATCATTACGCCGATCGCGCCTCTGCCGACGCCGTCGCCACGACCGGCCGGCCTTCTACCGCCCGGCAACGTGCTGGACGCCAGCTTGCGCGATGCCCGCTCCGGTTGGGTCCTGCTCGACCGGTGCTCGGGATCGTCCTGCAAATACTTCGTGAGCTCTAGCGACAACGGAGGCGCGTGGTCTACGCCGGTGCAGGTGGGCCCGGCATATTCGGCCGGCGACGGGGACGCGCCTCGCCATGTCCACATCCTGACCGCGTCAGGCGATGATGGCTTCGTTTACGGCCATGCCGAGGCATTCGTCACGCACGACGGCGGCCGGTCGTGGCTCGATGCCGGACTCAAAGGCTCCGAGATCGTGGCTATCACGGGCCAGGGGGCGGCGTGGGCGGTGACCTATCCGTGTGCGAAGGGAACGCCATGCGCTTACCAGGTTCAGCTCAGTCGCGACGGCGGGCGGACGTGGGTGCCGACCGCCCCGCTTCCGGATGGTTTCCAACCACAGAGCATGTCGAACTTTGCCAAGGGCGGCTTGCTGATCTCGAGCTTCGGCGTCGGCGACATGGTGCTGACCGCGGACGGCGGCGGCACCTGGCAGCCGATCGGCGGCAACTGCCGCGCGGACGCGCTGGCGAACCAGGTGGCAACGGCGGATGGCAAGGAGCTGTGGCAGATCTGCACGCCGACGCCACCCGGCGTCGCAACGACTGGCGTGTGGTTCAGCGGGCTATATGTATCGGAGGATGCGGGAATGACCTGGGCCCCGCGCGGCCCGACACTTCCCGGCGCCACGCTGCAGACTCTCGCCACAAATGCAGCCGGCTCGCTGATCCTCGCCACAAATTCCGCGGGACTGCTGGTCACCACCGACGGCGCCAGGACTTGGGCCCAGGTGCGGACGAATCCTCAGTACTTGGCGATGCTCTCGCTCAGCTCGCTGGCCGACGGTTCCGCTTGGGCGCTCGATGCGCGCGGGACGATCTGGGCAACCGCCAGCGGGGGCCGAACCTGGCAGCCCGTGGCGGCGTCTACAGGCTGAGCGTCAGCCAGCCGACCTGGACTTTCGTGCAGCCGAGCGCGCGGTGGACCGCCCACGTGGACGAGCTCAGGGCGGCGGAGTCGGCCGGGGAGAGCCGGCCGTTGTTCGTGAGCGCGGCCAGGTCGTTCATGAAGGAGTCCAGCTGGCCGCAGGTGGCGTTCGTGTCGCCACGCGCCGACGAGGCCTCGGCGGCTCGCAGCTTGGCCGACAGCCCGTTCTTCTCGCCCTGGTTCAAAGACGCCATGGTCTGGACGGAGTTGTCGATGGTGCCCAGCGCCTGGGCGGGCGTCTCGACGATCACGCTGACGGCCGCTGAGCCGCTGCCGCCGTCGTCATCGGTCACGGTGTAGGTGACGGTGTAGGTCCCGGGCGCGCTGTATTCGTGGGTGTCGGTGACGTCACCCGAGCCGCCCGCGTTGTAGGCGACGGACTCGACCGCCATGCCGTCGCCGTAGTTGAAAGAGCCTGTGTGCGTGTCGAGCGTTCCGGGGTCGGTGAAGCCACCCGTGAACGTCACCGCCTGCAGCGGCACGAGCACCAGCGTGGCGTGCGTGACGCCGCTGATCACCGCCGTCGGCGGGACGTTGGCGCCGGTGAAGCTCACCGCGGCGGTGGCGCTGTTGCCGCCGTCGTCGACCGCCTGCAGGGTCACGGCGAACGTCCCCTCGTCGTCCGGCGTGATGCTCAGCGACGTGCCCGCGCCCGTTGCGTACGGCAGTCCGTTCCTCATCGCGGTCCAAGTCAACGTGAAGTCGGCGGCATTGTCGTCGGCGCTCGGGCTGCTGGCCTTGCCCGTCAGCGCGATGGCGGTCCCCTCAGGTCCGCTGACTGGCGCGCCGGTGATCGTGACTGTCGGCGGGACCGGTACGACGGTGTACGTGAACGAGGTCGAGGCGATGCCGCCCTTACCGTCGCTGGCCGTGACCGTGACCGTCTGCGCCGGCGCCTCGTCCGAGCCCGGTGCTGTCCACGTCCAGGTACCCCTGGCGGCGCCCGTTTTGGTGAGGCCGCCCGCGGAAGCGGTCAAAGAGACGTTGTCGCCGTCGGGATCCGAGTAAGTCCCGGAGTTGCTGGCGGCCGAGCCTTCGTTGGCGGTGACCACCGCGCTGGCGGTGGCGACCACCGGCGGCTGGTTGGCGCTGCCGCTGATGACCCAGGTCTCGAAGCAGAAGTCGCGGCCGAAGGATGTCTGGTAGGCCCACTGGCCGTTCGAGAACAGCCACATCTGGCCGGCTGGGTAGGTGTCGAAGGAGAAGCTGTCGTACCAGGTGATCGCGGGGTTCGAGGTCATGACGATCGCGTACTGGGTGCCCTTGGCGACGGACACGGCGGGGTTGAAGGCGAAGTCGTGCCACAGGTGGCAGCAATTGACCGTCCCCGAGAAGGAACTGGTCCCGACCACGGTCCCGTTCGGCTTGGCGCCGGTCACATTCTGGATCTGGACCGTTGCCGTTGTCGGGAACGGTCCGGAGGTGGTGGCCACCATCAGCGAGACGCGGTCGATCTGACCGTTGACGCCCGCGGTGAAGGTCTGGGCCATCGGCGTCTTCAGGCTGTCGAACGAACTCACGATCTGCTGGCTCTGGTCGATGGCGTCGCCGGCCGCCTGGGCGGGCATGCTCACGGCGAGCCACAGGCCCATGGCCAGCAGCAATCCCAGTGCGCGCCTCCGGAGGCGGACAACGACCATCGCCGGTTACGACGCGTTCAGGCCCGTATTCCTGCGCGAGTCCCCAAGAGAAATGCCGTCACCGGCTGATCGAACCCCTTCAGGGTCAGCTCGACCCGCTCCACCTTGCTCCCGTGCTCCTCGATCCACTCGCGGACTCTCCGGTACGCCTCCTCGCTCAGCGCGACACCTCCGGCCGGCACCTGCGCCTGCAGCCGCGCCGCCAGGTTGGTCACGCCGCCCAGGACGCTGATGTTGGCCGACTCGGCCAGCCGGCCGACCACCGCCGGGCCCACGGCCACGCCCGCCCCGACCGGCAGGCCGACGAGCGCCGCCTTGTCGATGATGGCGATCGCAGCCAGCAGCGCATGCAGCGTGTGGTCGACGCTCTGGCCCGAGGCGTTGAAAGTCGCCATCACCGCGTCGCCGGCGAACTTGTCGACGATGCCGTGCTGGCGGCCGACCTCCTGCGACGCCCAGCGCTGAAGCGAGGCGATGCGGTCGACCATCTGCGCGGGAGTGCTCGCGTCCGACATCTCCGTGTAACCGCGCACGTCGGCGAACATCACGCTCACCATGCGCTCGCCGGTGGCGCCGACGGTCTGCGGTATGGCCAGCTCGCGCTGGGTCACCGCCGAGGGGATTTGCACGCCGAGCCTCGAAGCCGTCTCCCGGGCCAGACTCGCGGCGAGGTGTGCGCCCGACAGTTCGGCTTCCGCGATGACGTGGCGGATGCGCTCGGCCGCCTCCCGAGTCTGTCCGGCACGATGCTCCGCCTCGGCCAGGGACCGTCCGACATTCCAGGCATCCAGCAGCAGCCCTTCGGCTCTGAGGCGGGCCTCGGTCTGGCCCAACAGGCGGTACGCGTCCTCGTACCTGCCCTCCGCGAGCGCGAGCCGGCCGCGCGCGGTCTGGTGATGAACCAGCGGCGGATCCGCATCCTGGTTGGGCAGGCGCTGCACGAACTCTCGGAGCCAGGCCGGATCTGACTGCGCGGCGTCGGCCACGACATCCGCCGGCGAGCCATCGCCTGTCACGCGAGGATCGACCCCGCGCACCGCCTGGAGGGCTCCGCCGGCGTCGCCGGAGGCGAGCAGCGTTCGCACCCGCGCGGCGAGGTCGTAGACGACATCCTGCGCTTCGACCCGACTCGAGACCGGGGGCAGCTCGGCGGCCGCCTCCTCGGGCATCAGCGCCTCGGCCAGGGCCTCGGCGAGCAGCACGCTTCCCCGCCACTCGTTCTTGGTGTTGCCCGCATCCTTCGCCTTCTGAACCGCGGATCTCGCCAGCGCGATCGCCGCCGGGATCTGTCCCTTTCGCAGCGCGACCACGCCGCGCAGGTAGACAGGCGAGGCTTCTGCCGGCATGCCGCTCGCTCGCTCCAGCCATCTGTCCGCGGCGCGACCGTCTCCTAGGTGCACCGCCAGCCAGGTGCCGTTGAAGATCGCGTTCATCGCCGGAAACCAATGGTTGCCTTCGACCGCGGCCCGGTAGCTGTCCTCCATGTAACGAAAACCCTCTTCGTTGTGTCCCGTGAAGCATTTCGCGAGGGCGATGAAGTTCCACGACCACGCCAGGGCCATGCTCGAGCCGGCCTGGCGCGCGATGTCCGCCGCGCGCAGGGCGTCGGCGAGACCAAGGTCGCCGGTCATGTCGAAGCTGCTCAGCCCGGCCAGCCGGATGTACGCCACCGCCAACGCCTCGCTCGGCCCCGCGGCTTCCAGCACCTCTTTGGCGCGCTCGAAGTGCCGGCGCGCCACGTCCGGACGGTTGAGCTCCCAGTAGCAGCGTCCGAGCAGGATGCGGTGGCCGGCGGCTTCGATTTGCAGCCCCGCCGACTCGAGGTCGGCAATCCCCTGTTCGAGCAGCGATCTGGCCGCGGCCGGCTCGGTGTTCGTCCAGTAGGCATCACCCGCGCGGCACATCAGACGGCTCCGTTCGACGATGTCCGAAACGTGCGGGAGGGCCCGCTCGAAGAGCGTGGCCGCGTCCTTATATGCACGGGCGCTGATGGCGGCCTCCGCCGCGGCCACACACATGCCGACCGCCTGCTCGTAGTTCCCGGCCATCAGCAGGTGATGCGCGAGGTCCACCGCCTTCCAGCCAGGCCGCGACTCGAGCACGGCCGCGATGCGCGCGTGGAGCTGTTGCCGGCGAGGAACGATGATGTCCTCGTACACGGCCTCGCGCGTGAGGGCGTGGCGGAAGGTGTACCTGCCCGAGAGCCGGTCTGCCTCCTCCAAAAGCTGATTCGTCACGCAGACCTCGAGGGCGGAAAGGACCGCCGTCTCGCTCTTGCCGGTCACGGCCGCGAGGGTGGCCAGATCGAAGGTCAGGCCGATCGCGGACGCCGCCGACAGCACCTCGACGTCGTCGGGGCTGAGACTGCCCAGGCGCACGAGGATCGTGTCGCGGACCGTGCGCGGCATCCGGATCTCGTGCAGCGCTTTGCGGTCCCAGCCGGCGTCGGTCCGAAAGATGTCGCCGCGGTCGATGGCATCGCGGAGCATCTCCTCGAGCACGAACGGGTTGCCTTCGCTGCGCGACTCGAGGAAGTCGCGGAACTCGTCGCTGACGTCGGGCTCGTCGAAGATCGCCATGACCATGTCTTTGACGGCATCCGGCCCGAGGCGGCCGATCTCGATCAGCTGCGCCTGGCCGGAGCGCCGCCAGCCCTGGATCGTGGGCAGCAGCGCGTGCTTGCGGTGCAGCTCGTCGGTGCGGTAGGTGGCGAGCACGAGCACGTTCGTCGACCGCAGGCGCCGGGTGGCGTAGTCGACCAGCTCCCGTGTGGCCGGGTCGGCCCAGTGGAGGTCCTCGAGGATCAGCAGCAGCCCGCGCTCGCGGGCGGCGTCGCGCAGCAGGAGCAGGATGGCCTCGAAGAGGCGGAGCTTGGCCTGGATCGGATCGCCTGCGGAGGCCTGGAGGCGGCCCATCTGGGGAAAGAGCTGCCCCAGCTCATCGGCGGCCGGGCCGAGGCGCTCGCGCAGGGCGGCCAGGTCCTGCTCCGACAGGTAGTTGCCGATGGCTTCGAGAAAAGGCAGATACGGCAGCGACAGCTCGGCCTCGCTGCAGACGCCGGACATCACGGTGCAGCCGAGGCGCAGGGCGCGCTTGCGGAGCTCGTTGACCAGCCGGGACTTCCCCATCCCCGCCTCCCCACCAAGCACGACGGCGCCCCCTTCGCCACGCAGCGCGGACAGGAGGTCGTCCTCGAGCAGGGACATCTCTTCGTCACGGCCGACGAGCTTTGGTGAGACGACGCGGGCCAGAGCCACTGTCAGATTTCTAGCCGCGCGACTTCTGGGCTTCCTCCGCCTCGCGCAGTCGCCGGCTCAACGTCTGGAGGAGCCGGTACGTGATCTCGGGATGGTCGCCGAGGAACTGCTTGAAACCCCATTCGGGCACGACGACGAGGACCAGATCGGTGCTGGCGACGATGTCGGCGCTGCGGCCCTGCTGATCGAGCAGCGCCATCTCGCCGAAGTAATCACCCGGGCCGAGCTTGCGGTGGCGGCCGTCGCCGGTGGTGACCTCCGCCTCGCCCTCGACGATGACCAGGAAACCCACCCCGTCCTTGCCCTGAACGATGATCTGCGCCCCTTTCTGGTGGCGGACCTCGCGCATCTGCTTGGCGAGTTTCTTCAGGTCGCTTTCGGACAGGCCCTGGAACAGGCCGACCGGCTTGAGCTCCATCGGCGGGATTCTATCGCCTCAGAACAGATGCGTCAGGAGCCTGCGCAGCGGCTTGCGGCCGGGCGGCTCGACGTACGCGGGCACGAGGGCACGCACGCGCTCGGCGGCGAGCTGCGTGAGCGCGGTCGGGTCCTGCCCCGCAGTCGGCATGGGCTTGCCCACGAACACCCTGATCGTCTTGCGGAACCACACGTCCTTGGTGCCGGAAAGGCCCACCGGGACCACGGGCACGCCGGCCTTGATCGCGAAGTGGGCGAAGCCCTTGTGGAAGGGCATCAGCCCGCCCTCGGCCGGGCCGTAGTTGCCCTCGGGGAAGATCGCGACCGCGCCGCCGACCGCCAGGCAGTTGTCGACGTGGTGGAACAGTGCCGCGTCGCCGTGGCGGCTCCTGACCACCGGCACGTAGCCGCCGGTCGCCCGCACCAAGAACCACTGCAGCTTGCGGGTGACCAGCTCCGTCGGGTCGGCCAGGAAGTGCAGGCGCGGCTCGATTGGAAAGAGGAGGAGCAGCGCGAACTCGTCGGGCCAGTTGAGGTGGTTGGCGATGACCAGGTAGTTGCCTCCGCGCTTGCGTGGGATGTTCTCCCGTCCGTGGACCTCGAATCGGAACACCAGCCTCAGCAGGGGTATCGCCAGCACCCGGACCAGGCGGTACGGCACGTTGGCGCGGGGGCCGACCGGCAGCAGGTCTGACTGAGGCAGCTCGGCGTCGGCCGTCGCCATAGCCGGCAGTCTAAGTCGTGACCGGGGCTTTGAGCGGCTCTGCCGGGGCGCTCGCGGGCGCCGCGTAGCGCTCCATCGCCCGCTCGCTCGGCAGGAACGAGGCGATGACGATGGTGACCAGGACGAGGAGCACGTGCGACATCAGCGACAGCTGCAAACCGACCTTGTCCGCGATCGCGCCGTTGACCGGGATGCCAATCGCGGCGGTGACGAAGCCGAGGCCCATGACCAGGCCCGAGGCCAGGCCCGCTCGCGACGCCATCAACTGCTGCGCCATCAACAGCATCAGCGGGGCGGTCGAGGCGGCGAGAAAGCCGATCAGGATCGCGCTGCCGAACGCCCAGGGCCCCGGGAACGCGGTGAACAGGAGGATCGCGGGGATGCTCAGCACCAGGGTGCCGATGATCAGGTTCTTGCGGCCAAAGCGGTCGGCGAGGGCGCCACAGCCGACGGTGCCGACGGCGCTCGCCAGCACCAGCGTCGTCGCCAATGGCCCATAGAACTGCGGGCCGTAGCCGAGCTGCTTGTACCAGGTCGGCGTGAAGGCCTGGAACACGCTGACGGTCCAGCTGCGCGACATCATCACCCCGATCACGGCCGCCAGGGCCAGGACGGGAGCGGCCCGGTGCGCCGTGGCTGCGATCTTGCGAGCGGCGGCGGTCGGAGCGGCAATTCGGCGCATGCGCCAGAGCAGGTAGGCGCCGGTCACGATCCCGGGGATCACCAAAAGGCCGGTGCCGTGAAGGCCGAAGAGGCTGAACACGAAGATCCCGATCAGCGGTCCGAGCGCCACGCCGACCGTCCCGGCGGTCACGTAGATCGACATGCCCGCGCTGCGGCGTCGCTTCGGGAGCAGGGCGCGCACGTCGAGCGCGCCGAATGGATGGAAGGCGCCCGAGCCGATTCCCGATGCGCACGCCAGCGCCACGAGCAGTGGGAAGGTCGGCACGAAACCGACCAGCGAAAACGTGACTGCGGTCCAGACGAGCGCCGCGCCCGTCAGGCGGGTGCCGTAGCGGTCGGCGATGACTCCGAACAGCGGCTGCGAGATGGCGGCCGTGCCGCTGTAGGCGAGGCTGATGAGGCCCACCGTGGCCAGGTTGAGCTGGAAGCGCCCGATCAGCACGGGATAGAGGACGGGGATGATGCCGACATAGCTGTCGACGGTCAGGTGACCGAGCATCAGGGTGACGAGCCTCCCGTTGCGGAGGAAGTCCCTCACCCGCTCAAGGGTAGCGGCTAGGTGGCTTCGTCTACCCCGAGACGGCGTCGAAGCGCGGCCGTGGCGTCGGCGATGCGCTGACCGACCGTGCGCTCGGAAACGCCAAGCGCGGCGGCGATCTCGCGGTTCGTGTACCCGTGGTAGTGGCGCAGCACGAGCGCGGCCGATTGCTTGGGCGGCAGGCGCCGCAGCTCCAGCACCAGGGCACGCGTCTGGAGCCGGTCTGCGGGATCGGCGCCGGGGTGGGGCGCGCCCAGGCGCCGGAGGAGCGACGGGAGCGCCCGGATCTGCTCGCGCCTCCGGTAGGAGATGGCGGTGTTGATGGCGATGCGGTGCAGCCACGCCTCGGCTGGTGCGCCGCCCTGCCATCTGGGCCAGGCGCGGTACGCGCGGGCGAAAGCTTCCTGGGCGCAGTCCTCGGCCGCCTGCTGCGAACCGACGATCCCGAACAAGGTCCGCACCACTCGCGCAAAGCTGGCTCGATAGAGGCGATCGAAGTCAGCCCGGGAACCGGGCAAATACGTTTCCGGGACGAACAGCTCACCCTCCATTGGGCCGCTGACCGCCTCCACCGCTACCCCTTCCTCCCCCTGCCCAAGCTCAGCCGTCAGGCCCCTCACCAGCTGGCGGCGACGAACCGCCGGTCGACGGTGACCCCGATTCGCGCGGTTCCGGCGATTCGTGCTCGCCTGGGCTCGTGCCTGGCGTCTCGGACGGCTCGCGGTCATGACCCGTAGGCTCGGCTGTCGGCTGTGCCGCAGGGGACTGCGCGGGCGCGGCCTCGTCGGTCGGCGAGCTCGCCGGTGTAGGCGAAGCCAGTCCGCCTCCGAAGGCGTGCTCCCAGGCGCTGGGCTGAATCCAGCGCGCAGGATCGGGGCTTCGCGTCACGGCGGTGGCGAGCGCCGCGAGCGCGATCACCGCGACGGCCGCGACGGCCAGCGGCCGCATGAGCCCGAACGCCGGAAGCCAGCGCGATCCGGGCGGCACGTAAGCAGACGCGGGCAGGCGTACGTCGAGAGCGTCCAGCTCCGCCCGCAGCCTCCGGGCGACCCCGGCCTCGAAACCTTCCACCGCCTGCATCGTAGACAGAAGACGCGTAGCACCCTGAAAGTGAGAACTCGTTCTTCCGGGGAGGGCCGTGTCGCGCGTCATTACCCACACACGCGATCGCCAACTTCGCCTCACAAGGAGTGAACGACATGTCCTTTCTGTCCGATCTCGCTCCCGACGCGGCCTCCAGGGTTCTGTCGGTGCTCGCGGTGGGGGCGCTCAGCACCGCCGCCGCGGGCGTGGGTACGGCCGCCATCCTCACCGGCAGCACGAACCCATCGGCATGGGTGGCGGCCTACCAGCTGGCTCGCGAATGCCGGCAGGCAGGTGCCGCGGTGGATCCCAATTGCTCGGCCGCCGCCGCCCAGGCGCTTGCCGAAGAGAACCTGGCGGCCAGGCTCGAGCGAGAGGCAAAGCAGCTCGGCACACCTCGACCGACGCCGCCCGAAGGCCAAACGCCGGACAGCCAACCCGCCGGGGCGCCGTCGCAGGGCGCTCCGGAACCCGCGGCTCCACCGGCTGACGATTCTCACGAGGGCGGCGATGACTGAGGCTGCGCGCGTGCCACTTGTCAGCGCCGCCCGGCGCAAGCGCGAGCACGACCGGCTGGCGAGGCGTGCCACGACTGCGGCTCTGAGCCTGGCGATCTGCCTGACCGGGCTGTTCACTGGGTTCGCGGCGATCTCGCGGCCCGCGACGAGCGAGGGCACGGAGCTCACCCTGCAGCCGGGCGATGCCGAGTCGGCGCTGACGAAGGCCCTCAGTGACTATCGGGCCGCAGCCGCCGCGCACGACGCCATGACGGCCTCGAACGCGACACAACCCAAGCCCCTGGCGCCGGCGCGGACCGCGCCAGCCCCGGTGGCGAGTCACCCGGCCGCGGTGTCGGGCGGGTCATGACGCAGCCGAGTCCTCTCTGGTTCGCCACGCGCGGCGCCGGGACGGTGAGCCTGCTGCTGCTGACGGCGGTGGTCGTGCTGGGCATCGCCACCACGACTCGCCGGCAGAGCGGCCCATGGCCACGCTTTCTAACGCCGCGAGTGCACGGGAACCTCGCCTTGGGGACGCTCGCCTTTCTGGCGATACACATCGCAACGGCGATCCTCGACCCATTCGCACACCTTCGGTGGCGTGACGCTTTGGTGCCTTTCGGCGCCGCCTACCGTCCGCTCTGGCTCGGCCTCGGGGTGCTGGCGGCCGAGGGCCTGGCCGCGCTGGCGATCACGAGCTGGTTGCGCCCGCGACTTGGCTACCGATCGTGGCGAGCCGTCCACTGGATCGCATACGCGTGCTGGCCGCTCGGCCTACTTCACGGCGCCGGCACGGGCAGCGACGTTCGCAGCGCCTGGTTCGAGGCCGTCGACGCGATCTGCGTCGGCTCGGTGTTCGCGGCCGTCGTCGCGTGGCGGCTGGGCCACGGCTGGCCTCGCGCCGCGAGCTTCAGGACGATGGCGGCGATCGGATCAGGCGTGGGCGTCATCGTATTCGTGGTCTGGATGCTCAACGGACCGCTCGCCCCGGGCTGGGCACGCGCCGCGGGCACGCCAGCGGAACTGCTCCATTCGAGCGGGCCGTCCTCCCCATCACCTACTCACGGCGCATTTGACAAAGCCCTGAAGAAATCAAGTCGCGGAATCGGCGCGCCGGGGGGAGCCGGTCCGGATGCTGTCAGGCGTGACCTTGCGGGGTAGTGGCATGCGTCGAGTCCTGTCTTGCAGGCCGCCGTAGATCGCGCCGTCACCGCTGCCGGCCCGTCTACTCTCGTTCGCTGACCAACCCCCTGGTCGGGGTTCCGACAGCCACGCCGGGATCGGCGTCCTGAAGACCACGGACGGCGGCACCACTTGGTCGCAGGTCGGCGGGCCGAGACCCGGGCGTCGGTCACGTCTTCGAGACCACGAACGGCGGCGCCCTGTGGGTCGATGGGTCGGGCAACCTTCCCGACGTGCCGATGGACGACGTCGTGGTCCTCGGCGGCGTGAACCTGGTGGTGGCGACGGACTTCGGCGTCTCCACATCTTCGGACGACGGGGGCGAGCTGGGCCCAACCTCGGGAGCGCGACGATTTCACGAAGCGCGTCAGCGGCTCGGTGGAGCTTCACCGGACCTTCGCTGTGAAGTCGCCCTCTATCGGCACCTGGAGCCGGTTGGCGAGCTCGGTCATCTCAGCGTCTGGGAAGTCCTCAGCGCTGATCCCGAAATGCGGCGTGCCGTCGTGCGTGACGAGATAGTAGACAGGACCCCAGCCGTACTTTTCGCGGCCCAGGCCCCGATAAACGGATGCTAGATCTGGCCGCTTGATGCGAAATAGAAGCCCGTTCCGATAGGTGACGTGTCCAGCGGTCACGCGCACGAGCGGCGGCCGCAGCATGTACCAGCCACCCAGGCCGAGGGCAGCGCAGATCGACGGTAGTACGAAGGGGTTCATCCCATGGAGCGCGATGGGAAAGCGCACCGCCAGATCGATCATCGCGGCACACGCAAGGAAGGCGAGGAGTGTCACGAACCATTTGAGAACCCGAAGCAGACGTTGCTGCGGGGTCTTCGGGTTTGCCCGGAGCTCGAATCCGCCGTCTTTGAGATCGCCGATGCCAGCGAGTTTATGGCCAAGTCCCCGCTCGGACCGCAGTCGTGCGGGCGGAGGGATTCGAACCGGCGAAAATGTCGGAGCCGATGGGCTACGCGATCGAGCTGGCGGGCGTGACCAAGCGGTTTGGGGATTTCACCGCCGTCAAGGACCTGACGCTGAGGGTGAGCCGCGGCGAGATCTTCGGGCTGCTCGGCCCGAACGGATCCGGCAAAACCACGACCATCAACATGGTCAGCGGCCTCAGCCAGCCAAGCAGCGGTCACGTTGTGGTCCTTGGTCACGACATGGCCACCGACTCGCGACGCATGCGCCGCTCGCTCGGCTCGGTGCCGCAGGAAACCGCGCTCTACGAGGAGTTGAGCGCCGAGGCCAACCTCCGTTTCCACGCCGACCTTTTCGACGTGCCGCGCCAGGGCCTGGAGAAGCGGATGACACAGCTCCTCGACCTCGTCCAGCTGCAGGAGCGGCGGCGAAGCCGTGTGAGCACCTTCTCCGGCGGCATGAAGCGCCGCCTGGCGCTGGCGCGCGCGCTGCTGCACGATCCGGAGCTGCTCTACCTGGACGAGCCGACCCTCGGCGTCGACGTGCAGAGCCGCCGCGCGTTGTGGAACTACATCCTGGACTTAAAGAAGCAGGGCAAGACAGCTCTGATCACAACGAACTATCTCGAAGAGGCCAATGCCCTGTGTGACCGGCTGGCGATCCTCGATCACGGACAGCTCATCGTCGAAGACACGCCCGCCAACCTCAAGCGCAAGTACGGCGACACGGTGATCGAGCTGATGCTCGACCCGGAACCTCAGTCCGAGCTGCTCGAGAAGCTGCGCAAGCTGAACGGTGTCGCCGACGTGACCCACGTCGACGGCCTGGTCAAGGTGACTGTCGAAGGAGAGCAAGCCGTGGCCGGAAAGGTCGTCATGCTGGTGACGCGGAGCTCGCGGCTGGTCAGCATCAACCAGCACACACCGAACCTTGACGACGTATTTCTCAGCCTCACCGGTCGGGCTCTTCGCGACTGATGGCGGTCGGCCGCGATCTTCGCGTCATCGGTGCGGTCGCGCGCAATGACATCCAGGTCGCGCTGACGGACCGGCTGTTCTTTTTCGTCGGCCTGATCATCCCACTCAACTTCCTCTTCGTTTTCATCCTCTTCGCACTCTCTGGTGGCCTTGCGCCGACCGCGATCGTGATGAACGACCACGGACCTCTAGCGCAGCAGTTCGTCAACGCGATGGGGAGTTCCCACTCGTTCCGGATTCACGTCACGGACGCCACACAGGCTCAACGCCAGATCGAGGCTGGAGACATCGTGGCGGTGGTGACGATCCCGCCGGATTTCGATGCCAACCTTCTGGCGGGCAGGCGGGTCGAGCTGCCCGTTCTTGTCAACAACCTGCAGACGGACTTCACCAATGACATCAGGCGCGCCGTCCCGCTGGCGATCACGAGCTTTTACGCCTCGGCCTTTCCGAACCAGGTGGTGGTTCAGGCGCAGGAGGTGGACGTACAGATGCACGACACGGATTACGTGCCCTACCTCGCGGTGAGCGTGGTCGTGGCGGCGGTCTTGATCACCGGCATCCTCCAGGGCAGCATCGTCGCCGCCCGCGAGTACGAGAGCAACACGATCAAGGAGCTGATGCTCTCACCCGCCCCCCGCTGGGCCCTGGCCGCCGGCAAGGTGGTCGGCACGGTGATCCTGAACGTCGGTGCCGTCGTGGTGGTGACTGGAGTGGTCGTCCTGCTGGTCGGTGCGCGTCCGGTGCATCCCCTGGAGCTGGTCGGCCTCGCCCTGCTCACGATGGCCGCCGCCGTCTCCATCGGGATCCTGGCGGGAAGCCTGCTCAAGCGGCGGCAGGCTGCGATCCCGCTCGCCATCGGCCTGACGCTGCCGCTGTTTTTCATGAGCGGACCGTTCGGTCCCGCCAACTGGCTTGGGCCGGTCGGGGGTTTCATCGCGCTCCTCTCGCCGATGTTCTACGCGATCGAGGCGTTTCAGCATGCGTTCCACGGCTACCAGACGGCGCCGCCGAGCCTGGCCACGGACGTGGTGGTGCTGATCGGATTTGCGGCCGTCTCGATCGTCGCGAGCGCGTGGGTCCTGAACCGCGCGCGGGTGGCGCATTGATGAGTGCAGCTCGGGCGGTCTGGGCGCTGATCAAGAAAGACATCGGCGTTTGGGCGCGACAGCCTCCCGCCATCGCGGCTACGGTGCTGCCGCCGATCGTCTTCATGATCGTGATCTTCGTGGCCTCGGCCGCTGTTGGTCGCAACCCGGTCGCGCTGGTGGTGCTGGACGATGGGCCGCAGGCCCAGAGGCTGTCCTCGATCCTGCAGAGCTCCGATGCCTTTCGCGTTCAGACCGCCACCGCCGGCGACGCCCAAGCCCTACTTGACAACCTCCAGGTCGCGGCCGTCATCACCATCCCGTCCGACTTCGACGCCAGGTTCGATGCCGAGCAGCCCGACCCGGTCACGATCAAGATCAACAACCTCAACCTGGATTTCACCAACGACCTCCGGCGGTCACTGCCCGCAGCGATCACGCGCTTCTACGCTCAGCAAGGTCACAGCCCGATCGACATGACCGTCCAGGAAACCGACCTGCGTTCCCAAGACGTCAGCATCCTGCAGTTCCTGCTGATCCCCAACCTCGTCCTGATGGTGACGGTCGCCGGCATCGTGAACTGCGGGCTGGCGACTGCCCGCGAGTTCGAGGATGTGACCATCAAGGAGCTGCTGCTGTCGCCCATCAGTCGCGCGACATTGATCGCCGGGAAGCTCCTGGCCGGCTGGCTGACGACCCTGCTGGTGGCCGGCGTCGTGCTCGCGTTGGGAGCGCTCACCGGCGTCCTGCGGCCGACGGGCTGGTATGCACTGCTGGCGGTAGGCGAGATCGCGCTGCTGGCGCTGGCGATGGCGGGGCTCGGGGCCGCGGTGGGCGCGCTCCTGCAGCGCTTCATCCCCACGATCGCCATCGGGGTCAACCTCTCCATCTATCTGTTCTTCTTGAGCGGCGGCATATCGGTCGTCGCTTTTCTGCCTGACTGGGTGCAAACGATCGCGCACTTCACCCCGTCGTATTACGGCGTGCATGCGCTGCAGATGGCGATCTTCTACCACTCCTCCGAGCAGCTTGGCCGTGACCTGGCCGTCATGTCGGGCACGGCGGTGGCGACGTTGCTGATCGGGGTGCTCGCGCTGGGCCGCAGGGCGGTCGCGTAGGCGACGACCGGATGTTGGCGGGCCGCGGAGATGGCCGACCTAAACCATAGCTATGGGCTTTCGCGGTCAGAACCGCTCGAGGGGCGGCCGCCTTCGGGCATTGCCACGATGTTCGGTGACGTAGGCGATGACGTCGCCGACCGTCTCCAACTGGATGAGCTCCTCGAACTCGATGGCGACATCGTATTTGTAGTCGAGTGCCGCGAGCAGCTCGATGGCGTCCATCGAGTCCCTGGCAATGTTGCGCAGCGGTGTGCGTGCGGTGACGCGGCGAGAGCTGAGGGAGAGTGCCTCGCGAATCGTGGCCATCACGTCATCGCTCATGCGGCGTCACCAGGGCCTTCGAGCTTGGCGAAGTAGCGGCGACCGGTCTCCGATGCGAGCAGTTTCGAGAACACCTCACGACGCGCCGATTCAGCCTTGCGAAGAGCGGCGTCGAGCCTCTCCGAGCCGTACTCCCTGGCGTGCGCCTCCAACTCCAGCTGGATCCAGTCGATGTGCCTCGCTTCATCTCGCACCATCTGCTTCAGCACCTTTTGAATCGCGGGGTTGAGTCCGGGCAGCGCTGCGTGCCGCCGGTACTGGTCGACGACGGCGAGCTCGAGAACGCGCGTGAGGCACAGGATCTCGAGCATGCTGCCCGGCAACCCAAGGATCTGGCCCACCTCGCTCTGATAGGTATGCGCCATGCGCAAGGGCGTTGCGCCAAGCCGGTCGATGAGCTCGGTGAGCAGCCAAGCGTGCCTAGCCTCCTCCATGCAGTGCCGGGTCAGGGGCGCGCGCAGGGAGTCGATGGTGGTTTGCAGCGCGAGGCGGCCGAATAGCACCGAGCCGGCGAGCTCCGAAGCGCGGTAGAAGCTCAGCACCTCCAGTTCGTCGTCTGAGATCAACGCAGCGCCTCTCCGACCATAAAGTCACTCAGCGGTCGTCCCAGGAGCTCCTCGTACTTGTGGTTCAGCGCCTGGATTGGGGCTATGTCGTCTTCCCGCACAGCCGTCAGCTGTCCGAGCGCATACGCGCCCACGTGGCGGAACGACCGCGCGTTGTCGACGATCGCGGGAAGCAGCGCGGGATCTCGTGCCAATCGGGCGGCAAGAAGCTCGAAAGCAAACCGCGAGTGCACCTCCTCCTCGGCGCTGAACCTCCGGAGCACATCTTTGAGGACCGGTTCAGTCGCATCCTCGGCCAGCACCGCGAAGAAGTAAGCGGCGAAATGCTCAGTGCCCATGAAGTTGACCAGCTCCCGAACGGGATCATTCGACACCGCGCGACGGCCGCGTCGCCTGGCAGCGACGATCTCCGCGTCGGAGATGGGCTTGTGACCCACCCTCTCCAGGTAGCGGCGCAGCACCTCGAAGTGGACATAGGCCTCGATCGCTTCGATCGTGAAGCTCGAAGTGGCGTCGATGTCATCCCAGAAGATCGTCATCATCCGGCCCAGAAAGATCGGCAGGTAGGCCTCGACCAGGCAGGCTTCGCGCAGCAGGTCGAGCACGCGGGGCGTCTGGCGCGCGAGCCTGACGTCCACTTCCGCCCATCGCACCCGCGCGTCGATGAAGTGGTGGTTGGCGCGCTCGAGGGAGGGGGTCGTCATGAAATTCAGGCTGTCGCTACCAACATCGTCAGGAGGCGGTGCGGCCGATAGCATCGCACGCGGGCAAATCCTGCCGCAGCCGCGATTGCCTCGAGCCGCCGCCCATCCCTGTAATGCGCATGAAGCTCGGCGATGTTGCGCAGTACGTAGTCGGACAACGGATGCCGGTTCATGCCCGACGTGACGAGCTTGCCACCCGGCTTCATGCTGTCGCGGACCAGGCCCAGAAAGCGAACCGCGTCCTCATCGCTCAAGAATTCGGTGAAGCCCAGGCTCACCACTACGTCGAACGTCCTGCTGGGATACAAGACGGCGGACAGGGCATCTCCGTGCCGAAACTCCAGGATCGACTCCAATTCACCGCGTGAGGCGTTGAGACGATCGATGAGAGCACCGTCCAGGTCGATGCCGGTCATGCGCAGGCCATCTGTGCTGCCATCGTCCGGCCGGGTCGACGACCTACCGACCTCAAAAAGCTCGCGGGCCAGGCCGCATGGGACCGACAGGACCTCCAGCGGCCGGGACGCTGGGGTGCGGTGCGCCAGCGACAGTTCGAGCTCGTGCCGCGCACACAGGTAGCGGAGCCTGAAGGCTCGCGCTGACGGGAGGCTGAGGAAGAGGCGGTCGGCCAGCTTGCCCACCACGGGGCTGCCTCGAGCACGGTTGCCGTAGATGTGATCGGCGAACTCGTAGCTGCCCGAGTTGGCGATGGCCTCATTCCCCAGATAGCTGCTCCGCATCAGGGCATAAACGGGAAGCAGGTAGAAACGGCCTTCGCGAACCAGCTTGGCCGCAATCGACGGCGAGGTTCTCGTGCGGTTGTGAAAGCGGCTCACGGGCGCAGGGGCTCGGGCCAGCCGGCAGGATCGGCGCCCCACGTCAGCAGACACCAGGCTGTCAAGCGCTCGAGGCCGACGGCCAGGCAGGCGGAGTGCGCGACGCCACCGGATCTGGCCGAGATGCCAAAGCGAGCGGTGAAGTGATCTCGGTGCTTGTTCAGCGATGCAAGGGCCACGGTCCGCCTGCCCACGCCGGCGCGGTACTCGTGCTTCGCGTCATGCAAAAGCTGGAACACCCGTCCTGCCCGCGGGCCGCCCGCAAAGAAAGGGTCGGCCGCCGGCACCAGGGTGCCCGTGACGCCGAGCCGGCCCAGCAGACGGCAAAGGCGAGACTCGAGCCTGGCCGCTGCCCTGGCTACCGTCGCCGCTGACCCCACCACGACCACCTCCACCATTTCGAAGCGGCACAGGCGGAATGGAAACCTCCAGTGCCCACCTTCATGGCGACCACACCGCGCGACGATCATCGAGAACAGCGGATCCTCTGACAATCGCTTGCCTTCCAGCCTTGGGTACAGGTGGAGGCACGCGGCGGGAGTCGCGTAACGCGTCCGCGAGCCGGCCGCGATCAGCTGTTTGGGGAATGCATCAAGGTAGCCCGAGCGGCGCAGCGCTGAGCGGTCGATCTCGTCGGGGGCCTGCAGCATCTCGGCGTCGGGCCGCAGGCGAGTGTGCAAGGTGTGTCGCAGGGCTCCGGCGAGGTAGGCGGCATCCGCCTC
>Ga0070730_10001137_pt1 | contig 26317 bp, 25 predicted proteins | sample Coa_R1_3_FD_66447 | JGI IMG/M metagenome (GOLD analysis project Ga0070730, IMG submission 66447) | Surface soil microbial communities from Centralia Pennsylvania, which are recovering from an underground coalmine fire - Coalmine... | ecosystem: Environmental > Terrestrial > Soil > Unclassified ... | reverse complement strand
TGCGGTCCTCGAGCGTCTCGCCCAGGCCGTACATCATCGTCACGCTGGTCTTGAGCCCCATCCGGTGGGCGATGGCCATGACCTCGAGCCAGCGGTCGGCGCCGGCCTTCTTCCTGGCGACCTGGTCCCGGATGTTCTGCACCAGGATCTCCCCGCCGCCGCCCGGAATGGAGTCGAGGCCCGCCTTCACGAGCTCACGAATGACTTCTTCGATGCTCAGCCCGAAGCGGGTCGCGAAGAAATCGACCTCCGATGGCGAGAACCCGTGAATGTGGATCGGATGGTGCCGCTTGATGTACCGCAGGAGGTCCAAGTACCACTCGAACGGGATGTAGGGGTTGTGGCCGCCCTGCATGAGGATCTGCACGCCGCCCAGCGCCTTCAGCTCTTCGATCTTCCGTCCGATCTCCTCGTAGGACAGCAAGTACCCCTCGGGGTGTTTCGGGCGGCGGTAGAACGCGCAGAACTTGCAGTCCGCGACGCAGACGTTCGTGTAGTTGATGTTCCGGTCGATGATGTACGTGACCACGTTCTCGGGGTGGAGCTTCCATCGGGCGGCGTCGGCCTGGGCACCGAGCTCGAGGAGCGGCGCGTCGCGGTAGAGGTCCACGAACGAACGGAAGTCGGATGAGGTGCGGTCGACCATGTCAGGCCACGTGCAGAAACTGGAGTGAGCCTTCGGGCGCGAGGCCGTGGGTCACCAGTTTCCGGAAAAAGAGGGTCAGACCGGCCAGGTGCCGGTCCGTCAGCGCGTAATCGAGGCCCGAAAAATAACTGCGGCACTCCCCTTCCGGGACCTTGGTGGCGGCGCTCGCCGAGCGGGCGAGCTCGTCCAGGTTGGCCAGTCCCCAGTCGCGCGACTTGAGGATCTGGGCGTGGACGCGGGCGATGGCCGCCCGGGGCTCCCCGGTCCGCCGCGCCGCCCAGACGGCGAACACGAACGGCAAGCCCGTCCAGCGGCGCCATTCCGTGCCGAGATCGTAGACGTGCGGGTACGCGTCCCGCGATCCCAGCAGCAGCGCCGGGTCGCCGATCACGAGCACCGCCTGATGCGGCAATCCCGCGAGCGCGGTGAGATCGGCCGCTTCCGCCCGTACCTGTGCGAATCGCGGCCGCACCTTCCAGACGTCGTGGCAGAGCAGCTCGAGCAACCCGACGGAGGTGCGGGACGAGGCGGAAAGCAGCACGGGGACGTCATTCAGGGCGGTGGCGGGGACGCGGCTGAAGAGCATCACGCTCCGCACCGGCCCATCCGATGAGATCGCCACGTCCGGCAGGAGGACGAGGTCCCGCGAGTGCCGGGCATATTCCACCGCGCTGATCACCGATACGTCCAGCTCCCCCGCTACGAGCAGATCGTTCAGCTCGGCGGGGGTGCCGGTGACCAGCTCCGCGGAGACTTTGACGACACCGCGGTCGATGGCCCCGTATACCGGATAACAATTGATGTAGCCGATCCGGCCGAGTCTCATTCCACTCCGTCCCCCGTGGGCGACAACACCGGCAACGGCTTGCGATTCGGCCGGGCGCTGGCATTGGCCCGGTGCGCGAGCTCGAACGTCGGGCCCTGGGGGCCCTGGGGGCGCGCGGACGACTGACCCGGCACCCAGTTCTCGAACGTGCGGACCGTCTCGTACAGGGAGTTGCGCTCCACCGGCTCCTTCCCCGCCCCGCGGATGAGTCCCACGATCTGATCGTAGCTCATCCACATGGGCGTCCCGGCACCGGCCTCGTGGTAGACGCGCTCGAACACCACGGTACCCTCCAGATCGTCGCAGCCGAAGCCGAGGGCGATCTGGGAGATGAACGGGGTGACCATGGGCCAGTGGGTCTTCACGTGCGGGATGTTGTCCAGCACGAGGCGCCCGACGGCGATGTTCTTGAGATCATCGAAGCCGGAGGTGGCGGTGCCGGTGCGGCCCAGGGCCTCACCCAGCTCGTTGTGGTCGGGGTGATAGGCGAGCGGGATGTAGGTCAGGAATCCCTTCGTCTCGTCCTGCAGGCCTCGCAGCGCCAGGAGATGATCCACCCGGTCGGCGAGCGTCTCGACGTGGCCGTAGAGCATGGTGCAGTTGGACGGGATCCCCAGGCCGTGCGCGACGCGGTGGACGGCGAGCCACTCCTCTCCCGACAGCTTCTTGTCCGCGATGGTCGCGCGCGCGCCGGGCGAGAACACCTCGGCGCCTCCACCCGGGAGACTGGTAACCCCGGCGGCTTTCATCCGCACCAGCACGTCGCGCACGGAGATGCCTTCGATCCTCGCCAGATGCGCCACCTCGACCGCGGTCAGCGCCTTGATCTGGACGTCCGGATGCCGCTCTTTCAGGCCCCGGAAGAGGTCTTCGTAGTACGACAGCGAGAGCTTGGGGTGCAGACCACCGACGATGTGGAACTCCCGGGTCGGGTTGTCCCGGGCGGCGTCAGCTTCCGCGAACACCTGATCGAGCTCGCGGGTGTACGACCCCTCTTCCTTCGGCATCCGGGCGAACGAGCAGAAGACGCAGGTGTTGCGGAGGATGCAGACGTTGGTGGGGTTGAGGTGCTGATTGGCGGCAAAGTAGACGCGCGACCCGTTCCGTCGTCGGTTCACCTGGTCGGCGAGCCGGCCGATGGTGAGGAGGTCGTGCGATGCGAACAGTGTGAGGGCGTCTTCGCGGTCGAGGCGCTCGCTCCGGTCCACCTTCGCGGCGATTGCGTCGAGCCGCGCGTCCCGTGGTCCTCCGGGGATCACGACTCGGCTCGCTTCAGCCCCAACGTCACGTTGTGCCCCCCAAAGCCGAAGCTGTTGGACAACGCGACTTCCAACTGGCGCTTGACCGCGTGATTCGGCGCCGAATTCAGGTCACAGGCCGGATCGGGGGTGAACTGATTGATGGTCGGCGGCACCACACCGTGCTTGATCGCGAGGGCGCAGGCGGCGAACTCGAGCGCACCCGCCGCGCCGAGGAGGTGGCCGGTCATCGACTTGGTGGACCCGAAGATCAGATTCTTCGCTTGTGCACCGAACACACTCTTGACGGCCGCTGTCTCCGCGGCGTCGCCGTGCGGAGTCGACGTGCCGTGGGCGTTGATGTACCCGACCTGCTCCGGCTTGATGCCGCCATCCTGCATGCACAACTGCATCGCGCGCTGGGCGCCTTCGCCGTCGGGCGAGGGGGCCGTGATGTGGTACGCGTCGGCCGTCATGCCGTAGCCGACCATCTCGGCGTAGATCGTCGCGCCCCGCTTCCTGGCGTGCTCCCACTCCTCGAGGATGACGCAGGCGGCGCCGTCGCCCATGACGAACCCGTCGCGGTCCTTGTCGAACGGGCGGCTGGCGGTGGTGGGATCGTCATTGCGCTCGGACAACGCCTTCATGTTCGCGAAGCTGGCGACGGCGAGCGGCGTGATGGCTGCCTCCGAGCCGCCCGAGATCATGATATCCGCTTCGTCGTGCTGGATGAGCCGGCACGCGTCTCCCAGGGCATGCGCGGAGGTCGCGCACGCGGAGACGGTGCAGTAGTTCGGCCCCTTCGCGCCGTACCGCATGGACACCACGGCGGACGCGACGTTCCCCATGAACATCGGAACGAAGAAGGGGGACACCCGGGACGGACCCTTCTCCAGATATATCTGGCACTGCTCCTCAAAGGTCGCGATGCCGCCCGTGCCCGTGCCGATGATCACACCGACGCGGCGGAGGTCCAGCTCCTTCCAGCGCTCTTCGAGGCAGGAATCCCGCACTGCCTGCACGGCGGCGCCCATCGCGAACTGGGCGAAGAGGTCATACCGCCGCGCCTCTTTTTTCTCGAGGTAGAGCGACGGGTCCCAGTTCTTCACCTCGTGGGCGAACCTGACCGGCAACTTCGCGGGATCGAAGCGCGTGATCGGGCCGGCGCCGGACTTTCCGGCCACCAGCGCATCCCACGTCTCCGGCACGGTGTTGCCCAGCGGGGTCACGAGCCCGAGGCCCGTGACCGCCACGCGTCGCCGCACCTACTTCCCCATCTTCTCGTGGAGATACTGCATCGCCGCCCCGACAGTCTTCAGCTTTTCGGCTTCCTCGTCGGGAATGTCGATGTCGAATTCCTTTTCGAAGGCCATCACCAGCTCGACCGTGTCCAAGCTGTCGGCGCCCAGGTCCTCCATGAAGCTGGCATTGTTGGTGAGCTTGTCGCGCTCGACCCCGAGCTCCTCAACAATGATGTCCTTGACCTTCTCCTCCAGCTGCTTCATGTCCATGGCCATGGTTGATCCTAGTGCAGAGGGGTGGACTCTCGCGGGATCACATTACCATCCCGCCGTCGACGACCAACACCTGTCCTGTAATGTAGCTCGCCAGATCGGAAGCGAGAAAGAGCACGGCGTGTGCGATATCTTCGCCCTGCCCCAGCCTTCCCAGCGGAATGGCCGCCTGGAGGGCCTGCTTCATCTCGTCCGAGATGGCTTCCGTCATCTCGGTCGCGATGTATCCCGGAGCGACGGCATTCACGAGAACGTTACGCGATGCCAGCTCCTTCGCCACGCTCTTGGTGAAGCCGATCAATCCGGCCTTTGAGGCCGCGTAGTTCGCCTGGCCCTTGTTGCCGGTGAGTCCCACCACGCTGGAGATATTGATGATGCGCCCCCAGCGGCGTTTGATCATGCCCCGGGCCGTGAGCTTCGTGAGCAGAAACGCGGCCTTGAGGTTCGTGTCCAGCACGGCGTCCCAGTCCTCGGCGCCGATCCGGAACAGCAAGTTGTCCTTCGTAATCCCGGCGTTGTTCACGAGCACGTCAATGGGACCGAGCTCCTTCTCGACGCTCTCGATCAGCGTCTCGACCTGGGTCTGGTCGGCGACGTCGCAGGCATATCCCTTCGCGGTGCCGCCCAGTCCGGCCGCCGCCGCTTCCGCCTTCGCCCCGTCCCGGCCGCAGATCGCGACTTTCGCCCCCGCGGCGACCAGGGCTTTGGCGATCGCGTGGCCGATGCCGCGGGTGCCTCCCGTGACAAGCACGACCTTGCCACTGATCCCGGTCATGTCGTTCCCACGCTCAAGCGTGGGCCCGACACCACGCTGCCCTTAAGGGCCTCGCCCTGCCGGGCCCAGACTTCAGTCTGGGAATTCAATTGTTCTCCATGAACTTCGTCACCTCGTCCGCGGTTCCCAGGCTGGTCACGGTCGCGCCGGGAACGATCCGCTTGAGGAGTCCCGCGAGTACCGCGCCAGGACCGATCTCGAGGAACCGCAGTCCCTCACCCAGCGTGGCCGCCCTTTCCATGCACGCGACCCAGCGCACCGGCGCCGTCAGCTGATCGGTGAGCAGGCGGCGGGCACGCGCGGCGTCGCGCACCGGCTCGGCCGTGGCGTTGGCGATGACGGGAGCCTTCGGATCTCCGAACGGCGCCTTGTCGAGCGCGAGCCGCAACTTGTCGGCGGCCGGTGCCATCAGCGGCGAGTGAAACGCCCCCGACACCTTGAGCGGCAGCACGCGCTTCGCGCCCCTGGTCTTGCAGATGGCGCCCGCGCGTTCGATCGCGGCGGGGTCGCCGGAGATCACCGTCTGATCCGGCCCATTGAGATTGGCGGCGACGGCGATCGAACCGGCTTGCGACGCTTCCTTGCACGCGGCTTCCACGTCCGCGGTCGCCAGACCAAGCACCGCGGCCATGGTGCCGGGGCGCGTTTCGCCCGCCTGTTGCATCAGGTCGCCGCGGCGCCGGACCAGCTTCGCGGCCTCGGGCGCGGTGAGTGCGCCGGTGGCGACGTAGGCCGAGTATTCCCCGAGGGAATGCCCGGCGGCGCCGGCGACAGCGGTGACCTTGGAAGCGACGATCGCGAAAACGGCGGCGGAGTGCGCGAGGATGGCGGGCTGGGTATTGCTGGTGGCGGTCAGCTGCTCCTCGGGTCCCTCGAACATGATCTTCGAGAGCCCGACGCCGAGCGCGTCGTCAATGGCCTGAAAGGTCTGCCGGGCGACCGGAAACCGCTCCGCGAGATCCTTCCCCATTCCCACCGTCTGCGCGCCCTGGCCCGGGCAGAGCCAGATGGTGCTTACCACTTCACAACCATGCTCGCCCAGGTGAAGCCCGCGCCGAACGCCACGAACATCGCGGTCATGCCGGGCTGGAGCCGGCCGGTCCTCACGGCTTCGTCCAGCGCGATCGCGACCGAGGCGGCCGACGTGTTGCCCATGCGGTCCACGTTCACGTAGACCTTGTCCATCGGAATGCCGGCGTGCTTGGCCGTGGACTCGATGATGCGGATGTTCGCCTGGTGCGGGATGAGGAGATCGAGGTCCTTCCCCGACAGGCCGGCGCGATGGAGGGCCTGATCACAGGCGTCCGCCATCGACAGCACCGCGGCCTTGTACACCTCGCGCCCCGCCATCCGGATGAAGTACGAGTGATCGGCGATCATCTCGGGGCTGGGGGGGTGCGCCGCGCCGCCACCGGGGCGATAGAGCAACTCGGCCAGGGTCCCATCCGACTTCATGTAGTTCGACAGGATGCCGCGCTTGCCGTCGCTCTTCGTCATCAGCGTGGCGCCGGCGCCGTCGCCAAACAGCACGGCGGTGGACCGGTCGGTCCAGTCCATGATGCTCGTCAGCTTCTCACACGCGATCACCAATACCCGCTCGGCCTGTCCGGACGCGACGAGGCCATCGGCGGCGTTCAGCGCGTAGAGGAAACCGGAGCACGCCGCACCGACGTCGAATGCCGCGGCGTTCTTGGCGCCGAGGAGGGCCTGGACGTCGCAGGCGGCGGAGGGGAGGAGGCGGTCGGGAGACGCCGTGGCGTAGACGATGGCGTCAATATCGAGGGCCGTGAGACCGTTCTCCTTCAGGACGATCTCCGCCGCCTTCTTGCCCATGCAGGCGTTGGACTCTTCCTTGGTCGAGATCCGGCGTTCCCGGATGCCCGTCCGCTCCCGGATCCACTGATCCGAAGTGTCGAGGATCTTCGAGAACTCGTCATTGGTCATGACCTTCGCGGGCAGGTAGCTCCCGGTACCGGAGAGCTGCGAGAAGGGGCGCTTCATGCGACGGCGTTGCCGGTGCCCTGGGTGAGCTCGGCGTCGATGTGGCGGTTCATGTCGTTCTCGACCATCTGGACGGCGACGCGGATCGCGTTCCGGATGGCCTTGGGCTGAGAGGAGCCGTGGCAGATGATCGACACGCCCTTGACGCCGAGGAGCGGAGCCCCGCCGTACGTGGAGTAGTCGAGCACCTTGAGGACTTTCCCCATCTCCGGCCGCTTGAGGATGTCCGGGATCTCCTGTTTCAGGAGCGAGACGAACACCCGGGCCGCCGATTCGTAGAACTTCAGGACGATATTCCCGACGAATCCGTCGCAGACCACCACGTCCAGCGGAGCACCCCGGCATTCGCCGGCCGGAATGTCCCGGCCTTCGACGTTGCCGACGTACTGGAAGTTGGTCGCGGCCTTGAAGAGCTGATGCGCCTCCTTCACCACCGCGTTCCCCTTCTCGTCTTCCTCTCCGATATTGAGGAGGCCGACGGAGGGATGGGTGCGTCCCAGCACGTCGCGGGCGTACACGGCCCCGAGCTGTGCGAACCCGAGGAGCTCACGCGGGTCGCAGTCCACGTTGGCGCCGGCATCCAGCAGCAGCACGGGCTGCTGGGCGGTCGGAAAGACGGTGCCGATGGCGGGCCGCTCGACGCCCGGGTGGAGGCGGAGCAGCAACGTGCTCGCGGCCATCACCGCGCCGGTGTTGCCGGCGGAGATGAACGCATCGGAAGCCTTCTTTTTCTGCAGGCCCAGGCCCACCGCGATCGAGGAGTTGGGCTTCCCGCGAATGGCCTGCAGCGGTTTTTCCCCCATCCCCACGACCTCCGGCGCCTCCACGATTTCGAGACGCGAGCGGTCGGAGACACCGGCTTCGAGCAATCCGGCCTCGATGTCGGCGGTACGGCCTACCAGCTGAACGCGGAACGTCGGCGGGAGCTCGCGCAGGGCCTGCGCGGCACCCTCGATTTCCACCTGGGGAGCATTGTCACTCCCCATGGCGTCCAGAGCGACCCGGATCACCTCAGGCGTCCTCTACCTCGACCCGCTGCTCGCCGTTGTAGTAGCCGCAGGTCGGACACACCCGGTGCGGTTGCCGCAGATCCCCGCACTTGGGACACGGCTGGAGGGTGGGCATCGCGGCCTTGTAGTGCGTGCGCCGCGCGCGCTTCTTGCGCTTGGACGTTCTGCGCTTCGGGACAGCCATACGCCTCTCGGGCTCAGGTTACTGGGACAGCTTGTCCTTCAGCCCGGCCAGCCCCGCCCAGCGGGGATCGGTCACGGGGGGACAATCACAGGGTCCCATGTTCAGGTCGCGACCGCACCGGGGACAGAGCCCCTGGCAGTCTTCTCGACACAACAGAAACTCGGGTGCCGTGAGCGCCAGCTCCTCACGCACCGCGGGGGTCACATCGATGACTCTGGCGTCTGGTGGTACCGCGTAACAGTCGGGGTCGTCTGCGGCGTCAGTCTCTTGTGAAAAAAGCGCCCCGACCTCGGCCGCTATCGGCACGGTTACCGGGGCGAGACACCGCCGGCACTCCCCGGACACTTCCGTCTGGAACGACCCCTGCCAGTAGAATCGCCCTTCTCCTGCCTCCTGCAAACGCCCGGCCACCCGTACCGGTGCCACGAGCTGGAGGCCCAGCCCGGCGAACGCGGGGTCGTCCCCGGCGATCTCTCCCGGGGTGTCGACTGGACCGCGGGCGAGCTCCTTGGGGTCGACTTGCAGCATGGACAGCGAAGCTAAACCCTTGTGGCACTTGCGTCAAGCGAACTCTTACAGTCCCGCCAATTCGCCCTCGGTGAAGAAGAATCCCACCTCGCGAGTCGCATTTTCGGGAGAATCGGAGGCGTGAATCGCGTTCTTCTCCTTCGACTGGGCGAAGAGCTTCCGGACCGTGCCCGGCTTGGCTTCAGCGGGATCCGTGGCTCCAATGACCTCGCGGAGGTGCGTCACCGCTGAGTCCCGCTCCAGGGCCAGGGGGATGCATGGGCCGGACGTCATGAAGGTGACCAGCGAACGGAAGAAGGGCCGGTCCTTGTGGACGGCATAGAAGGCTTCGGCCTGGGGGGTGGAGAGCCGCACCATCTTCGCGCCCCGGACCTTGAAGCCCTGCTTTTCGAGGTGGGCGAGGACGTTGCCGGCGTTACCAGCAGCCACGGCGTCGGGTTTGATGATCGCTAACGTGAGCACGTCTTCCCTTTCAGAGTGTTGTTTGCTGACGGCTGATGGCCATCAGCTGTCAGCCGTCAGCACGCCTCACGGCGTTAGCAGGCGGCGAATCATGTCGGCGCGGGTCAGGAATCCGACGACCGTGCCTTCCCGCACCACGGGAAAGCGGTCGACATCCTTGTTGTTCATGAGATTGGCGACGTCCGAGAGGCGCTGATCATGCGAGACGCACAGGACCGTCCGGGCCATCACCTCGCGGACCAGGATCTGCTTCGGATCGGTGGTGCCCTGGAGAATCTGGTTGCGGGTAGGGGCTCTGAAGGCGCCCGTCTTGGCCCGTTGCACGTAGTCCGGGAGCAGAAATTTGAGCAGCTCCTTGTGGGTGACGATGCCCACCAATGAGCCCCCTTCGTTGACCACGGGCAACGCGCGGATGTCCCGCTCCAGCATCATGTGCGCCGCCTCTCCCAGCGTCCGCTCGGGATCGATGGTCACGACATGCTCGGTCATCACGTCCCGGACGGTGAGATCGCCGGTCAACTCCACCGCATCGAGCCCGGCTACGGCCACCACGTCGGCCGGCGTCCGCGCTCCCAGCAACCTCTCGACCGTCTCGTGGTTGGAGAGCGCGCGCGCCAGGGCTCCCACCAACTGCAGATAGGACGCCGCTTCCTTGGGTGGAGCGATCACGAGGATCACCACCCGTGCGGTGCGGTTGGGGTCTTTCTCCCACGCAATGGGCTTCGGGGCGATGCCAAGGGCGGCCACGAGCTGAGGGGTCGCGTCGGTCCGGAAATGCGGGAGAAACGCGTGCTCTCCTACCGACACCATCTCTTCAGGCCACGCCTCGTCGATCACCGCGAGCAGCTTCTCGGGATCTCCCACTGCCCCCGCCTGGATGAGCTGCTCCGCGAGGCGGTGGGTGGCCTCACGGACGGTGCGCGCCTGCAGCGGCACCGCCACGTGGGCCGGAATCAAGAGATCCCGAAGCTTCACATCCGTTCCTTCAACAGCGGCACCACATCGGCGGGGCGCTTCATGACCGAGATCCCTGCGTCTGCGAGGGCCTTCATCTTGTCGGCGGCAGTGCCCGACGCGCCGGAGATGATGGCGCCCGCGTGGCCCATCCGCCGTCCCGGCGGGGCCGTCTGCCCGGCGATGAACCCGACCACCGGCTTCCTCATCTTCGCCTTCACGAAGTCGGCCGCCTGCTGTTCATCGGTACCGCCGATCTCGCCGATCATGACGATCGCGTCGGTGGCCGGATCGGCCTCGAAGGCTTGGAGGCAGTCGATGAAGTTCGTGCCGATGATGGGATCGCCGCCGATGCCGACGCAGGACGACTGTCCGTAGCCATTGCCGGTGAGCTGGTGGATGATCTCGTAGGTCAGGGTGCCGGACCGGGAGACGACGCCGATCTTGCCGGGCGTGCAAATGTTCCCGGGGATGATGCCGACCTTGCTCTGGCCCGGCGAAATGAGTCCGGGGCAGTTCGGTCCGATGAGCCGGATCCCGCGCTCGCGGATGTACGGCATGACCTTCGTCATATCCAGGACGGGCAGTCCTTCGGTGATGCAGACGATCAGCGGGATTCCCGCGTCGGCCGCTTCGAATACGGCGGACGCCGCGAGGGCGGCCGGTACGTAGATCACGCTGACGTTGGGCTTGGCGGCGAGAACGGCTTCGGCGACGGTATTGAACACCGGCACCTTCTCCTCGAACCGCTGGCCGCCCTTGCCCGGGGTGACCCCGGCCACGACCTGGGTGCCGTAGGCGATCATCTGCCTGGTATGGAACGACCCGTCACGGCCCGTGATGCCCTGCACCAGGAGGCGCGTGTCCTTATTGATGAAAACGCTCACGCCGCCCTCCCCTTCGCCTGCGCCACCGCCGCCTTCACGGCGTCATCCATGTCCGTACCGGCGGAATACCCGGCCTTCTTGAGAATCTCCATCGCTTCCTTCTCGTTGGTTCCCGTCAGCCGGATCACCATCGGGACTTTGAGCGGGAACGCGCTGGTTGCCTGCACGATGCCGTTCGCGACGTCGTCGCAGCGCGTGATGCCGCCGAAGATGTTGAAGAGGATCGCCTTCACGCTTCTGTCCGCCGTGATGATCTTGAGCGCGTTGACCACTTTCTGGGGATTGGATGACCCGCCGATGTCCAGAAAGTTCGCTGGTTCCCCGCCGTAGTACTTCACGAGGTCCATGGTCGCCATCGCGAGACCGGCGCCGTTGACGCAACACCCTACCGAACCGTCGAGCTTGATGAACGTGAGTCCGGCTTCGCGGGCCTGGACTTCGGAGGGGGCTTCAGAGGAAGCGTCGCGGAGGGCGGCGATTTCGGGATGGCGGTCGAGCTCGTTGTCATCCACGACGATCTTCGCGTCGAGCGCCTGTACCTGGCCCTCCGGCGTCGTCACCAGCGGGTTGATCTCGGCGAGTGAGGCCCCGACGGCATACATCACCTCGTAGAGGCGACGCATCAGATCCGCCGCCTGCCGGACCTGCGCCACGTCCTGGTAGAGATGGAACGCGAGTCCCTGAGCCTGATGGGGGAGCAGCCCGTACCGGGGATCGACGGCAAGCCGGTGGATTTTCTCCGGTGTCTTGGCGGCGACCTCTTCGATGTCCACCCCGCCGGCGGCGCTCACCATCAGCACCGGCCGCTGGGTCGCGCGGTCGACGATGAAGCCGACGTAGCTCTCGGACGCGATGTCGGCCGCGGGCACCACCAGCACCTTCTCGACCGTGAGCCCCTTGATCTGCATGCCGAGAATCTTCGAGGCCAGTAGTTCCGCCTCGGCCGGAGTCTTCGCGAGCTTGACGCCGCCCGCCTTGCCGCGGCCGCCGGCATGCACCTGGGCCTTGATGACCACCGTGCCACCGAGTTTTTGCGCGATCGCCTTTACCTCCGCCGGCGTCCTCGCCACCGCGCCTTCGGGCATCGGGATACCGTGCTTCCGCAGGATGTCCCGGGCCTGATATTCGTGCAGATTCACCCGTTCTCCCTCGTGATAGTCGTGCCTGATTGTCCCGCCAACGCTTCCAATCCCTTCGACAACTCGGCGACGACCGCCCGAGCGCCCTTGCCGCCGGCCCGCACGAAGTCCGCCGCCGCTTCCACCTTGGGGCGCATGCTCCCCGACCCCAGCTCGTCGCCAGCCAGCAAGCGCTCCGCGTCGCGAAGGGAAAGCTTGCCCAGCCGTTCCTGGTGCGCCGTGCCGAAATGTGCGTACACCGCGTCGACGTCCGTCAGAATCAGCAAGGCCTTGGCCTTCAGCTCGGCTCCGAGGACCGCCGCCACGCGGTCCTTGTCCACGACCGCATCCAGTCCCTCGATCCCGAGCTCCGGATCCTCGTACACCGGCGGTCCCCCGCCGCCGCACGCGACCACGATGTGGCCGCGGCTCACGAGGTCGGCGATCATCTTCCGCTCCACCACCCCTATCGGTTTGGGGCTCGGCACGACCCGCCGTGCGCGCCCGGGACGGTCCTCGCGCACCGCCTGACCTCGCGCTTCGAGACGTTGACGCGTAGCCGCATCGAGGGCGTGGCCGATCGGCTTGGTCGGCCGGCGCAAGTCGGGGTCCGAGGCGTCGCAGATGGTCTGGGTCACCATGGTCACGACCTGCCGTTCCACACCGGCGCGACGCAGAGCGTTCTGCAGGGACTGCTGGATCATGTAACCCATCCACCCCGCGGTGGCCGCCACCAGCACGCCCAACGGCAACGGCTCCAGTTGGTCGGCGGCGAGCTCGTTGCGCGCCAGCTCGTCACCGACCTGCGGGCCATTGCCGTGCACCAGCGCGATGCCCCATCCCGCGCGGGCCAGCTCCACGATGGGCGCAAGACTCTGGCGGGTGTGCCGGAACTGGTTGGCGATGGTCGGCCGCTCGCCCTGCGGCGCCACGGCATTGCCACCCAGCGCCACCACGATCACGTCCTTCACGCGCACCCCGGTTCCGGTCACGGCGGCGCAACCTAGCGGGGGCCGGTGGAGGGGGCAACGCCTCGCGAAGTGCCGCGCAGCAAGGCTCGCAGGCTGTCGTACAGCGCGCCGAAGCGGGCCACGTGCCCTGCTGCCAGCGCGGAATCCATCCGGGCAAGGAGGGCACGGGCGCGGCGCAGGCTCGCCGTCGGTGTCCCCTCTCCGAGGTCGGGCCCGCGCAGCAGGGTCTTGAGGGCCGCCGGGGCGGACACATCCGCCGCGACATCCGGCCCCAGGGACACGTAGACGCTGTCGAGCTTTGCGGGCACGGGACTGCCCTCGGGCTCGAGGAAGCGCGCCTGCACCGTCATGACGCCAACGTCCGTGGGCCAGACCCGCTCGACGCCCGATCGTCGCTCGCGATCACTCGACAGCGGCGTGGGAATGGTCGAGGGCTTCGGGGTCCAGGAGAACAAGCGAGGGCCTTTCTCCGTCATCGTGCCGGCCAGGATGCCGCCGAGCGTGCTCTGCCTCGTAGAATCGACGAAGGCCTGCGCGTACCACACGTCAGTCGCCGAGTCGGGACCTGGCGCCGCAAGGGTGAAGGGGTGTTCGGCCGCGAGCGGAAGCCAGCGGTAGGTCGAGTCCGGCGGCGGAATGGTGCGGGCGAGAATCCTCGCCTGGATTTCAAAGGCATCCGCCGGGTACGGCAGGACTCGCCGCAATGCCGGGGGCATCGAGTCGGCCGGGGCGACGAGTGGGGCCACGATGCGCGCCCAGGCGGCCGTGAGCGAGTCGGTTTGGGGGGCGAGCCAGAGCCGCGTCGAGCCGCTGACGGCGTTGAGCGCGCCGACGAGACCGGACCGGTGATACCGGATGGTGCGCCCGTCGATCATCACGGTGTCGACCAGGGGGAACGCGTCGGCTTCGACCGATCCCCAGGAGATCCACCAAAGGGAATCGCCCACGAGCACGGGCGCGGGCATCTCGAAGCGCGCGAACGGCGCCAGTGCCTCGAAGCGCTCCACGGCATCCCGGCGCCAGACCAACGTCCGGCCCCGCGACGCGACCTGTGCGAGCTGCGGGGCTTGCAGGGTCCAGGCCAGAGCCAGACGTCGCCACGTCCCCGTCAGCGGGATGCCGGTCATGCTGCCGGAGTCCACCACCGCGTAGTCGAGGAATCCGCCGCCGAACCACGTCGCACGCGGACCCCCCGGCGCACGGGCGAAGGTCAGGGTCGAGTCGGTCTCTCGCGCTTCGAGGGGCCCCGGGGCGTGTGCCCACACGCTTTGGTGCACCTGCTCCCACGACGGCGGCGGCGAGACGCGGAGCAGATTGGTGCCGTCGGGCGCGAGCCCGAGCAACCAGCGTCCCGAGGGCTCGAGCGTCATGTTGTACACCGATAATCCCTGCCCCACGGCGCTGTCGCGCAGGGCGCGGATCCTGATCCGCTCCGGGTCCCACACGGGGATCGAGGCCACGAGTGCCGCGGGCGACAGCGGGGGGAGATTCCAGGATTCCGGAGCCGCCCCGAAGGCGACTCCTTCGAGTGTCGCCTTGTCGTCCTGGAGTGCGCGGTCCGCCGGCGACGGGGTCCCGATGGTGTGAGTAGCCGGAGGCAGGATGACGTAGGCGGCCAGCATGGTGACGAGCAGGGCGAGCCAGCTCGCCCCGACCACGCCCGGGCGATCCCACCATCCCCACACGGCGCTCACAAACGCGGTGATCAGCGCGACCACGGTGACGGCGCCGGCACCAGGGCCGCGGATCGCGATCGCGTCGTGGGTTACGGGACCGACCAGGCCGGTAATCGTTTCATAGGGATCGAGATGGGCACCCCACACGAACGCCACCGCCAGCGCGGCGAGCGTGAGTCCCAGGTGCGCGCGCGCGTGCGGGCTGGCCGCGATGCGGCCGCCGTGCATGCGAATCGATCCGATGGCGACATAGAGAACGGCGATGAGGAACGACGCGGTCAACGCGGCGATGAGCAGCATCCCCTGCCGGGTGCGCGCCCAGGGCAGCTCCCCCACGTAGTAGCCGAGGTCCTGATGGAGGACCGAATCCGTGAGGCCGAAGTGCGGCGGCGCGCTCGCGAGGAGTGCCGGCCGCCAGACGTCACCGATGGCCCAGGCCAAGGCACCGCCATAGACCACGCCGCCGACCAGCGTCACGACGATGAGCAAGCGGTGCGGAACGGCCTCGACGATCTCGATGTCGCCGAGCCGCCGGGGCATCTGCACCGACCCGATGGCACGGTAAACCCCGTAGCAATGCCCGATGCCCCACAGGACCGCGGCGAGGGCGACGATCCCTTGGACCGTGCGGGCCAGCGCGAGGGTCCGGAGATACGCGGCCCCGTTCGGAATCGTGGCGGCCCAGGCGTGCTCGGCGGTCTGCATGGCGAACCAACGGCCCCCGACGAGCACCACGACCAGAAGGGCCGCGGCGCCCAGCAGCGCCCAGCGCCGCCGGGTCACCCCGGGCCTCCCGCGTTTTGCGCGAGCCACCCCTCGACTTCGGCGCGATACCGCTCGAGATCGGTGGCCGACGTCGCCTCAAAACGCATGACCAGAACGGGCTGGGTGTTGGAGGCGCGGATCAGCCCCCACCCGGTGGGGAACGTCATCCGCACACCGTCGAGCGTCGACACCGGATACTTGGCGCCGAAGTACTTGGCCGCGCGCTCCACCACGTCGAACTTGCGTTCATCCGGGCAATCCACGCGAAGCTCGGGCGTGTTCACGGTGCGCGGGAGGTCGGCGAGCAGCCGCGACAGCGGCCCCCCTTCGCGCGCGACGTAGTGCAGCAGGCGGGCGGCACCGAAGAGGGCGTCGTCGAAGCCGAACCAGTCGCCCCCGAAGAACATGTGCCCGCTCATCTCTCCCGCGAGCGGCGCGTGGAGGTCTTTCATCTTCTGTTTGATGAGCGAATGTCCCGTCTTCCACATGACGGGTTCGAGTCCCGCCTTGATGAGCATCTGGGGCAGGACCTCGGAGCACTTCACGTCGAAAATCACCGGATGCTTGCCCGGTTGGCGTTTCGCCAGATCCCGGCCGAAGAGCACGAGCAGCTGGTCACCGAAAATCGGCGTCCCGGCTTCGTCCACCGCACCGATGCGGTCCCCGTCCCCGTCGAACGCGATCCCCAGCTCCGCCTTCTCCTTCACGACGGCTGCCTGGAGGTCGCGGAGGTTCTCGACCACCGTCGGATCGGGGTGGTGATTGGGGAACCGCCCGTCGGACTCGGCGAAGAGCGGGACGACGGTCACCCCGAGCTGCCGCAGGGTCTCGATGGCGATCAGACTGGTGACGCCGTTCCCGCAATCCACCACGGCCTTGAGGGGACGGGCGAGCGGCGTGTTGCGGCTGACGATCGCCTCCCGATACGCGGGGAGCAGTCCCTGGTGCGTCGCCTCGGATCCACCAGCGGCCCGATCGAGGGAGTCTCCGGCGATCATGCGGTAGAGGTCCTGAATCTGCTCTCCGGCGACCGCCTCTCCCACGACCACCATCTTGAATCCGTTGAACTCCGGCGGGTTGTGGGATCCGGTGACCTGCAGGCCCCCATCCACCTTGAGCGTGTGCGTCGCGAAATACAGAGCGGGAGTCGGACACTCGCCGACGTCCACCGCACGGCCGCCGGCGGCGACGATGCCGGCGCGGACGTGCCGCGCGAGCTCGGGCCCCGAGGGCCGGTTATCCCGCCCGACGGCGAGCACCGGGGCCCGCGACAACCGGGCCCGTGCCAGGGTCGCGAATGCTTGACCAACCGCGTGGGCAACGTCGGGCGTGAGCTGCTCCCCGACGATGCCACGGATGTCGTACTGCCGGAAAATGGTCTGAGGAATGCGCATGACCGGGCGGTCCCGGGGAGGTGTCAGCGGGCCGTCGTGGCCCCAGTGCCGGAAGCTGTCGTCGTGGGCGTCGAGGTCGGCGAGTCCATTGCCATGGCGGGCGCGGCATGAAGGCTCGCCCCCGACGTCTTGGACAGGTCGAACAATTGTCCCGGGGCGATCCCGAACCAGAGAATCGCCGCCACGGCCACGGCGAGCGTGGCCCGTCCGACGCCGTCGAACACCATGCTCGCGTGGGCTTCGGCATGGGACGCGGGTTTCATGTACATGGCCATCACGACCGGCAAGTAATAGCCCGCGGATGCGACGCTGGTGAGCACGAGGATGATCGCGAGTCCCGCGTGTCCCCCGCCGACGGCGGATACGAGGATGTACCACTTCCCCATGAATCCGGCGGTCCCCGGGAATCCGAGCAAGGAGAGCATGCACACGGTGAGCGCGAGCGCGAGCCAGGGACGGCTGGTCGACAGCCCCGACAGATCGTCGACCCGGACGTCGGACTCCCCACCCTTCCCCTTGGCGGCGAGGAGCGCGAACGCGGCGATGGTCGTGATGCCGTAGGCCACGAGGTAGAAGATGAACGCGGCGGACCCGGATCCGCCGGATACCACCGCGACCAGGAGATAACCGGCGTGCGCGACGGACGAGTACGCCAGCATCCGCTTCACGGACCGCTGGGCGAGCGCGACCAGGTTGCCGCCGATCATCGTCGCCACGGCCAGTCCGGCGATGATCACGTGCCAGCTCCCGGCGGCGCCCAGGGATTCGATCACGACGCGGAAGAGCGCCGCGAAGGCGGCCGCCTTCACCCCCGTCGCCATGAAGCCCGTGATGGGCGTGGGCGCGCCGTCGTAGACATCCGGGGCCCACATGTGGAACGGTACGGCGGCGACCTTGAATCCGAATCCGACCAGCAAGAGCCCGATACCCACCAGGAGCAGCGGCAGGTGCGCCACGCCCAGGGTTTGTACCTGGACACCGATGAACGAGAGGTTGGTCGTTCCGGTGGCGCCGTAGATGAGGGCCATGCCATAGAGCAGGAACGCCGAGGCGAACGCGCCCAGCAGGAAGTACTTCAGCGCCGCTTCCGCCGCGCGGGGGCTCCGGCGGTTGAAACCGGCGAGGACGTAGACGGAAATCGACATCAGCTCGAGGCCGAGGAAGATGACCATCAGATCCTCCCCGCCCCCCATCAGCATCATGCCCAGGACGGCGAACAGGAGGAGCGGATAGTACTCGGGCGCGAGGAGCTGTTCGCGCTCGAGATACCGGAGCGAGAACAGCACCGTAAGGGCGGCGGCCCCGAGGAAGATCCAGTCGGTGACGAAGCGGAAGTCGTCGACGGCGATCATCTGCGCAACGCCCTCGACCGTCGCGCTGTTCCACCAGAGCCACCAGACCACGGCGGCCGTGATCCCGATGGACACGAGCGTCACCCATCCGGCGATGCGCAGGTCGGTCACGGTGCGATGCCGCCAGGCCACGATCAACAGCACCAGCAGGGCCAGAATGGTGAGCACGCTCTCCGGGGAGAGCGCCCGCATCAGGTCGGCGTAGTTCGAGAGGTCGAGGCTCATCGGGCCGCCGCGGTGGTCGCGGGAGTCACGGTCTGGATCAGATGCTGGGCGGCGGGTTCCATCCGGCTCAGGAACGGGCGGGGATACACGCCGATCCAGATGATGGCCGCCAGGAGGGGGAGCAGCACGATCAGCTCCCGCGGCGAGAGATCGAGCAGCTTCTGATTCTCCGGCTTGGCGAGCGGGTTGTAGATGATCTTCTGCAGCGCCGGGAGCAGGTACATCGCCGCGACGATGACGCCCGTGGTGGAAATGATCGCCGCCACGGGATAGGTCTTGAAGGCGCCGATCAGGATCAGGAATTCACCCACGAATCCGTTGGTCCCCGGCAATCCCACCGACGACAGCGACACGATGGTCAGGGCGGCGGCCAGCAACGGCACCACACGAGCCAGCCCTCCGAACGCGTCGAGCAGGCGGGTATGCCGCCGCTCGTAGAGCATGCCGGCCAGGAAGAACAGCGCGCCGGTGGAGATGCCGTGGTTGATCATCACCAAGAGGGCGCCCTGCACGCTCTGGAGCGTCAGCGCCCAGATACCGAGCATCACGAAGCCCAGGTGCGCGACCGACGAATAGGCCACGAGCTTCTTGAAGTCGGGCTGCACCATCGCGACGAGGCCGCCGTAGATGATGCCGACGACCGACAGGGTGACGACCACCGCTACGACCGTCTTGCTCATGGCGATCTGCGGGAAGAACGGCAGGGCGAACCGGAGGAACCCGTAGGTCCCCATCTTCAACAGCACCCCCGCCAGGATCACCGAGCCCGCCGTCGGTGCCTCCACGTGGGCGTCGGGCAGCCAGGTGTGCAGCGGGAACATCGGTACCTTGATCGCGAAGGCCAGGAAGAAGGCGGCGAAGAACCAGAAGGCGACCGGTCCCAGGTCGGCGCTCCGCTGGAGCAGGAAGTCGTAGTCGAACGAATACTGGCCGGTGGTCTTGGCGGCATGCAGATAGAGGCCGAGGATCGCGACCAGCATCAGAAGCGAGCCGAGGAAGGTGTAGATGAAGAACTTGATCGCCGCGTAAATGCGGTTTTCCCCGCCCCAGATGCCGATGATGAAATACATCGGAATCAGCATCACTTCCCACATCACGTAGAAGAGGAACAAGTCGAGCGAGACGAAGACGCCGAGCATGCCCGTGGTGAGTACCAGGAGCAGCGCGTAGAACCCACGTTCCCGCTTGGTGATGTAGGTCCAGCTCCCGAGCACCGAGAGGGGCACCAGGAACGTCGTCAGCAGGACCATGAACAGGGAGATGCCGTCGAGCGCCAGGTGGAATTGGATGCCCCAGGTGGGAATCCAGTTCCAGTTCACGCCGAACTGCATGCCGCCCGCCGGCACGAACCGCCACCAGAGCGGCACCGAGATGCCGAACTCGATGAGGCTGACGACGAGCGCCAGCACCTTCGCGCGGGACGCGGGGACGAGGTACAGGAGCGCGGCGCCCACCAGGGGCCACGCCAGGAGCACCGGCAGTACCCAGACGTCGTAGGAGTTCATCGGATGGCCGCCCGGAGCACGAGGGCGACGCCCAGCACGAAGAGGACGACGTAGAAGCCGACTTCGCCCGTCTGGAGCTTGCTCCCCACCCAGCCCAGGGCGCGCGAGACCGCGGCGGATCCATTCACCCCGGCTCCGTCGATCAGTCCCTGGTCCACCCCCCTCCACAGAACCACACGGGAGAGCCAGCCGAGCGGCTTGACCACCACGGCGTCATACAGCTCGTCCACGTACCATTTGTTCGCGAGCACCTTCCCCAGCCCATGCTCGGCGGGCGCCTGGCGGGCCGGCACCAGCGCCGCGGGCTTCAGAAGCTGAATTGCCCCGATGATACCGGTGAGCGCAATCGCCACCGCTACGGCGAGGAGCGCCCACTCGGTGCTTTGAGAAACCTCCGCGGCCGGCAGCAATGACGCCGATCCGGCGGTCACCGGCTCCAGCCAATGCTCGAGCCACGAATTGCCGCCGATCAGCGCCGGCAGATTGAGCACTCCACCCGCGAGGCTCAGAATGCCGAGCACCACGAGTGGTCCGGTCATCACCCAAGGGGCCTCGTGGAGGTGTTCCCGCTCCTTTTCCCCGGTCCGGTTCGGCCCGTGGAACGTGTACAGCATCATTCGGGTCATGTAGAACGCCGTGAGCAAGGCCGCGATCAAGCCGAATGCCCAGAAGACGTACCAGATGGGCTGCGCGCCGCCCCGAGCGAACGCCGCGCCCAGGATCTCATCCTTCGAAAAGAACCCGGCAAAGGGCGGGATGCCGGCGATGGCGAGTGTCGCGATCCACATCAGCGCCCAGGTCCAGGGCAGGTATTTCCGCAGACCACCCATGTTGCGCATGTCCTGCGCGTCGTCGTGGGCGTGGGTGTGATGATAGGCGCCATGCATGGCGTGAATCACGCTGCCGGAACCCAGGAACAGGAGCGCCTTGAAGAAGGCATGCGTGGCCAGGTGGAACACGCCGGCGGCGTAGGCCCCCGTCCCCACGCCCACGAACATGTAGCCGAGCTGGGAGACGGTGGAGTACGCGAGCACCTTCTTGATGTCCCACTGCTTGAGCGCGATGGTCGCCGCGAAGAGTGCGGTGAGCGCACCGACTCCGGCGACGACGGCACTCGACACCGGAGACAAGGCGAAGAGGAGATTCGTCCGCGCCACCAGGTAGACGCCTGCCGTCACCATGGTCGCGGCGTGGATCAGGGCCGAGACGGGCGTCGGACCGGCCATGGCGTCAGGCAGCCACGTGTAGAGCGGAATCTGGGCCGACTTCCCCGCGCATCCCAGGAAGAGGAACAGCGTGATCGCCGTTACGGTCCCGCTCCCGGGCGCGAACGTGCTTGGCGCGGCGGAGAACACGGATGTGAAGTCGAGGGAGCCCGTGGCCTGGAAGATCAGGAACATCGCGGCGAGGAAGCCGAAGTCCCCGATCCGGTTCATGATGAAGGCCTTCTTGCCGGCGTCCGCGTTGGCGGTGACGTCGAACCAGAAGCCGATGAGGAGGTACGAGCAAAGTCCGACACCCTCCCAGCCCACGAACATCACCGGGAAGCTCGCACCCAGCACCAGCACCAGCATGAAGAAGACGAACAGATTGAGATACGCGAAGTACCGTGCGTACCCCTCGTCCGACCGCATGTAGCCGACGCTGAAGAGGTGAATCAGCGAGCCCACGCCGGTGACGATGAGGATCATCACCGCGGACAACGGGTCCACCTGCAGGGCGGCGGAGATGTGCAGCGCCCCCACCGGGATCCAGTCCCAATAGGTAAAGACCGCGGGGGTTCCGGAGTGCGCGGCGGCCAGATCCTTGACCACCGCGATGGCCACCCCGAAAGCCGCCAGCAGCACCCCGGGGCCGATCAGCGACACCGCCGTCTTGGCTTGGGGACGCGTCAGCGCGATCGTGCCGTTCAGCACGAAGCCGAGGAGGGGCAGGAGTGGGACCAGCCAGACCAGTTGCATCAGGAGGCGGCCTCAGCCCTTCAGAATGTTGATGTTCCGCAGATCCACCGTCTCCTTGTGGCGGTAGATCGCGAGGACGATGGCGAGCCCGACCGCCGCTTCGGCGGCGGCGACGGCCATCACGAAGAACACGAAGATCTGGCCGCCGACGCCGAGGGACTGCGCGAAGGCGATGAACGTCAGGTTCACGGCGTTGAGCATCAGCTCGACACACATGAAGATGATGATCGCGTTCCGGCGGATGAGGACGCCGAGGACGCCGATCACGAAGAGCACCGCGGCGACCGCGAGGCTGGGTCCGAGGAGCATCTAGAGTTTCCGTTTCGCGAGCACCACCGCGCCCACGACGGCGGCGAGGAGGAGCACGCTGGTGATTTCGAAGGGCACCAAGTAGGCATCATAGAGCGGCCCGGCCACCGACCCGACCATGCCATGTTGCTGCTGCAGCTGGGCCATGGCGTTTGGCACCTGGATGAGCGCCGGCGGGGCGGCATTCCACAGGAACCTGAGCTGGACGAAGAGAATGCCCGCGAGCACCGCGCCGACCGTCAGCCCGACCACGCCTTTGCGGTCCTGCCCCGCCCCACGCCCGAGGTTCAAGAGCATGATGACGAACAGGAAGAGCACCATCACCGCGCCGGCATAGACCAAGACCTGGAGGACGGCGATGAACTGGGCGTCGAGCAGCACGAAGAGCACGGCGAGCGAGAACATGGTGACTACCAGCCACAGCGCGCTCGCCACGGGGCTCCGCCGCGTGACGCACAGGACCCCCGAGCCGAGGGCCAGACCTGCGAAGATCCAGAAGACGATCGTGACGAGGTTCATTCGCCCTTCGGATCCGCCGGGTCCCACAACGTAGACACCGGATGGGTCTGGGCGCACAGGCGCTCCAGATCGTAGACGAAGCGATCCCGCGAGTACTCCGCATTCTCGTAATGCCAGCCCACGTGGATCGCCTCTTCGGGGCAGACTTCCTGGCAGTAGCCGCAGAACACGCAGCGGAACTCGTCGATTTCGTAGATCAGGGGATACCGGTTCCCCTGCTCGTCCTCACCGGGCACCAGCTTGATGCAGTTCGCCGGGCAGATCTGGGGGCAGAGGCCGCACGCCACACACTTCGCGCGGCCCTGCTCGTCGGTGAGCATGCGGTGCGTCCCGCGCCACCGGCTGGACATCGTCCAGTCGTGGCTGCCCTTCTCTTCCGGATACTGCATCGTGACCTTGGGACGGAAGATGTGGGACGCGGTGAGCATCATGCCCTGGGCGGTCGCCCGGAGGTACGAGGTTCCCGCCGTGGGACGTTTGAGGACCTTCACGCCGATCGCCATCAGGCAGCCTTTCGGAGGGCGGTGCCGGAGACCACCCGGCCGCGGTCGAGCCACCAGACGAGGATCACGAAGATCACGACGTTCACGCCGGTCAGGGCGTAGGCGAAGGGCTTTCCGTAGGTCCAGCCCAGCTGGGCCTTCAGGTACCAGATGGCCGTCGCGAGAATGGTCAGATAGATCAGGGAAATCGGCAGCAGGACCTTCCACCCGAGCGCCATGAGCTGGTCGTAGCGGAAACGCGGCATGGTCCAGCGGATCCACATGTAGACCAGCACGAAGAAGCTGGTCTTGGCGCAGAACACCGCCAGAGTGATCAGCACCTGCCACCACGTCAGTCCCTGCGAGGCATCCCAGTGCACGAACGGGATGAGCCACCCGCCGAAGAACAGCGTCGCCATCAACGCCGACGCCGTCAGCATGTTCGAGTACTCGGCGATGTAGAACATCGAGAACTTCATCGAGCTGTACTCGGTGTGATAGCCGGCGATCAGCTCGCCCTCGGCCTCGGGGAGGTCAAAGGGAACGCGATTGGTCTCGGCCAGGGCACTGATGAGGAACAGGAAGAACGCGACGAGCAGCGAACCGATGTTCCAGATGCCCTGCTGCTGCTCCGAGATCACCTGCGACAGCGTGACGTTTCCCGCCAGGAGCAACACGGCGACCGTGCTCATGCCCATCGCGATCTCGTAGGAGATCATCTGGGCCGACGCGCGCAGGCCGCCGAGGAGCGCGTATTTGTTGTTGGACGCCCACCCCGCCAGCACGACCCCGTACACGCCCAGCGAGCTGATCGCGAGGATGTAGAGGAATCCCACCGGCAGATCGGCCACGACCATCGGCACGATCCCCCACTTGGTGGCGAGCGGCGCGGCGAACGGAATGACGGCGAAGGTCAGGAGCGCCGGCGTAAAGCTGATCGCGGGCGCGAGGATGAAGAGCCACTTGTCGGCGCGCGCCGGGTACGTCTCTTCCTTCACGATGTTCTTCAGGCCGTCGGCGGCCGGCTGCAGCAGTCCGAACGGCCCGACCCGGTTGGGGCCGAGACGATCCTGCATGAACGCGCAGAGGCGGCGCTCGACCAGCGTCATGAACGCCACGCCGACCATGATGACCGTAAATACGACGATCATCTTGATGAGCGACGTGACGATGAAGAACAGGGTCGGACTCACGCGGGCACCCCCGCTCCGGCGCCAGTCCGCTGGCCCATGAGGCCGAGTGTGGCGTACGACATCCCGCGGAAAGCCTCGACTTCGGCGGCCATCGCGTCGAATGCCGCGGACGCCGACTCCGGAGCCGCATCGGTCAGCTGGCCGAGGATCCACCAGGCCGGACGGGCCATGGCGGGTGTGCCCCGGGCCTGGAAGTACCGTTGCACGCGTCCGTCGCGATTCACGTACGTCCCGTCTTCTTCCACCATCAACGCCATCGGCAGAACGATCGCGGCGTTCAGGGACGCCGGCGCGGCGGTGCCAAGGTAGATCACCTGGCCGGAGGTCTTGATCTGCGCTTCGGGATCGTCGATCACGAGGACCACGGCGGCCTTCTCGGCGGCCTTCAGCGCGGCGGCGTAATCGCGGGTGTACCCCAGGAGCTCGGCCCCCTTCCCGTTCGGCGCCCGCTCGGCGCGAAGCGCGAGATTGGGGACACCGGCGAGGGGAGCTTCTTCGCCCATGACGACCTGGAACGCGCCCGTCCAGTTGAACCGGGCCAGCACCTTTCGGGCGAAGTAGAGACCTTCGGTGGAGGCTTTGGGGGATACCAGGGCAACGGCGGAGCCGCCCGCGCCCTTGAGCAGCGTGCGCACGCGATCGAGCGCCTCGTCCCAGTCCACGGCACGCAGGTCGGCGCCCTCTCGCACCAGTGGCGCCTCGACGCGGTCACCCCGGTTCATCCACCGGTAGTGCCCGCGGCCATGATCGCAGATGAAGTACTGGTTGACCTCGAGGTTCGCGCGCGGGCGGATGCGCACCACCGTGTCGTCCCGGAGGTCGAGGGTCACGTTGCAGCCCTGCGAGCAGCCGGTGCAGACCGAGGCGGTCTTGTCGAGCTCCCAGGCGCGGGCCTTGTGCAGGAAATCCTTCGACAGGAGCGAACCGACCGGGCAGAGGTCCACCACGTTTCCGGACCACGGGTGGTCGAGCTGGGCGTCCGGATGGATGCCGACGAACGCCCGGTCGCCGCGCTCGGAGACGTTCAGCACGGGCTCCTTCGCGACGTCCTCCATGAACCGGACGCACCGGGTGCACAGGATGCAGCGGTTGGGCACGTACAGGACGTCGGGCCCGAAATCCTCCACCGGATTGAAGCGCTTTGGATAGGTCGGCGAATAGCGCGTGGACGGCCGGCCTTCCTGGAAGGTGAAGTCCTGCAATTCGCACTCGCCCGCCTGATCGCAGATCGGGCAATCGAGCGGGTGGTTGATGAGGAGCAGCTCGAGCACGCCGGTGCGGCCACTCTTCGCCTGCCCCGAACGCGTGCGAACGACCATCCCTTCGGCCACCTGCGTCGCGCAGGCGATCTGGAGCTTCGGTGCTTTCTCGACCTCCACCAGGCACATCCGGCACACGCCGGCGACCGGGAGACCCGGGTGATAGCAGTAGTGGGGCACGAGGACGCCGGCTTGCTTCGCGGCCTCGATCAGCAGCGTCCCCTGGGGAACGCTGACCGCCACGTCGTCGATCGTCAGGTTGATCAAGCCGTCAGCCATCAGCCGTCAGCCTTTCAGGCGACCATCACGGGCCGTTTCTTGCCCGTGATGTAGTCTTCGAATTCCGAACGGAACTTCTTGATTCCCGAGATCACCGGTGTCGCGCAGCTGTCGGACAGCACGCAGATCGTCTTGCCCGTCATGTTCTCGGAGAGATCGAGCAGCAGGTCCAGATCTTTCATCTGGCCTTTGCCCGCCAGAATTCGCTCCATGATCTTCGTCGTCCACGCCGTACCCTCACGGCATTGCGTGCACTGCGCGCAGGATTCATGAGCGTAGAAACG